>OLFX01003200.1_pt1 | contig 11317 bp, 9 predicted proteins | sample 1605091 | NCBI WGS metagenome assembly OLFX01 (sample SAMEA3888906, study PRJEB22519) | human gut metagenome | biome: human gut; feature: human-associated habitat; material: faeces | place: Denmark | collected 2012
ATCTGAGCCTTGGTGACAAGGAAGAGCGCACGAAAAACACCGTCATGGCTGCGGTAGGAGATAACATCCGTACCCTGCACAGTCGGCTTGCAGAGCGTGGCGCAGACTGCACCCTTGAATGGAACAGCGGCGGGCATTTCAAAGACGCCGATTTGCGTACCGCGAAAGCCTTTCGGTGGGCGATGGAGGAACACGCATGACCATTTTGATCGATGCAGACGGCTGCCCGGTGGTCGATTTGACGTTGCAGATTGCAAAGCAATTCAGTGTTCCAGTCATCATCCTGTGCGACACCTCTCACCAAATCGAGCGGGAAGGTGCGCAGACGCTGGTGTTCGATAAAGGGGCAGACAGCGTAGATTTTGCTCTCGTCAATCGGGTAAAACCGGGGGATATTGTCGTAACACAGGACTACGGGCTGGCGAGTATGTGCCTTGCCAAGCGCGCCCGGGTGCTGAATCAGAACGGTTTGGAATACACCGCCGACAACATAGACGCTCTCATGCTGCGGCGTTATGAAAACAAAAAGCTCCTTCGTGCCGGAAAGCACCCCAAGGGGAGCGCAAAGCGGACGAAGGAGCAGGATGTCAGGTTTGCGGATACGCTTGAGAAGATCTTGAACTGCAACCATTGATACATACTATTGGAAGTCTGGAGAAATCCAGTCTTCTTTTTTCATGAGAAAATTGTAACATTTTTTGCAATTTGGTTGCGTTTTGAAGGGGAGTGAATCGGCCCCGTCGTTCTTTCGGCTCGTTTTCTTGCATCTGCTTTCCCGAATCTGCTATACTGAAGTCACTTTTTTAATCGGAGGCTTTCATGACAACCCTTCTTCTCCTGCGCCATTCCATCCCGGAGCGCGGCGGTTCCAGCCCCGACCCCGGCCTTTCTGTCGAAGGTCTTCAGCGGGCCGCCGCAGTCTTTCAAAATGACGCTTTCCGCACGGTCTCGCTCGTCTGGTCGTCCCCTTCGCTGCGTGCGCTCCAGACCGCACAGCTGCTGGGGCTTCCCGTCCGGCAGGACACCCGCCTTGCCGAGCGCCGCACCGGCGACACGACCGGGCAGGACGCTTCGTTCTGGAAACGCCAATACGAAGACCCGGACTTCAAAAATCCGGACGGCGAGTCCTTCCGTGAGGTCAGCGCCCGGATGGCAGACTGCATCCACGAACTGCTGGATTCGCTCCCGGAGGGGCAGAACGCCCTTGTCGTCTCCCACGCCGCCGCTATTTGCAGCTACTTGCAGCGCTTTTGCACCGTTGAGGTGACCGACGCCGCACAGAAGCTCCGCCGGATTACATTTCAGGGCGAAGTTCTGTTGGATGGGCACTTTTGGGAGGCTGATGGATTTGTGCTGCACATCGAAAATCGCCGCCCTGTTCTCATCCGCACCATCTAGCCGCAAAAAAGGCACCAGCCTGAGCTGATGCCTTTTGTTGGCGGAGATGGTGGGATTCGAACCCACGTGCCCGATTAAGGACAAAACGATTTCGAGTCGTTCTCGTTACGACCGCTTCGATACATCTCCATATATTAGCCTTTACAGTATAGCAAAAAAGCGGTTTTCCGTCAACACTTTTCTCCCGTTACGGCACGGCTGCAAGCCATACGCAGCCGTGCCGTTTTGCGTTTTTGGGGCAGAAAGCGCGGTTTCTTTGCAAAAAAGGCTGTTCTTTTGGGCGGGAGCCGAGTATAATAGGAACGATATTTTTCAAATTTGAAGTACAGAGGAGAGCATTCCAATGGCACAGGCAAAACAAGATATGGGCACCGGCAGCATCAAAAAGCTGATGCTGCAGCTCATGATCCCCGCCGTGGTAGCGCAGGTCGTGAACCTGCTGTATAACATCGTGGACCGCATTTACATCGGCCACATTGCAGGCATTGGCGCGGCAGCGCTGACCGGCGTGGGGCTGTTCACACCTATTCTGATGCTGCTGAACGCTTTTGCCATGCTGGTGGGCGCGGGCGGCGCGCCGCGCACCGCCATTGCTCTGGGGCAGGGGGACAAGAAACAGGCCGAAAAGATCATCTCCAACAGCTTTACCATGCTGCTGCTCTTTTCGGTGGTGCTGACCATTGGCTTCTATGCCGGGGCACCGGTGCTGCTGCGGCTGTTCGGTGCCAGCGATGCCACCCTGCCGTACGCCCTGAGCTACAGCCGCATCTACATTGCAGGCTCGGTGTTCGTGCTGGTGGTGCTGGGCATGAACCCTTTTATCACCACGCAGGGCTTTGCCAAGACCAGTATGCTTACCACCGTGATCGGCGCGGTGATCAACATTATCCTCGACCCCATCCTGATCTTCGGGTTCGGGCTGGGCGTGCGGGGTGCGGCCATTGCCACGGTGCTCAGTCAGGCCGTGGGTGCGGCATGGATCATCCGCTTTCTCACCGGCAAAAAGACCATCCTGCGCCTGCGCAGAGACTACCTGCGCCCGGAAAAGCAGATCATTCTGCCGGTGCTGGCGCTGGGCATCTCTTCGTTTGTGATGCTCTCCACCGAAAGCCTGCTTTCCATCAGCTTCAGCTCCAGTCTGGCGCGGTACGGCGGCGATGTGGCTGTGGGTGCCATGACCGTCATCACCAGCGCATCCCAGCTGTGCACGCTGCCCATTCAGGGCATCTGTCAGGGCGGACAGCCGGTGATGAGCTTCAACTTCGGCGCAGGCAAGAAGGCCCGCGTCAAGGAAGCCTTCCGTTTTCAGCTGACGCTGTGCGGGGCCTACACCTGCTTGTTCTGGCTGTTGATGATGCTGTTTCCCGGCGCGGTGGCAGGCATTTTCACCTCGGACACCGCACTGATCCAGTACACCACGTGGGCCATGCGCATTTACATGGCGGGCATTTTTGCCATGGGCTTCCAGATCGCCTGCCAGCAAAGCTTTATGGCGCTGGGGCAGGCTAAGGTCAGCCTGCTGCTGGCCTGCCTGCGCAAGATCATTCTGTTGATCCCCCTCATCTTCATTCTGCCGCATGTTTTGCCGGATGCAGTGTTCGGCGTGTTTCTGGCCGAGCCGGTCAGCGACATTCTGGCCGCCACCATCACCACCATCACCTTCTTTGCCCGGTTCGATAAGATCCTCGACCGCGGTGCGGCTCACGTATGATCCCCATGCAAGAACGCCTGCCGGGCCATTGAGCCTGACAGGCGTTCTTTTTTACGCATCTTCCGTGATTATTTTCCGCCGGGAAAGGAACACGTCCTTATTGAAGGGCGAGACATACGTGCACTCATACTGCACCGCCTTGATGCGGCTGTAAACAAAGATCCTTCCATCCCGCAGTACACCACGGGAAGTGATATCCATGACCGGCAACCCCTTTTTGCAGTGCAAAAGTTCGGCGTGCTCTGCATCCAGTGCTGCTGCATGGTAGTTGGTAATAAAGTAGGCAATGCGGTACTTCTGCCGCAAGGCATAGCTCTGAATAGAATCCTCCAGCACCTCCCGGTTCAGCTCCGGAAACAGCGCACAGGGCATCCAGCCAGTCTCTACCTGACTGATCTCATACCGCACGATACGGATGCGGCGGAACTCCCACAGGGTCTCGCCGGCTTCAAGATTGAACACCCGGCGCAGCTCCGCCGTAGGCTCCACCTGCTTCAGGTACAGAGTTCTGGAACGCAGCTCCTCATAGGGCACTTCGGTAAGGGAATTGTAGACCATGGGATGCCCCAGTGCCTTTTTGTTGATATAGGTGCCATCACCCTGTGTCATATAGATCAAACCAATGGATTGCAGCCTTCCCAGCACCTTCTGGATCGTGAAACGGGAAACGTGATAGATCTCTGCCAATTCCCGCTGGCTGGGCAGCTTGTCCATTATGGTCTTGCGCTGAAAGATCTTGCTGATGAGGTCTGTAACGATGAACTCGGTCTTTTTGGCAGTCACAGGCAGTATCCTCCCTTGGGGTCTTTTGCTAAGGATACCACACTGGGACAAAAAGTGCAAAGTCCTGCACATTATTGAAAGCGGTCGGTCACGGTGTCACCAGCGTACCATCCGGGATACGGCTCTGGGTCCACTCATGGGGACGGTAGCGCACCGGATACTTGACGATCTCCTTTTCGTCGATATCCACACCGATGCCCGGACGCTCAATAGGGTAGAAGTAGCCGCCTTTTGCCTCGTTGTAGCCGGGGAACACTGCCTTGATCTTGTCTTTCAGCTCGATGTTCTCCTGAATGGCGGCATTATGCAGATGGATGTTCAGGTGGGTATTCACCGCCACCCCGATGGGGGTAATGTCCGATGGGGTGTGCCATGCGATACGCACACCAAAGGGTTCGCAGAAGTGCGCCAGCTTTACCGCCGGGGTAATGCCACCCAGCTGGGAAACATGGCAGCGCAGGTAGTCCACGCGGCGGTTCACGACCAGTTCTTTCCATTCCATGGGGTTATTGAACAGCTCGCCGGTAGCAATGGGGGCCGCACACTGGCTGCGCAGCTGGGCCAGCCACTCGTTCTGATCCGGCGGAAGCAGATCTTCGAGGAAATAGGGAGCGTACGGTTCCAGCTCTTTGGCAAACCGGATCGCCTGATTTGGGGTCAGCCTTTCATGCACATCGTGCAGGATGTGGAAGGAGCTGCCGTACTTTTCCCGCAGCTTGCCGAACATATACACGGTGTTGCGCATGTAGTCGTCCTGGTTAAAATAGGTGCCGGGCAGGGGGTTTTCCGGGGTATTCAGCTCGTCCGGGATCCCGCCGTAAAAGCCCAGCTGGCAGCGGATATAACGGTAGCCCTCCTTGTAGATGCGGTCCACCTCGCGGTATAATCCTTCCAGATCATCCGCCACGGCGTGGGTATAGGCCGGGATCGCCGTCCGCGCCTTGCCGCCCAGCAGCTGGTACAGGGGCATATCTGCCAGCTTGCCCTTGATATCCCACAGCGCCATGTCGATGCCTGCCACGGCGTTGTTCAGCACCGGGCCGTTGCGCCAGTAGGAGTTGACCATCATCAGGTTCCACAGGTCTTCAATATCGTTGGCATCGCGTCCGATCAGGATGGGCTTGAGGTAATCCTCCACCGCGCATTTCACCGCCAGCGGCCGCTGCTGGAAGGTTGCGCAGCCCACACCATAAACGCCCTTATTCGTGAGCACCTTGACAGCCACCAGATTGTGGCGTTCCGGGTTCGTGACAAAACATTTGATATCTGTAATGATCGTAGGTTTCATAAGAAGCACACCTCTTTATAGCAGATTGAAAAGGGTTTGCATTTTTGCTTGCAGAACTATTCAATCATACCTTTGGCGGCAAATCAATTCCTGCTTTTTATTTGGCGAAAACCGCAAAATAAAACAGTCCAATTTTTGAAACTAAAATCATTTAACAACATGTTATCGTTTCTTTTTGAAATCATTCCAGAGAAATGGTATGTTTTACAATGAAATTTTTCCGTGGTATATTAGCGTCACAACGCACGTGCTGGATTTTCGCATTGGAACACAATCGAGGAAAAAGGAAACCGAAGAAGGAGGCTCTCCCTTATGGAAAAGACTGAAGTCGTCGCAAAGATCATCGAGTATGTCGGCGGCAAGGACAATGTTGTGAACACTTGGCATTGCATGACCCGTCTGCGCTTTGAGCTCAAGGATACCAGCAAGATCCAGGAGGACGCCATCAAGGCGCTGGATGGTGTCATTGGCGTGCAGTTTGCCAAAGGCCAGCTGCAGATCGTGCTTGGCACCAGCGTCCATAAATATTATGACATTGCCTTGCAGATGCTGGATCTGAAGGAGGATATCGCAGCTCCTGCCCAGCCGGAAAAAAAGAAAGATTTTATTTCCTGGTTCATGGATATGGTGTCCGGCGTATTCGGCCCCATCGTGCCCGCCATTGCCGGTGCCGGTATGATCAAGGGCCTGATGGGCGGTCTTGTCGCTCTGGGTGTTGTATCCAACGCCACCGACACCTATAAGATCATTGATATGCTGGCAAGCGGTGTGTTTACCTTCCTGCCGTTCTTCATTGCCGCATCGGCCGCAAAAAAATTCAAGACCAACCAGTATCTGGCCATTGCCATTGCCGCCACTCTGATGTACCCCACCATGGTGGATGCTGCCAAGGCAGGCGAGATCAGCAACTTTATGTTTGCAGGCATCCTGCCCATCCCGGTGTTCAACTATTCCGGTTCGGTCATTCCCATCATCTTCGGCGTATTTGCTCTGAGCTATATCTACAAGTGGGTCGATAATATCGTTCCCGAAGCCGCCCGCACCGTTATCACCCCCACCATCACCCTGTTCATTTCCGGCTTCTTTGCCCTGACTGTCATTGGTCCCGTGGGCATTTACATCGGTAAAGGTCTGGCATGGATGCTGGATGTGCTGTTCGGTATCTCTCCCATCTTTGCCGGTGTCGTCATGGGTCTGATCCGTCCCGCCTCTATTCTGGTGGGTATGCACCACGCCATGACTCCTATTGCTCTGGAGAACTTTGCCACCAAGGGCTACGACATGCTCATGCCCATGATGTTCATTGCAAATCTGTCCATTGTGGGTGCAGCAGCAGGCTGCTATTTTAAGGAAAAGACCCAAAAGGAACGTTCCATCGTTCTGTCCTCCGTTCTGTCCGGCATTCTGGGCATCACCGAGCCGGCACTGTTCGGCGTTCTGACCAAGTACAAGAAGGGTTTCCTTGCTGCCACCATCGGCAGCTGCGTGGGCAGCGCCTTCATCGGTGCCTTTGGTGTGCGCCTGTACGGCTACATCACCTCCAGCATTTTCAGCATTCCCGCTTATATCGGACCTTACTTCATCTACGCCGCCATCGGCTGGGTCATTGCCTTTGGCTTATCCTTTGTTCTGAGCTACCTGTTCGTGGTCAAAATGGACCGCAGCTGATCGCTTTTTCAAATCTCCCACGATAAAAAACAGGGCCGCCGCACAAACGATGTGCGGCGGCCCTGTTGGCGTTCTGTTTTTATTTCCCCGCCAGCAGAATGGCCAGCACGGCTTTCTGCACATGCAGGCGGTTCTCGGCTTCGTCAAAGATCTCCGGTGCGTGCTGCTCGAACACCGCCGAGGAGATCTCCTCACCCCGGTGGGCGGGCAGGCAGTGGAGCACCATGACATCGGGCTTGGCGCTTTCCAGCAGCTTGCTTGTGAGCTGATAGCCCACGAAATCCCGCAGGCGCTGCTCACTTTCCGGCGTGCCAGGCTTGGCGGTGTTCCACACAGCCGTTGCCACCACGTCGGCATCCTGAACGCCCTCGGCAGGGTCTGCGGTCAGGTGGAAAGCACTGCCGTACTTGTGGGCGAACATCAGCACATCCGCCGCCGGGCGGTAGCTCTGCGGGCAGACGCAGGTGACCTGCATCCCGGCCAGCAGTCCGCCCACGATGAGGCTGTTTGCCATGCTGCTGCCGTCGCCGACAAAGCAGAGCTTCCGGCCCGCAAGGCTGCCCCGGCGCTCCCGAATGGTCATCAGGTCGGCCAGAACCTGGCAGGGATGGGCGTAATCCGTCAGGCCGTTGATCACCGGCACACCGGCCAGCTCGGCAAACTCTTCCAGATCGCTCTGGCGGTAGGTGCGCCACACCACGCAGTCGTAGTAGCGGCCCAGCACTCGGGCGGTGTCCTTGAGGGGCTCGCCGCGCCCGGCCTGCAGCTCGGCGGTGTTCATGTAGTTGCCCAGACCGCCCAGCTGGTACACACCCACCTCAAAGCTGGTGCGGGTGCGGGTGGATGCCTTGGAGAACATCAGGGCAACCGTCTTTCCTGCCAGCAGCGGGGCCGTGCCGCCCAGCTTCTGCTGTGCCTTGAGTTGATCGGCCACATCCAGAATGTGGGTCAGCTCGGCAGGGGAGAGGTCGCTCATTTTCAGCAGATTTTTCATGCCTGCTCCTTCGGAGCCGTCGGCTCCATCTTGCCCAGCACATCGCTCAGGATCTCCAGCGCCATGTCCACATCGTGCTCGCTGAGGGTCAGCGGCGGCAGCAGGCGCAGGCGGGTCTTTGCTGTCAGCACCAGCAGGCCCGCTTCGCGGCAGGCGGCCAGCACATCTGCGGCCTTGAGGTCGTAGAACTCGATGCCCACCATCAGGCCGATGCCGGAAATGCTCTTGACATGGGGCAGCTTTGCGATGCCTGCGCGCAGCTGGACGGCGCGCTCGTTGACATTGGCAAGGAAGCTCTGGTCCATGCGGTCCACCACCACGTTGGCACCGGCGCAGACCACCGGGTTGCCGCCGAAGGTGGAGCCATGGGTGCCGGGGCCCATGCTCTCGGCTACCTTTTCGTTCATCAGCACTGCGCCGATGGGCAGGCCGCCGCCCAGACCCTTGGCCAGCGTGACCACGTCCGGCTTGAGGTTGTAGTGCTCGCAGCACAGGAAGGTGCCGGTGCGGCCCACGCCGGTCTGCACCTCGTCCACGATGAGCACAAGGTCTTTTTCATCGCAGAGCTTGCGCACGGCCTGCACGTAGTCCGGGTCCAGCGCCATCACACCGCCCTCGCCCTGAATGAGTTCCAGCATCACGGCGCAGGTGGTGCGGTCCACCAGCTCCTCCAGCGCTTCGATATCGCCTGCCGGAGCATACAGGAAGCCCTCGTTAAAGGGGCCGAAGTAGTTGTGGAACACCTCCTGACCGGTGGCGGTCAGGGTGGCGATGGTGCGGCCGTGGAAACTGTTCACCAGCGTGATGACCGTGGTGCGGTCCTTGCGGTAGTGGTCCACGCTGTACTTGCGCGCGGCCTTAATGGCACCCTCGTTGGCCTCGGCACCGGAGTTGCCAAAGAACACCTTGCTCATGCCGGTGCGCTTACACAGCTTTTTGGCCAGCTTGCCGCAAGGCGCGGTGTAGTAAAGGTTAGAGGTATGCTGCAGCTTGTGGGCCTGCTCCGAGACGGCTTCGGCCCAGTCCAGATCACAGTAGCCCAGACTGTTGACACCGATGCCGCTGGTAAAATCCAGATACTGCTGACCCTCGGGGCCTGCGGCGCGCAGGCCGTGGCCTTTTTCCAGCACAATAGGGTTGCGGTTATAGGTGTGCAGGACGTATTCGCCGTCCCGCTTGATGACTTTTTCAGAATCCATAGGTGTACCCTCCTGTGAACAGAGACTGTGAACAGAAAACCCTCTCAGGCGCTTTCGCGCCAGAAAATGCTGGCAAAGGCTTGAGAGGGTCATTTTTCTTATTATACCGCCTGCACGGCACCAGCGCAATGCTTATTCGCGGTGGCTGCGGCGGTAAAAGCGGGTGCCGGAGCCGCGGTTGGAGAACAGCTCCAGCAGGATGGAGTGGGGCACGCGGCCATCGATGATGACCGCCTCGTGCACGCCCTGATAGATGGCATCGGCCATGCCGCCGATCTTGGGAATCATGCCGCCCGCAATGATGCCGGCGGACTTATAGCCCTCGATCTCGGACACCTCCACCTCGGGGATGAGGGTGCTCTCGTCGTCCTTATCCCGCAGCAGGCCCGCGATATCGGTCATGGATACCAGCTTCTCCGCTTTCAGCGCAATCGCGATCTGCGCAGCGGCGGTGTCGGCGTTCACGTTGTAGGCCTGACCCAGATCGTCCATGCCCACCGTGGCGATCACGGGGATGAAGCCGCCATCCAGCAGGCTTGCGATCAGGGTGGCGTCCACATGCACGATCTCGCCCACATGGCCCAGCTGGGGGTCCAGCTCGGTGCAGCGCAGCATCTGGCCGTCCATGCCGCACAGGCCCACGCCGCGGCCGCGCAGCTTGGCAACCAGATCTTTGTTCACCTTACCGGCCAGCACCTGCTGCACGATCTCCATGGTGGCATCGTCGGTCACCCGCAGACCGTTTGCGAAATGGCTCTCCACGCCCACTTTCTTCAGCATCTCGTTGATGGCCGGGCCGCCGCCGTGCACCAGCACCACGCGCACACCCAGCAGGGTAAGGGTGACCAGATCGTTCATGACGGCATTTTTCAGTTCTTCGTTGATCATGGCATTGCCGCCGTACTTTACCACCATGGTCTTTCCGTGATACTTCTGGATGTAGGGTGTCGCCTCAGAGAAAAGGCGCGCCATTTCTTCGTTTTTCATATACTCTCCTTGCCGCCAGCACGCTTGCTCCGGCATTCGTTTTCCACCAGACGAACTCCTTCCGTCATCGCTACGCGATGCCACCCATTCCCCTTCTGGCACTTTCGTGCCACCTCCCCCCGGCCGGGGGAGTCTTTCTCAAGGAGGGAGGCTTTCAGGCTCCCTCCGTGAGGGGGCTGTCGCCGCAGGCGACTGGGGGAGTTCCATTAAGTTCTATAGTCGCCGTTGATCTTGACGTAATCGTAGGTCAGATCGCAGCCCCATGCCTTTGCGGATGCATCGCCGGTGCCCATGTCCACCTTGACCAGCACATCGTGCTCAGCCAGCACCTTGGCGGCTTCGTCCTCGCTGTAGGGGTGGTAGGCGGCGTTTTCGCACACATACACCTCACCGGCCTTGCTGGAAAGCCACACGCAGACCTTATCAATGGAGAAATCGCCGGGGGTATAGCCGATGGCGCACAGGATGCGGCCCCAGTTGGCATCGCGGCCGAACACTGCGGCCTTGAACAGGTTGGAGCACACCACGCTGCGGCTGACGGCACGGGCGGTCTTCAGGTCGGGGGCGTGGGTCACTTCGCAGGTGATGAGGTGGGTGGCACCCTCGCCGTCACCGGCGTGCTCGGCACACATGTGCTCGGCAATGGCGGTGAGCGCGGCAACAAAGGCTTCGTAGTCCGCGTTCTCCTCGCAGATCTCCGGGTTGCCTGCAAGGCCGGAAGCCATGATGATCAAGGTATCGTTGGTGGAGGTGTCCAGATCCACGCTCATCTGGTTGTAGGTGCCGGGCACCACGGTCTTGAGGGCCTTTTCCAGCAGGGCGGGGGAGACGGCGGCGTCGGTGGTGTAGAATGCCAGCATGGTGGCCATGTTGGGGGCGATCATGCCGCTGCCCTTGCCGATAGCGCCCACCGTGCAGGTCTTGCCGCCCAGCTCAAACTGGATAGCATATTCCTTCTTGTGAGTATCGGTGGTCATGATGGCCGTCGCCGCGTCGGTGCTGCCCTGTGCGTCAGCCGCCAGCTTGGCGGCGGCAGCAGGGATGCCACGGGCAAACGGGTCGATGACCATCGGCTGGCCGATAACGCCGGTAGAAGAGGGCAGGACATCCTTTGCGTCGATGTTCAGCGCCTTGCCCACCAGCTCACAGCATTCCTCCGCCAGTGCCACGCCGTTGGCGGCGCAGGTGTTGGCGTTGCCGCTGTTGACCACGATGGCCTGTGCATAGCCGTCGGTCAGGTGGGCGCGGTCCACCTTGATGGGTGCGCCGCAGACCTTGTTGGTGGTGTA
>OLFX01003213.1_pt1 | contig 11277 bp, 6 predicted proteins | sample 1605091 | NCBI WGS metagenome assembly OLFX01 (sample SAMEA3888906, study PRJEB22519) | human gut metagenome | biome: human gut; feature: human-associated habitat; material: faeces | place: Denmark | collected 2012
GAGGGCGATCCGAAGCCCATCATGCGCTGGTTCCTCTCCTTCGGCAAGCATGTATTTGTACCTTTGTGCGCAGCTTGCTTCATTTTGGGTATTGTGTTCGGCGGCATTGGCTAATAAAATCTGCAAGTTCCATAAAAAATCACCGGAATCAAATGATTCCGGTGATTTTTTATGGAAATTTTGTCAAATTATCACTCAAAAGCAAAGAAAAACCGCCCATTTTAAAGAAACAAGCGGTTTAACATGGTACGCCCGGTGCGATTTGAACGCATGGCCTTTGGAGTCGGAGCGGTGCTATGTGAGGTGTTTGCATCGCAACGACTACTAAAAAGGCGCAGTTCGCCAACATTTTGTGTGGTTTTTGTATGTTTTCTGCACCTGTTGGGACTACCGATATTCGGTGGCAGTAGCCGCAGCAACTCCAACTATTCTTTGACCGGTGGCAGGAAACCTTCGACCTGCTGGCGGTATTCGGACTGCTCCTCGCGGAAGAACCGCTCCAGCAGGCTGTAATCCTGTTTTGTCTGCGCGGTATTCAACGCATGATAATATTCTGCTTTGCGGCTGTCATTTACCACAAAGGGGATAATATCGTTTTTCAGACATTCCTTAAACAGAATCAGCCGTCCGGTTCGTCCATTTCCGTCCTGAAACGGGTGAATGGCCTCATAATCTGCATGGAACTTTGCCAATCCGTGCAGATCATGCTTGCCTGCGGCATTATATTCGTCCAGCAATGCCGTCATGCGCGTGAACATCTTCCGACGTCAGGGTGCCGGATAGCTGCTTTTGTTATATCCAATCTGCTGCTGTTGTGCAAGGTGCCCGCGGTTGAAAAGAGGTTTCAATGTTTAATACGGCAATCCTGCTCAGTATGCTTCTTTATAGCGGGCACATAAATTGTTATCAGACTTGCTCGTCGTGCGAACAATGCGCAAAAGTAAAGGGCGCTCCTGCTGGAGCACCCTTGGACTTGTGAGAAATTATGCAGTTGGCAAAACTGTGGCAAAACCGGTGAATTTATCACGGTTTGCGGTGATGAAATCCGCAGCTGCGCCGGTCAGGTCGAGCGTGCCGAACGAATCCTTGTTGACGCTGGCCTTATATGTGGGATTGTAGCTTTTCAGCGTTGGTGTGCCATTGATTTGGAGGGTCAGGTTTCCGGTGATGGAGCCGCCGCTTTGTTCGCCGAGGAACTGATTCAGCTTGACGCCGTCTGCAACATGGAACGTTACATTGCCGTCCAGTTTCGCGCCCATGTACGCGCCCGCAAGCTCGACCTCCGCGCTGCCGCCGACGGCAACGTCCACGTCAGCCTTATGCGTCGTGCTGCCTCTGCCGCTGGCGATAACAGCAAAATTACCGGCCTGCACGCTGATGTGCTGCGTGCCCGCTACGGTGCTTTCTGCGGTACTGCCTGCATACAGGTTGTAACCTGTCCAGCTCCACGCAGTCTCGACATCGTTCGCGACCGTGAGATCATGCCCGTTCGCGTACAGATTTCCGAGCGCATAGGTGATGTTCTCCAGTGTAAGATCACCATTCAGCATCAGCGGGGAACCGGACAGCTTATACTTGGTCTCACCGGCCGAGCGGATGGTGCACGGTACGGACGGCATAGTGCTGACCGAGGACAGTTCCACGTCATCGTTGAGTTCGATCGTGCCGCCGTTTGCCGCGTTCACCGCGGCAACAGCGTCAGCCCAGCTTTGATAGTTCTGCCCGTTCACGGCAAAGGCGTTTTTCTTGACACCCTTGAGGAACGTCAGGTCCTTGCGAACGATACCGGACCATTTGCCGTCCTTTTTCGCCGCCGCGCGGATGTACAGCTTGCCGCCTGCCATATTGTCGATGGAAACCTCGAACGGGCCGGTGTACTTGGTGCCGGTTTTGGTCGGGTCGGAAACGGTGGAACCGGTCAGGGTATTGCTGTTATCTACCGTGTAGTAGATTTTAGCGCCGTCGGTCGGACAGTCGAGCGTTACCGTCACTTTATCGCCGTTGTCGTAGGAGGTTTTCTCAGGCGATACGGAGAGCGTCGGCTTGGAAGCCGTCAGCGCCTTATTCAGTGCCGCCTGCACGGCTGAGAGGACAGCTCGGCTCTCTTGCTCGTGCCTCTCGATCGGCTCAACGCCTTCGGTGGTCTGCGCGAGATAAATGCGGCTGAACAGCTCGGGGAGAAAGTCTGCGTACGTTTCGCTGTGTTCCTTATCGAGCGTCAGGGAGGTGATATAATACTTATCATCGTAGTTGGGACTTTGTGTTACAGCGGTTGCAGTAATGCCGTCAACGGTTGCGGAAATGCCGCTGTACTGTGCAGTATACGCCGCGTTGCTCAGCGGATTGGCGAATACATAGAACTGCCGAACCACATTCGAGCGAGTGCCGTCCTTGTCAAAAGCGGCGGCGCGGACTTCGATGACCTGGCCTCTCGGATGGTTTATTGGGTCAGCGGACAGGCGAACACCGATATCACCAGACCAGCCGATGGAAGCCGCTTCGGTGCTGGCGGCAGTCGGGTCGGTACCGTCAAGGGTGTAGCGGATGGTGGTATCATCGTCTGCGTTCATGGCAACGTCGATATACTTATAAGAAGCATTCGGTACGCAGGTCTGCTCTGTGAGGGTTGGTGCGAGCACGGTAGATTCGCTTTCGCTGACCGGTTTGGAGCGCAGTGCCGCGATGGTGGCATGACGGATGGCATCCGACCAGACAGTAGCGCCGGAAACGGCGTCTACGTTGTGGACATCGTCATCCGGTACGGTCTGCATGTTCAGTACATTTTCCAGCGACTTGCCGCGCAGCTTGGCGGGCATACCGTCGGATTCCATTACGCTGTAACCGGACCAGAACGCATAATCGGAATCATCGTCAATGCTGCCCTCGGTGCCGTTGTCCTGCACACGGGTGATCTTGCCGTTGGTAGTTGTTACGCGCACACTGACCTGATACGGGCCGCCGGACACACCGCCGTCCGTCACTGTGCCGATGTAGGTGTGCGTGCCGGAGGTCAGACTGGGAATCGCGACAAACTGCACGGTCTTTTCGGTGACATCGGAAGCCTTACCGTCCTTGACGGCGATGGCCTTGACGGTAACAGAGCTGTCTGCGTTGCTGTTCGGCCGGATGGTCAGCGTTGTGCCTTCAAGGGTTTTTGCAGTGTTCCCGTCTACGCTCGGGGTGCTGCCGTCGGTGGTATACCGGACGATACAGCCATCCCCGGCCGAAACGTTAAGTTCCGCCGGGGATGTTGCTGCATACAGCAGCTGCGTCCGAGCGTCTGCCGCTTTCAGGGCTGGCGCAGAGGGCGACTGCTCACTTTCCTAGTCATTGGAGAGGGCGTTCTTGACGGCTTCCTTTACAGCGTTCATAGAAACCGTTGCACCGGAAGTGGCATCGACACTATCTACAGTGTCTTTCGTTACACCAACAAAACGGTCGAAATGTCCGAGTGCGATGTTCCAGTAATCTCTATTGAAGCTAGGTTCAGTGCCATTATCAACGACAGAAACTACCTTGCCGTCAGAATCAAAGGTGACGGTAACTTTGGCAATATAACCAAACGATACGGTTGCTTCGCCGTTAGCCGTCTTGGTGGTCGGCTGATTAGCGCGCTCAGTCTTCACATCCTTGATGTAGCCTTCCACCTCAGAAATCAGGTCAGCTGCTTCCGACTGGGTTGCATCGGTCTTTGCAAGCATTTTCGGAATATCTTCCGTGATATGCTCTTTCAAAATGCTTTCGGCCTGTGTCAGACTGTCAGCGTTTGCGGCAGAAGCAATCAGCCCTTCGCCGGTGGTTTTCAGCTCTTTCAGCTTGGTTTTCTGCTCATCCGTCATGAGCACGACCTTTTCAGCCACATTATCTTTGGTCATGGTGACGGTATAAGTAGTATCGCTGTAGCCGAGCGCGTAAATCGTGATGGTCCACTTGCCCGTGCCGTCCGTGCCTTCCGGCAGCTTGAAGCGCAGAGAATCCGTCAGACCCAGCTGAATACCCATAGACTTGTGCATCCAGTTGTCAGCGGCAAACTTGGTGCCGTAGGTTGCGAGAACGGTATCGCCAGTGCCGTAATACTTCCATACAACGGTCTGCATATTGTCACCGAGTGCGCCGTATGCGTTCTTGGCATCAACCTGAGTCGGCTTTCCGTCCTTATCCGGGCCGTCCTTCTTGGGGTTGGTCAGGTCAACACGCAGATGTGCACCGTACTTAATTGCAGCATCATATTCTCTTGCTGTCACAACAATATCGCTGTCCGCGGTTTTCAGCGCCTGGTTCTTGATACCGGAGCCGTTGCCGGTCTTGCGCGCGCCAAAAGCGAACGAAGTACCGCTCTTGGTGACTTCCTTCAGGCCGTTGGTATTCTTATCAACTGCGGCAACCAGATCAGTGTAAGCAGACAGGTTCTTTTCCCCGTAACCGCCCTGCATGGTTTCGCCGTTCTGGGTGACGGTGTAGTTCTTGCAGAAATCAACGAAATCAGAGGAACCTACCTTGACTGGTACATACTTGATGCCAAGATTCTGGTAGCCATCGGTTACGGTTGCAGTTTCGGAAGATCGGCCGCTGCGATAGGTCAAAGTCTTTGCGGCGCTGTCCCATGCAGCTTCCGTACCGTCACGCAGAACAACGGTTTTGCCTTCATTCTTCCAATAAGAAATGTACTTCTCGCCCTTATCCGTCTTGATTACGGCGTTCTGCTGGAAGCTGCCGCGATGCCAGCCATGCACAGTCGTCGCACGGGAAACGGCATCAAATGCGCCCTTGTCCATCTCGCCGTGTGCATCCGCTGCACCCGAGGAAGCATCCCATGCAGAACCATCTTCCAGATATACGCCCTCGTTCTTCCAGTAGTCAGCATACGGAACAGAAGCGTAAGCGTAAATAGACTCCGGAATAGTTACGCTACAGGTCAGCGGAGTAGAATAACCGGTCGCCTTTACGGTAATGGTGTATGTCTTGCTTGCTGCCATATCAGCAAACGGTGCTGTGGTCAAATCCAGACCGCCGTTCGCATTGAAGATTTTAGCAACATTGTTGCCGCGGCCGGACGGAACATAGGTCTTATCGCCTACGGTCACTTCGGTAATCGCGGACACATAGCTCTTTACGTCTGCATCGGTCTTGCCGTCAGCCGCAGTCAGGCTCAGCGCATTATTGTTGTATGCAACCGGATTGGTAGCCGTCTGCTTTTCAAAGGTCGTGCTGTAAGATGCGTACTTGCCATTTTCATCTGTTACCTTGAGCGTGTAAACGCCGACCTTTGCGTTCTCGGGCAAGGTAACGGTCGTACCGTTGCAGGATGCGCCATCTACTGCCTTGCCGCCAGACAGAACTTCGTACTTTGCGCTGTAACCCTCGGGAAGCGCTACGGTTACATTAGCGGTATTCTGATCGACTGCATTAGCAACCGTCAGCGTATGCTCGGTTTTAATCGGAACATACAGGTCAACCGCAACCGTCTTGATACCGGTAGAGGTGTAGTAGGTGATGCTGTTGATGGTCTGACCCATGATCGCCTTGTAGTGCTCAGGAGCCAGAGTATTGCCATGTGCAGTAGCAGTAAAGCCGGTAGAGAATGCAAAATTGGTACGGAGCCAGATGTTCTCCAGATGGCGCAGACCGTAGCTGGAACCTTCTTTGGTATTCAGTACAACGCCGTAAACCGTGCCCAACTTATCCTCAGTCAACTCATCTCCGCTCAGGCTGATCTGATAGTCGCCGTAGTTGGAAGAGTCTGCGATCGAAGCCTTTGCATCGGAAACTGCGGTTTCCGTACCCTTTACCTCGCTGAGCGTGAAGGAGCCGTCCTCAGCAACGGTCAAATCCTTGTAGCAGGAGGGAGTGGTGCTGGTCGCATAGTAAGCATAGCTTGCGCCTGCAAACAGTGCATTCTCAGAGTCTACCTTAGTCAGGTTAGCAACCTTGGTCAGGTCGGTCGTTCTAAGTACGCGAACAGGGAAAGTTACGCCGGTAATTTCGCTATTGTCCCCCTTGTGATAAGAACCGCTGACCAGATTGCTGTTTGCTGGCTTGGATTTCGTCGCAGAAGAAACTGCGTCTACGCTCTTATCGTTCTTGAGCTCCGCCTTATAAAACGCATCATACGGGATATTCATGAGCACGTAGGTGTACTGGCTCTGGGACGAGCCGCCGCCCGACGAATGACTTCCGCCGGACGACGAGCTGCTGCTCGAGCCGACGGTTTCGGTCTTGCCGGATTCTACGGCCTTATCGCCTGCCTTGACGCCGGAAACGCCGCTGCCGGCTGTTACCTTGGTACCCTTGCTGGTGACGGTGACATTGTTTGCGTTGGCCTGTACGTTCGTTACCTTGCCGTCGCCCGTTACCTTGGAGCCTGCCGCAGATACGGTGACAGTGCCGACGGATGCGTTCTTTTCGACGGTCAGGGTAGCCTTATCGGTAACAGCAACATTGCTTACCGAGCCGGACAGGGACAGATCGGACTTCGCGGTCACAGTGCCGACGCTGCCGCCCGATACCGAGATTGCCGCCGCGCCGTTCGGGCTGCTGACCAGCACGCCCTTTCCGGTCGTGGTATTCTTGATGCCGACCGCGTCCGCACCGCCGCGGATGACGATGCGGCCGGTAACTTTGACGTTATCCAGCGACACCTTGTCCGCGCTGTCCGCGATGATGAGGTCGCCGTTGATGGTCATGCCGGAGAGCGACGCGCCACTCTCGCGGACGATCACGTTGCCCTCAACTGTCTTGCCGGAGACGCCCTCTACACCGACATAGGATGCCGCCATGCCGGTGATGACCTTGGCGAATTCCGCGCGAGTGATGTTGTTCTTCAGGTTCAACATTCCGTTCGCGCCGTTGACATAGCCACCTGCGACCAACGCCGCAACGCTCTCGGACGCCCACGAGGATACCGTGCCGCCGTCAACAAAGTCCTTCAGCGTGGCGCTGCCGCCGCCCTCGAGCGCAAAGGCGCGCGCCAGAACGGTGAACGCCTCCTCGCGGGTGATCGGTGCATCCGGGTTCAGCAGGCCATTCGCGCCCTGGAACGCGCCCATCTTGACTGCCTTGCCCATATCGCTGTAATACCATGCGCTCGGCAGTACATCTCTGTAGTCGTCCAAAGACGCCGTCTTAGCCGCGCCGAAGGCACGGGAGACGATCGCCGCCATCTGTGCGCGGGTCAGCAGACCTTTCGCGTCGATCATACCGTTCGAGCCATTCAGCAGGCCATCGTCGATCGCCTGCTCGAGCGACTTCGCGGACCAGTCGTTCGGGAAATCCCTGTACTGGCTCAGGTCGGCAGCAAAGGCATTGCTCGTCAGGAGCATCGCGCCTGCCAGCACCATTGCAATGGTGTTTTTACACTTCACTTTTCGGTTCCTCCTTTTGTTAGTCAAAGCTAACTATCACGTCGAAAAATAGCATTTTTCCTCGCGCGTTTTTGCAACCCGAGGAAAAATGCTATGGTTAGCTTTTGCTAACATTATAAGCTGACCTTAGTCTACACCAGCGCTTTTTATTTGTCAACCGCACTTTTTCGCGAGATGAACCGCGGTTTATCAAGATTTCGCAGCTTGACAAGTCTTTTTTGCCGTGATATGCTATTTTGTAGTAAGCAAACGCTAACTTTCGGAGGATATTTGTTTATGAAGAAAAAAATCAAGGCGCTACTGCTGCTCGGGCTTGTTTTTCTGGGCGGCTGCGGACAGGCTTCCGCCCCCTCGGTCTCGTCCGCCGGCACAGACTCCCAGTCGATCGACCTGTTCGCGATGGACACGGCCATGACGCTGACCGCCTACGGAGACCATGCCGGAGAGGCGCTGGAGGCGGCGAAGAGCGAGATCGAACGTCTGGACGCGCTGTTCTCGATCAGCAGTGAGAGCGGCGACATTTACGCGCTCAACCACGACCACACCGTCGCGCTGCACGAGGACACCCGCGCGCTGCTTTCCCGTGCGCTCGAGGTCTCGGCCTCGACTGGCGGCATTTTCGACTGCACCATCGAGCCGGTCATGCAGGCGTGGGGCTTCACGACGCAGCAGTACCGCGTGCCCGACCCAGCAGAGCTGTCCACCCTGCTCGCGCACGTCGATTACACGCAGGTGCAGCTCGACGGCAGCACTGCGGCCATTCCGGATGATGTGCAGGTCGACCTCGGCGGTATCGCAAAGGGCTACACATCCGACCGGATGATGCAGATATTCAGCGAAAACGGCGTCACGAGCGGCATCATCTCGCTCGGCGGCAACGTGCAGGCGCTCGGCCTCAAGTCAGACGGCAGCCGCTGGCGCGTCGCGGTGCAAGACCCAGAGAACAGCGAGGAAAACTTCGCCGTCATTGAGATCGAGGACGAGGCCGTCATCACCTCGGGCGGCTATCAGCGTTATTTTGAGGAGGACGGCGCGACCTATCACCACATCATCGATCCACGCACCGGCTATCCGGCCGACAGCGGCATCATCTCCTCGACCATCATCAGCCATGACGGCACACTCGCGGACGGTCTCTCGACCTCGCTGTTCATCATGGGTGTGGACGATGCGCTGGATTACTGGCGCGCGCATTCGGACGAGTTTGATGCGATTTTGATGGACGAAAACGGGACGGTGTATGTGACGGACGGACCGCTGCTCGCTGCTTGAGGACCGCAAAATGCAGGTTGTTCACTAAATTGCAATTATAATATTAGCCAAGGCTTGTCTCATGTACCGGGATAAGCCTTTCGCTATTATTATTATATATCATGTTATTCCTGTGAAATTATAATTTGATTACGCTCTCAACAATGGAATAAAGGCAGTTCAGATGAAATTTCTAAATTTCAGTTTTGAACGAGAATTCTATGTTTAGGAGTGAAAATTATGACAAACAAACAGGAAAAGGTGATATGCAATAGCTTTGGTATCGCAAAGCTGAAAGCGTTTCAAAAGGATGTAATTACAGACTTACTCAATGGTAAAGATGTACTTGGCTTAGCTCGAACCTCTGAAGGCAAGTCGATCTGCTTTCTCTCGATGATCACCCTGTACCCGAACGGTCTGCTGGTTGGTATTCTCCCAACAGTTGCATTGATGCGGGACTTAGTGCAGCGCTGCGAGGACAGCAAAATCCGAGCGGGCTGCCTGTACAGCGGCAATGCGGATAATACCAATATTATCGAAAGATTGAAGCATGGTAAACTCCAGGCGCTCTTTGTTGCACCGGAACGGCTGAATGATCCGCATCTGTGGAAGGCAATTCAGAAGAACAAGGTGCACACGGTCGTTGTGGATGAGGTTCATTGTCTGACCGAATGGGGTAATGAATTTCGTCCAATGTACCGCAATATTGGTAAATTTATTAAGGATTTGCCCTCATCTCCTGTTGTTGTTGCGTTCAGCGCAACTGTTATGCAGGAGGATATTCCATATATCACGAAAAGTCTGCGTATGAAAAATCCGACGGTACATATCGGCAAGCTCAAGCGATCTAATCTTTCTCTGGGGAAAGTTTTCGTGAAAACGGAGGCAATTCGTTATGGGAAAGTCAAGAAAGCAATTCTGAAATATGCTGACAAGGGCAAAATCGTTATCTACTGCACCCGTGTCTGTGATGTGGAAGAGATGCGCGATTACTTAATTGAAGATTGTGATATCGAGGCTGATGAGATTGCCATCTGCCACAGCAAATTATCCAACCGAGCGAAGCAGGAGCAGCGCTTTCGTTCCGGCAAGGCGCGTATTATGATTGCAACTTCTGCGTTCGGTATGGGCGTGAATATCCCGGATATTCGTCTGATTATCGTCTCTCAGCTTCCATTCAGCGCAGCGTCGTTCTATCAGATGGCAGGCAGAGCCGGGCGCGACGGAAAACGTGCAAAGGCGCTGCTGCTCTGGAATGACGCTGATTTTCAGATGAACCTTGACATCATCTCAAATACGGATGAACGCGCGATTGATGCCGTAAATGAGCTGTATGCAATCTGCGAGTCGTCGGACGATTTACACGATGCGGTCATCGGCTGCTTTGCGAAGGAGGGTGAATAATCATGGACTCTCGCTATGGCATCCACACGATCGAATTATTTCACAGGGTGTCTAAGAAGGACTTCAACAAGGTGTTTCAGCATCTAAAAAGTGTGAATTCCGGCAGTTTTTATCCGGACACGACATATCATTCTGAGAAAGGTCTGACGAAGTATATCTGCACCTCTTACTGCGGTCAGGGCACAGTGCTTTATCTATACCAGCAGGTGCGCAGCAAGAACAAAACAAAGAAAAATCACGCCCCCTTTATACATTTCCGTCTCAATCCGCACACTTTGCTGCACGAAGAATATTCGCCCAAGAAGGTATTCCACGCGGAAGATAAACAGTTGAAATTGCTCGACAAGGAAATGACCAAGCTGCTGCATGAAATCGGTCTGAACTGCGAATTTGAGCAGCTGACACTTTCGCGCATTGACTGCTGTCTGGACTACTTCCCCAACTCGCAGGACTGGGTTGACGAGGCGCTGCGCGTCGTTCGCCGCAGTCCATATATGAAGAAATACGAGCTGTGTACATTCGATAAAACTTTCTCCAATCATAAGAAAAAGAATGCACATTCGTGGCGGATTTGCTGCAAAACGACCACGTTGACGGTCTATGACAAAACATTTCAGCTGATGGAGGAGGATTTGCTCGAGGACTACGATGCACCAATGCTGCGATTTGAAGTGTCCCGCTCGGGCGCGAAGTTCAAGCGCGGACTGTCTGAGCAGGTTAAGGGCAGCAACAAGAAAATCCTGAAAACTGTCATGGACGAGTCTGAGGACACCATCCATTCTTATATGGAAATGCTGCACGCAGACCTGCCGTTTGTGCGGTATTCGGACTGTATGGCGAAGATTGAGACCGTGAAACATGCTTCAACTCGCAAAAATATGCGTCTGCTTGTCAAAAAGCTGTCCGACTGCAAAAGTTATGCACAGGCTGTGAAAAACAGCGAGCTGTCCGAGAGTCAGCTGCGCACTGTGCGCAAGCAGTTTGAAAAACTCGGCATTCAACCGATTACGTTGAAGGATAAATCAGAGATCGAAGAATTGAAATTTGTTCTATAAATCACGAAACCCATGCCTTTTCAATGGAATTGGCATGGGTTTCGATTGTTATTTTTGAAATGAAATCACTAACATAAATATAAGATGGCATGAATTGCGGTGAACTGTGATCTGTGCCGTCAAATTTTTATGTAAGGAATTGATTTTTATGAAGTATCTGGATTATCGCGGGATGAAGGAGTATTACACCATCGACGAGGTCTGCC
>OLFX01003215.1_pt1 | contig 11256 bp, 10 predicted proteins | sample 1605091 | NCBI WGS metagenome assembly OLFX01 (sample SAMEA3888906, study PRJEB22519) | human gut metagenome | biome: human gut; feature: human-associated habitat; material: faeces | place: Denmark | collected 2012
CGTAATTCTTCTTAACCTCATTCACATAGGTTTTCAGAACACGCTCACGGCTCATAGCATTGATAAGCCTTACCTCAAAGCCTGATAACTCAATGTTGGACGGAAGCAGGTCAACGCCCTCGCCGTGGTGTATGATACCTTGCGAAGCATCAAAGGATTTATCGTCTACGATGTTCTGCATTACGGTGGAGAGCGTTATGGGTATATCGTCAGGTCTGTTATAGCCGAGTGCCATTGTGAGATTTGCCTGTGCATCAGCATCAATGAGCAGGACTTTCTTTCCCTGCTGTACCAGACCTACGCCCAGATTGACCGCCGTGGTCGTTTTACCAACGCCGCCTTTCTGATTGGTCAGGGCAATCACTTTGCAATTTGACATTTGTGCGTCCTCCTTTCGCATAAATTTAGCCGCTTTGTCAAGGCGGCTATGTAAAAAAGAGTGAGAGAACGCAAAAAAGCCGCTTACTCTTAGGGAAATAAGAATAAGCGGCTATGTGCGATATGTCTTAGATATATTCAATTTTCATTTTCTTGACAGGCGCATTGACAACCTTGAAAATCAGCTCGTCAACGCAGTCTGTGTATCTGCCTTCCTGTATCAGCCTGTTCTTCAGCTCTACAAGGCTATGTATTACCAACTGTCGCTCGTGGCCATCCAGATATGCGTGATAGGTTTTATCTCTCATAGGCTTGTCCTCCTTACACTTTCATTATATTTATAATCTTGTCTAAATTCCAATGTGCAAAGGCTTGTCCGTTTATGCCACATCAGGAACAGCAACACATATATTGATAGTGCGTTTTTCGCCACGCTGAATGACCGCAGGGTGCTCCGCAAAGTCAAACTGATTGCTTATGCCATACCTTACAACCTTATCTGTGGTACGGAAGGTATGTAACCGAAAGCCGTAAAAATGCGGATTTTCAGCGTTTTTCAGGATATGGAACATTTCCGTTGCTTCTGTAGGTGTGGAGGAGCTGGGGCATCTGGAGATGGTGGGGACCATCGTTCACCAGCTGACCAGGAACATGACGGAGCAGGAGGTAAAGGACGCCGGCTATGAAGCGTACTTCGTGGATCACACCGCCGGGGTCTATCCCACTGCCGCCTCCGGCTTCCCGTGGAACGCCGCCTCCATGGCGGTGAAGGGGGACCTGATTGCAGATCTGACAGAGGACCTTGCAGCAGAGCAGAAGGCCCGTGTTACCTATGACAACATCCTGCGGTTGTCGGATGACCCCGACGTCAACGATGTCATCAAGTTCCTGCGGGCCCGTGAGATCGTCCATTTCCAGCGCTTCGGTGAAGCAAAGCGTACAAGATGGAGAGTTACCAAAAGAGCTGCTGAACAGAACAGCCGCAAGTCATCAAAAATGGTGGCTTGCGGCTGTTTGACTCTGAAATCCATGGTAATGGGCGCACACCCTCTCACGGCAAGGTTTCTCCGTTTCCCTCAATGCGGCCATCCGTCATCTGAACGATCCTGTCACAGCGTTCGGCAATCGAAGGGTCGTGCGTAACGATGATCAGCGTCTTGCCGCTTTCCTTGCAGAGCCGCATGAGGATGTCCATGACATTCGATTTGTTCGCTGCGTCCAGTGATCCGGTGGGTTCGTCCGCAAGGATGATCGGCTGGTCACAGACGATTGCACGGGCGATTGCCACCCGCTGCCGCTCTCCACCGGACAATTTGCCTGCCTTGCGGTTCAGCTTGTCTGATATGTCCAGCTTCTGCGCGATCTCCCTGATTCGGGGCTTGTGCTCCCTGCGCTTGATCTGCCTGTTGTAAAGCAAGGGGATTCGGATGTTGTGATATACGGTTTCATCGTCCAGCAGGGCGAAGTCCTGCACAATATAGCCGAACGAGGCATTTCGGAAAGCGCTGCACCGCCTGTCGTTCATGCTCAGAACTTCCTCTCCGCCCACGGCGACGCTTCCGGAATCCGGCTTCAAAATCAGACCGATAATGTTCAAAAGTGTGGACTTGCCGCTGCCGGAAGGTCCGACAATGGCGACGGCTTCGCCGCTTTCCACGGAAAGATTGGCGTGATTTACCGCTTTTACGGTGTAGTGGCTGGTTTCATAGCTCTTGCAGGCTTGTGTAACGGTGATTCCCGGCATAGTTCATTCCCTCCTTAATCCCTGTGAAAATTTAGATACAAAACGCTGCTGCACAATACTTGTGACAAGGAACGCCGAGCCCATGGTGGCTGCGAATACCATGAGAAGATTCAGCGGCGACGCGAGCCTGTTCAATGACAGGATCAGGAGCGTTCCCGCAAGCGGGATCACATGGTATCCCAACACGAACAGATACATCCTTGCAAAGATAAACCGCTGTGTTGCGCCAAACAGATGATGCACCGCATATTCCGGGATCCTGCGTCGCAGGATGCGATAGGTGCTCAGCAGCAGCGCGCCGAATAAAACCAGCGTGGACATGATGTAGAACAGAAGATACGCCTGATGGGTGCGGGTGCTGCTTGCGGCGGAAAGCCGCAAAAAGCTTTCCGTTGACTGTATCTCCGCATAGGCGGAATAGTTTTGATACAGGAACGACCTGACATCGGCGGCGCTTTCCTCTGTGGGTTCGGCAAGAATCAGACGGTCTATGAACATATCCACCGATACGTGCGGAAACGCCGCGAGGGAAAGGGCATCCTCACAGGACGGCGAGAAAACATAGAGCGTTTTCTTCAGATTCTCCGATGCGGGGGGACTGTAGTGCAGCGGATGGTAAACGTCCATATCGGATGGGACAACGGTTACAGTGCATTCGTGATCTCCGATGCGGAGCGTCTTTCCTTCGTCCGCGGCGCAGTCCGGCGAAACTGCGGCGATGGGTGCATCACTGCCTGCCGGAAACGGGAATGCTGTCAGCCGGGTATAGGCGCCCACATAAACGATGGTCTGCTGATACCCGCCGATGCCGGGGAGAAGGACGAGGCTGCCAAGGTTGTCATGCTTTTGAAACAGCTCCACGAGGCTCTGCTGCCGCCCGCTGCCTGTTCTGACAGGCTGTGCGGTAGTTTCCCGGTCTGCCGCTGTCATAAGACTGCTCAAATCCTTTACCCGCACCATGCTCACATCGTTTTGTGTAAAGCGACGGATTGCATCATTTTGTGACGCGACATGCTGGTAACTCAATCCCACCAGCACGAAAGCCATTATGGACATTGCGGTTAAAAAGCCGTAAAAAATGACCCATCCGGCATCCTTGACCAAATCCCGGACCACCTGCCTGATCAGTGTCATATCATCTTCCCCCTTTCCCCAACCGTGCGGCTGTTCCGCAGTAGCCCGCCCAGTTCAAAATCAGTGAGAACAGTACAAACCCTACCGTAGTACCTATCAGCAGCACGGTCAGATCACTGTCCGGCATATAGGTCAGCCCCTGGTACAGCGCCACGCCGAAAAGCAGAGCAGCAGTCAGTGCAATACCCATCGCCGTAAGGGTGGAGCGGAGGAACAGCCGTGCTTTTGACAGCCCAAACAAATGATAGATTTGATAGCGGCGGTCATTTTCCCGATACATGGTCAGCACCACATAGGAGAAGCAAAAGATCAAACCGAGCATGGCAGCGGAAATCGCTCTGGAAAGAACGCTGTCCGTCAGAAGCTTCGCCGCCAGCGCGGGAAGGCTCAAACGCTGCCGCTGGTCAGTGACCGTATAGCCGCTATTCTCAAATAGTGCCGTCAGACCACTGGTGTCCGTGCCATCTGTGAAGTACATTCCATCCTTCGCCCCGCTCATGGACAACGGATAGAGAAACCCTGCATTGGAGATAACGGAAGGCACATCTTGTTCCCGATAGGTTCCCAGGACAGGCAGCCCCAGCGAGTCCGGCAAAAACCGTCCGTCGCGCACATAGGTTTCCGAAAAAGCCGCGTCCTCTGCGGTTAATACGCCCTGCGCGTCACAAGGCAGCGAAAGCCCGATGGCTTCACGGAGCCAATCCGAACCGTCCAGGATGCCGCAGCCTGCGGCAAACCCGTTCTTGTATAGGATTGTCGCCTCGTTTTCCAACGCCCAGCGTTCCAGAAGCGCATACAGCTCATCGGACGGCGCGGCGGCACTTGGCGTGCCTGCGTCCTCCTCCGGATGAAGGTATGTCCGGGAGACGTCCGCGACAGTAAAGGATTGCAAGCCCGACACGGGGCTGAAATAGTAGTCCGAGTAAATGATGGAAACGCCAAGCCCTATGCTCGCAAGAATCAGGATCGAGCATAGCAAGGCAGCCCAGTTCTTTTTTCGCATAGCTTTGCCCTCCGTCCTCTCACAGCGCAATGTGCCGTGTGGCGCAATCACTCACATAGGGATCATGTGTCACAACAACAATGGTTTTCCCCTGTCGGTTCAGCTCTTTGAGAATATCCATCACATAGCTGCGGTTGCGCTCGTCCAGACTGCCCGTAGGCTCATCCGCAAGGATAATGTCGGGGGATTTTGCGATGATTTTTGCCAGTGCCACCCGCTGCTGCTCACCGCCGCTCAAGGTGTAGACCTTACGACGCTCATAGCCAGAAAGCCCCACCTGTGCCAACGCATCCGCGATGCGTTCTTTCTCTGCCTTGCCCTTTGCTTTACCGAACCGGGTGGCGAGTTTCATGTTGGCTTCCACGGTGTCGGTGTCCACCAGCCCGTAATTCTGAAACAGGTAGGACAGCTTGTGCCGCCGCAGATGAACCGCAGCGCGGGAGGAAAAGGACGGGTTTCTTGCGCCGCAGAGGGTGATGCTGCCGCTGTCCGGTGTTTCCAGCAGTCCTATGATGTTCAGGAGCGTTGTTTTTCCGGCTCCGCTTTCGCCCTTGATGGCGACAAACTCTCCGGCTTCAATATGCAGCGAGTAATCCCGAAACAGGACTTTTTCCCCGAAGCGTTTATTGATATTGGATAAAGTAATGGCAGTCATGCTTCCGCTCCTTTCACAATCTGATAGAGGTTTTTCCGGGCAATGCTGCCGCAAGCAAGCAGCGTGATCAGCAGCTCCGCGAGAAACGTGCCCAGCAGGATATTGTAGTCAAGCTCGATGGCGAGCTTTATGAGCAGCAGCCCTGCCGCTACCGCCCCATAGTACAGCACCGTCAGCACGAGATGGGTGCGAATACAGCTTAATAGGGAATGCCCTTCAATCAGGCGACAGGCGATCCTGTCCCTGTAATTGTCGCAATAGAGCCTTGCGCCGAATAAGATCAGGCAGAACAGCCCGATCAGCAGCACCAAAGCCTGTACGCCCCAAATCATCAGCATATAGGTCAGATGATGGACCATTTTATCAAAGGTGGCGGCGACGGTCGGTGTGGAAACGGTCGCCGCGTCAATCCCCGTTTCCCGCAGGATAGGTAGCAGCTCCGCATACGGATCATCGGTGGGAACATAGAGGAAATACGCCCCCTGTGAACACCATGCTTCGATGAAAAGCCCGTCCAGCAGGTCACCTTCCTTGACTACAAGGATGGGCGCGGGCAGAGCGCCGTTTCCCCCAAGCCCTGTGCTGGCGTTATAGGAGTATATGTCAGACGCTTTATCATCGTAGAGGACAATATTCACATCCCCGGAATTTCCCCAGCTCGCGCCGCGCTCCCGTACCTCATCCCGCCTGTATTCCTTGGACTTCGGAAGCAGAATATTCACATGGGTATCGGAAAGCAGAGCGTCACCGATCTGCTCCCCGTCCGGCGCATAGATGGGGTTGAACGCAAGGTAGTTTCGGTTGATGTGGGCATAATCCTGACCGTATGCCTCTCCCAGCATTTTCCCTTCAAACAGGTCATAATTAAAATCGTTGGCTGCCATGAGTATTCCATTGTAGCGATCCACTGTGGCATAATAGAACGCCAGATAATCCGCGCCCTCCGGTGCTCTGCCGGAATTAAAATTGTTCAGAGGGACAGTCACATAGCCCTTTGTCTTTTGCGAACAGAACTCCGCTGCATGGAAGGTGTTGTAGATCTGCGTGATGTTCCGCATGGCAATGGTGAGAGAGAATAGAATAAAGATTAGAAAAGCAGCTTTCGCAAGCGTGTTTGTAATGTAGATCCCGCGCTTTGGAACTTTGCCCTTCACATACTCCGCGCTGCGCTGTCCGGAGAGGAACAACAGGGAGAGCAGGATGCCCAGTATCAGTGGAACGAGCAGCCACAGACAATCCCCAAGCAGGAACAGCCCAAATTGCCAGGTCGCCACCGGATGAAGCCACACGGCGCAAATCATGGCGGCGGCAAAAATCAGCAGAAAGCAAAGACACAAAGCAGGGGCAAAGGCTTTGATCTCCCCCAGCAGGATATTCCCCGTGGTATAGCCCTCCATTTTTTTCAGCACATTTTTCTTGCCTGCGGACAGGGTGTAGAATACGATACTGACGCAGAGCATAAAGGCAGGAATGAACAGGAAATAAAGCGGCAGTTTGGTAGACAAAAGCCTTTCGTTGGTTGCTGTTACGGAATAGCCCAAGCCTTTCAGAGCATGAAGCACCGCGTCAAGCTGTCCTTCCGCCACATACCAGGTCGCGGCGGTCAAGTCATGCTGCTGCGCCTGCATGAGTGGATAGATGGCGGTATCTTGAAACAGCGAGGACAGATGCAGTGCCATAGCTCCCGGCTGCCTTGCAGTGGAAAAGAACTCGTCCGATTCCAGCCTCACGCTCCCTTTCCCGGTAGAAACGGAAAGAAAGCTGTCGGTATGGCTGGTCTTATAGTAGCGGTACAGTGGCTTGCCCCCATCCAGCTCCGCGTAGCGGTACATAATGTCTGCGCCGATCTTTCCGAGTGCAGTATCTATCTGTCCCAAAAATTCGCGGTTGCTCAATGTCTCCGGCTTTTCGAGGATTACCGCCCGCTTATCCAGTATCATACTTTCCTCTGCGTCCTGTGCAAAATTGAACAGGGATAGTACCGAAAGCACGGTCATACAGACGGCAAAGCAAAAGATCACAAGTTTTCTCATGGTACACCTACTTTCCAAATGGTCAGACCGCTATTCGTTCTCACCCTCTCTTTTTATACCCCGCAGCTCTTTTACGTTATAAAAAATACTCAATGCCAGCAGCATAGCGCAGTAGAACAGAACACCGACTGCAAGGATCAGTTGAAAGTCGCACCATTCCGAACAGGATGCAGTGCGAAAGCCCATAACACACAGATGCCCCAGCCCGTATGCGATAGGGATCGGGAGCAGGTGCTCCACCCGGCGGCGGGATTTTTCTTTCCTGCGCAGCTTGAACCATACCCCGATAAGGATCAGGAACAGGGCGATGTTGAATAGCAGCCAATAGCCCAAAGAAAGCCCCGCCAAAGCGACCCAGCCGCCGCTGTCGGGCGCGGTGCCGTAGATGCACACCGAGCTGTTGCTGGAGCTTTCGGCGTGTCCGTTGATAAACTGCGTGAAATAAACGAGAAGCGGCTTGCCGCTCTCCGGCGCTGCGGTCACGGCCTGTGCGCCGGGTTTATGGAACGCTCTGTCCCATACGGAGGTCCACACCTCAAGATGGTAGACAGTGTTGCGATCATCGGGGTCGGCGATTTGTTGGAGCTTATAATTCGTGACCTCGTTGCTGAAAGAGAGCGTCACCGCACCGTTTGCTTCCTCTGTCACAGTCACCAGCTCTGGCGAATAGGCGAAGTATTCCGGCGCAGTCAGAAAGGAGACGACCGACAGCATCAGCGCCAGCAGCACCGCCGCCGTGCATAGGATGGTCTGCACCTTTTTCATCAGCAGTGCCTTTTTCAAGCGTTTCAGCGGCGCGGCATCCATGTCGGGCTGCGGCTCTGTTTGCACCTCCACAGGCTCCCGCAGTTTTTCAAGCTCCGCACGGCAGGCGGGGCAGCTTTCCAGATGCTCCTTTACAAACTCCGACGTATCCTCCGATACCATGTTTTCCACATACAGCGGCAGAATATCGCGGATGATACTGCATTCATTTTTCATCTTTGTCAACCTCCATTCCCTTTTGGATCATTTTTCGTGCGCGGTGATAGGTGACGCACGCCCAGTTTTCCGTCTTGTGAAACAGCTTCCCGATCTCCTTAAAGCTCAATTCGCCAAGGGTACGCCACATGAAAACCTCTTTGTACGGATCGGGAAGCTCATGTAGCAGATATTTTACCTGTTGGGCATTCTCGCTGCGCAGCAGCATTTCATCCGGTGATTCCTCCGCTTCCGATATAAGCTGTTCCATATCCGCTGTATGCTCTGTCCAGCGGCTTTGTTTCAGATGGGTATAGTAACAATTCTTTGCGATCTGACACAGCCACACCCGGATGTCGCAATCCCCCCGAAAGCTGTCAATGCGGAGAAGCGCACGGAAGAAGGCTTCGCTGGTAATATCCTCTGCCAGCCGTTCGTCCCCGCCGGACAGCCGTCGAACATAGAGAAACACATCCCGAAAATAGTCTTTGTATATCTGTTCAAAGTCCGTCACCTGCTCACCTCCTTGTCCCGTTCACTTATAAGACTGCGAAAAACGAAAAATCTTACAAAGAATTTTGTAAAAAATTTTGAGTTGACTACTTATCTTCCCATATTGCAAGACTGCCGCTCGGCAGTTTTCGCTGTCGGCGGCAGATTCGGCTATGCAGTAAGAGGACCATCCACAATCTTTACATACGCCTCCAGCTTTACTTTTCACAGGTATTGGAGCTCTCATTCTCGCCTAAGTATCGCTCTCCGTTTGCAACGGCTTCCTCCAGTATAGCATAGACCTCCGCCAAGGCGCGGACATACTGCGGAAAATTGCGCCGCAGCTCACTGTCCTCCCCGGCAGCGGAATCGGTCTCTGCATCATACGATGAACAGCCCTCCACACTTGGAGCCTGCTGCCGGGATAGGATTTTCTTAGCTTCTCGACCGCGCGGTTCTTCGCCTTCTCCACGGCGGACTCCTTCATCATGTGATACATCCCGATCTCTTTCAAAGTTGCTTCCGGGTATCCGAACACGCCGCAGGTCTTGCCGAGAATATCTCTATCCTTCTTCGGCAGGGTGTCGAACAGCTCCCGGAGGAGTTCGATGCAGACCTTGCGGTACACGGCCTGCTCCGCCGAAACGGAGAGCATCCCCGGCATCAGCCGCTCGTAGGGATCGCCGTCATAGCCCTCCGGAACAAGATCATGCACACCGAGGAAATGGGTGTTGTAGCGAACATATCGGCTGACACGAGCCTCGGAGATGCCTAACTCCTCCGCGATTTCACCGGTATCCTTCCATGCGGCATGATACAGCCTCTGCGCCTGACGGACGGCAGACATCTCGTCCTTGCTCAGTGCCATGCAGCCAATATTCTGTTCCAGCCAGCGGGTCATGCGCCCCTTCAAATGCGGGTAAAGGTAGGTGGTGAGCGCGGCGCGGCTCTCGTCATATTCTCTGCTCTGAATCCGTGTCAGAAGCTCCACGGCGCCCTCGCCGCAGAGATCGTCCAGAATCGTTTTCGTATACGCGGAACACTGATTCGGATGATGCTGTTCCATTATCAGGCAGTTGAACTCCGCCGCAGCTTCCTTGGCGATGCCGCGGATCAGACCGATATTTTTATGGTACAGCTTTTCCAGCACAGCATCATCGCCGTCATAATATTGGCGAACCAGTTGCTCGTTGGTCATGATTGCTCACCCGCCTTTTCCTTCGGCGGACGGCCCCTCGGATTGGCCGTTCTGGTGATCCCACAGTGCTGGTAAACGCGCTCAGAGGAAATACGCTGCTCGAAAGCCTCTACGGAGATATTCGCGTCACGTAGAGCGTCATAGAGCAGATCCCGCACATAGTCCTTGGCTTTTCTTGTGTCCTCCTGTGAGATCGCACCCCGCTGCATATCCTTTGTGATGCGGGCAAAGGCGGTCACCTTGACTTTGACCTTGGGAATGTCCTTCGCCAGCTCCTTCTGCACCTCCACCGTGCCGAACTGCCGGCAGGTGTAGCCGGGCGCATGGGGACAGGCCCCTTCGCAGTACAAAGCATGGACACCGCTCTTGAGCAGAAAATACCGTCCGCAGATGATGCAGCGGCGGATGTTGTGCCCACTGTTCAGCGCCAGCATATAATCGGCTTTCATCAGCGCCTGTAAGCTATCTGTCACATGCTCCTGACAGATAGCGACATAGCCGTCCGGCAGCGGCCGCGGCACATAGGAAAGCTCGTAGGCGTCGTGGGTCGTATAGCAGTCGCCGTTGTTGCGGATGGGATTGACGATGAGCTTTTCCGCAATGCGTTCATCATTGTAGAAGCCGTAGAGTGCTGCGGCATAGTCCTCTGGGCTGTTATGCTTCAGCTTGGACAGACTAAAGCTGATGAAATTCCGAATAGTACCGTTGAAAGCGCGAATGTCGTGAAGATATGTTTCATAACGGCGGATGTACTTTTTGTAATCACGCCATGTGTCCTTGGTAGGACCGATGGCACGAAGCATTTCGTAATAAAAGGCATCGCCTTTTTCTAAAGCTGCTTCGCTCGGATGGAACAGGTCAAGCGGAACATCCTTGACCGTTTCACTGCGCGCGGAGATTTCATTCGCCACGCGCTCAAGTCGTTCCCGTTGTATCTCCGCTGGCAGATCATGCTCCTCTTTCGGAAACAAATCGAACTGCCCTGTGATCTCCCGTATGACAGAGAAGAAAGCGTCCTCGCTCTCGTCCAGCAGCAGGCGGAACACAGCGTAGCGGCGCAGCACTCCGCATAGCGCCGCCAGCTCCTCGTTCAGCTTCCACCAAAGCTCGATGCTCCCGCTCTGCTCATATTCTTCCGCAAGGCCGGTGACCTGCTTCATGCGTTTGCTCATGGGTCGATATTCGTCCGGCGACAGATTCAACAGATCGGCGGTCAACATACCGGCAGTGAACTGCTGACCGTATAGCTCCAGCGTACTGCCATAGGTGTAGAAAATGATGCTGCCCTCCATGCGTACCCCTCCCGCTAAAATCTGTCCTACATGAATTTTAATCTGTCCATGCTTTTTCTCAGCATAGCATAAATTCCTCCACAATACAAGCAGAGGGAAGAAACCACGCGCCGTCCCGTGGTAACGCCCCTCTGCTTTTTTCGCTCTCGTCGTTCCGATGGGAGCAATATTTTTAAGGAGGATTCGAAATTGAAAAAAGAAAACCGATTGCTGACCATCGACGGAGAAACGCTGATGAGTCAGCCGCTCGCGCCGCTGAACTTCGTGGTGGACACGCTGCTCTCTCAAGGCCTGCACATCCTTGCCGGCTCGCCCAAGGTGGGAAAGTCATGGCTGGCGCTGTGGCTGGCCGTCACGGTGGCGAAGG
>OLFX01003223.1_pt1 | contig 11234 bp, 8 predicted proteins | sample 1605091 | NCBI WGS metagenome assembly OLFX01 (sample SAMEA3888906, study PRJEB22519) | human gut metagenome | biome: human gut; feature: human-associated habitat; material: faeces | place: Denmark | collected 2012
AGGAAGCCCAGCACTTTGATCGTGCTGTCATACGCTTTGACTTTTTTTACTGCCTCCGGACTCTGGACGCCAAGCACCACTTTATGAAGATAGTCATGGTTTTCGATGCTTTCCAGGAGAGCATCCAGGACCTCATCTTCCTTCACGTGGATCAGCAGCGGTCCCACGCCGCTTTCCATATAGTCTTCAAGAAAATGAGACGTGTAGGTTCTGGCGTTCTTATGTCTCAGGGCCGCAAATTCGTCGCCGCTCATCTCGCCGATGTTTTTGTCGACGCCGAAAACGCGCGCTGCGTTTTCATCGTGCGAGACCGCTAATTTTTCATCCTTTGTAAACCGGACGTCGATCTCCACCAGATCCGCGCCGTTTTCTTTTGCAAAAAGGGCGGATCGGATCGTTTGTTCCGGAAAAACAGTTGGTCCGCTTCTGTGTGCAATGATCTTCATTTTGACGCTCCTTTCGCTGCGCGGCGCCTGAGCAGCCGCTGGATGCAGATCGTGACGCCGGCCATGACGCATGCGGAGGCCAGCAGCATCGGCTGATAGGTGCCGAGACAGTCGAAGGTCAGATTGGCGATCGGCGTGCCGACGGCGTAGCCGGCCGTATTGACGGATACGATGATGCCAAGCATCTTGTTGTACTGCGGCCCCTGAAACAGGTCCTGCGCGATCAGCGGGAGCATGATCGTCTCCAACGGCAGCGCCAGCGCGGACAGGATGCCGTAGGCCATCGCCAGCACGCGGCCCGCGGGCGTGGCCGTGACCTCTGCGAGAAGGATCAGGATCGTGATCGCCGCGCAGTCACACAGAAGTACGGTCTTCCGAAGTCCCGCATGGTCGTGAATGACGCCCGTCAGGAATTTGCACACGGTCAGGCTGAGCGCATGCGCGCTCACGACCGCGGCAACATAGCCCGCATCCAGGCCGACGTCCTTCATATGCGCCGCGCTGACACCGGTCGTGCTCTGAAGGATAAAGCCGGTCAGGAAGACGCAGACAAGGAGCAGATAGAACCGGGCACCGCGCGCGGTGCTCTGCCCACTTTCAGCCTGCTGCGGTTCTTTTTCTGCGCTCGTGCTTTCTGGGATTTTCTCCGGCGGCTCGCGATAGAGCGCGAGGACGATCCCGGCGGTCACAGCCAGGATCAGCGCCACGAGCTTATAGGCGCTGCGATAGCCGAAGGCGTCGCCGGGCGCATAGATGATCGGTGTGACGATCTGCGTCGCGACTGCCGCGCCGACGCCGTTTGCCGCGAGGATCAGGCCCATGATCTTTCCGGCGTGCGCCGGACACCAGCGGTGCACGATGCTGCCGACCATCGTCGTTGTCGTCCACGCAAGGCCGAGGCCCAGCAGCACGCCGCCCAGATAAAACAGATAGATGTTCGGCGCATAGGCATAGAGCAGCATGGACGCGATGAGACAGGCGAAGCCCGCGGCGATCAGCCGTTTGCGGCCGAATCTCGCGCACAGCGCGCCGAAAAAGAGATTCACGACGGCCGTTGCGATATAGCGGCAGCTGTCATTGATCGAGAAAAGGCTGCGCTTGATGCCGAGGGCCTCGGTGATGGCCGCGAGATAGAGGCTTTTACTGCTGCTGCAGAAGCCGAGACAGACAAAGACCATCAGGAAGCTTGCGGCGACAATGACCCAGCGATACCGCTGCGGGGAGATCTTTATGTGCTTCATCAGACGCCTCCCTATGGTACGAGCAGTTCCCGGTGATCCGCCGGAAGGAGGATCCCGTGCAGGATCTTTCCATGCAGGCGCGGCAGATCGGCGCGCTCCCACTCGCAGAGGGGATAGCGGTATGCGCCGTCTGCATCCGGTCTGTCCGCCAGCACGTCGGAAAAACGGAGCAGGCGCACATCGTAGTTTTCCTCCGCGTCCGCCGCAGTCAGGATGTAGACCGGCAGGATCTGCAGGCCGGTGACAAAGGTCCTCGGCCTGCCGTCCAGCTCCCCCTTTGCGAGCGTATAACGCGGGACATAGGTGATGCGGCTGTCGCGGCTCTGCGGGTGAAAGCTGACGAAGTCGCCGAGCGAGTAGAAGATCAGGCAGCTGCGCTGCTCGCCGTTTTGCGTATAGGTGTACTTTTCCATCGGCTGTGAGACATGCGGATGCGTGCCGACGATCACATCAACGCCCATTTCTGCGAGCTTGTGTGCGTATTCCACAGTCTTGGGATGCGGATACAGCTCGAATTCCCAGCCCCAGTGCGCATGCAGCGTGATGATGTCCGCCTTCTGCGCCTTTGCCGAGGCGATGAGCTGTTCGATGAGCGTAAAATCGCGCACCTCATTCAGGAGCCACTTCTTTTCATATGCGCGGTCGTTGAGGTCAAACGTCGCGCTCAGCTCCGCGACGCGCACGCCGCCGACATCCAGCACGAGCGCCTGCGTCTGCTCCTGCGGACTGCGGTTCGTACCGGAATGCGCCGCGCCGCGGCGGTCAAGCTCGTCGAGCGTTGCGAGCAGGCCCGCCTCGTCATAGTCATAGCAGTGGTTATTCGCCGTGGAGAAATAGCGGATCCCGGCGTTCACAAACCGGTCCAGCATCCCGGCGGACGTGTTCATGCGCGGATTGCAGTCTGTCCTGGGCTGGTTGCGGCCGAAGGGCGCGGCGGGATAGACCGTCGATTCCAGATTTGCCGTCGGCAGGTCGGTGGTCAGGTAGAAGTCCGCGATGGAATCGAACAGGTGCGGCGTGTACGCATCGCAGATGCAGTCGACTGCCATGCAGTCCGAGCCGTGGCTGACGGTGATGCGCCGCTCCTCGCGGAAGCCGGCAGGCAGCGGGAACTGCAGATCCTGCTGCCGGAAAAACTCCGCGAGGTTAGATCCGGGCATGGGCTGCTCCAGCGCGTGCCCCCAGCATTTGTAGCACCAGAATTCCTCTTCCTCCCGCGAGGAATAGACGCCGGGGCACGGATGCGGCTGGCAGAAGCGCACAGGATCTTCGGCGGCCATCGCCTCGAGGCGGGCGATGGTCTCCCGCGGGATCTGACTTGCGTATTTCATTTCAGGCGTCCTCCTTACTTATGCAGCGAGTCCATCGAACGCGGCTTGACGCCTTTCGGGATGGGGCATACATAGCCCTCCGGGCCGACCAGACGGCGGTGCTCCTGCTTCGCCCGCTCCAGCAGCTCCGCGTTGACCATCAGCTCCGCGCCCATCGCGGCAAGGGATTTTGCGATGTACAGCGTCATCTTGTGCGCGAGCGGCATGACGCCCTGCGTCACAGCCTGCCAGCTGTGGCACGGCGTGCCGAAGGCCCACGTCGCGGCCTTGGCCTGCACCGTGGGGCAGACCCAGCTCACGTCGCCGACATCGGTCGAGCCGCATTCATACTCGATCTGGCCCGTGTAGGGCAGCAGCTCATCGTGGATGGGATGCACCGGATCGGCCTTCGGATACTCCATCAGCGCCGTTTCAGTCAGCTCGCGGGCGAAGGCCTCGTCGGCTTTGGTGATCTCGGGCACGCCGATCTGCGCCATTTTTTCATAGAGCACGCGCTGAAGCGTGTCGTTCAGGATCGTATCAGAGCAGGCCTTTACAAAGTCGATCTCGACCGTTGTGCCGGTCATGAGGGCCGCGCCGCGCGCGATGTCGTTGACGCGTTCATACAGCTCCTTGACCTGTGCGCTGCGCGGCGCGCGGATGAGATAGAGGACCTCCGCGTGCGGCTGCACGACGTTCGGGCTGAAGCCGCCTGCGTCGGTGATGGCGTAGTGGACGCGCGCCTGATCGATCATATGCTCGCGGAGGTAGTTTGCGCCGACGTCCATCAGTTCTACAGCGTCCAGCGCACTGCGGCCCAGATGCGGCTCGGCGCCGGCATGCGCGGCCTTGCCGTTGAATTTGTAGAGCACCTGGCAGTTTGCGAGCGAGGTCTGCACGCGCACGCCTGTGTTCTCGTCCGGATGCCAGCAGAGCGCGGCGTCCAGCTCGTCAAACACGCCGTCGCGCGCCATGAACGCCTTGCCGGAGCCGCCCTCCTCGCCGGGGCAGCCGAAGAGGATGACCGTGCCGGGGCACTTCTGGGTCTCCAGAAAACGCTTGATGGCGATGGCCGCGCCGAGGCTGGCCGTGCCGAGCAGGTTGTGTCCGCAGCCGTGGCCGCATGCCCCGCCCGCGGAACGTTTTTCCGTCACACCGCCCTCCTGGCTCAGGCCGGAGAGCGCGTCAAATTCCGCCAGCACACCGATGACCGGATGACCGGAGCCAAAGCGGCCGGAGAAGGCCGTGGGGATCCCGGCAAGGTTTTCTGTGACCTCGAAGCCCTCGCTGCGCAGCGCGCTGCAATAGCGCCCGGCGGCGTGGAATTCGGTAAAGGCGGTCTCCGGGTCCGCCCAGATGCCGTCCGAGAAGTCGTTGAGAAATTGCGCTTTTTCGTCGAGAGCAGACAAGAAATCAAGCTTGACCATGAATAAACCTCCCGAAATTTTTCTGTTTTCATTATAATCCCGCATCCGGGAAAATCCACCGCACCGCGTGTTGTTTCGTGAAGTTGCGCGGAAATTGCGTAAAAGTTGCGTGCAGGAATGCACGCATGTCCACCGGTCATACGCTCCAAATACAAAAGCACCGCCACAGCCGGAGCGCATGTGCGCCCCGCCGCGGCGGTGCTTCGTATTCTTTCTATTCCATGCGGCCCGCAGCTTTTTCCCGGCGGGCGCTGCTGACGATCAGGAAGCAGATGCTTCCGAGGATCAGCACACAGGAAAGCATCTGGCGGAGCGTCAGCTGCTCATGCAGGAGGATCGCGCCGATCACAATGCTTCCCAGCGGCTCAAACACACTCAGGATCGCGCACAGCCCCGCCCCGGCATACTGCACGCCGTATTGCAGGAAGACCGTAGCACAGACGTTATTCAGGAAGGCGATCAGCGCAATGATCCCGAAATTCGTCAGGATGCTCCGAAGCTGCAGCGTCGCGGTCAGCGCGCCGTAGATCAGGCCCACAACGGCCATGAGCAGGCAGATATAGAAGGTGAGCGTCTGCCGGTCTTCCTCCTCCAGAATGCCCGAGCGCTCCATGTACAGCAGCTGGAACGTCCACGTAAGGACGGACAGCACAGCAAACAGGAGGCCGCGCTCCGCGCCCGCCGTGACATTTTCAAAAAGGAGCCCTATGCTGATGGTCAGGACGGCCAGGGTGATGATGGTCGTTCCGGGCAGCTTCTGCCGGAACAGCACCGCCTCCATCACCGCAACAAGCGCGGGGTACATAAAGTGGATCGTTGTGACTGTTCCGACCGGCAGATACAGATACGCCAGATTCAGAAAGATCTGTGTCGCCACCGTCCCGAAAACGCCGTACAGCGCGATCTTCGGCAGACTGCGCAGTTTGACGGCTGGGGGCTTGCGCCGGATGCAGCCTGCCAGAAGCAGCAGGAGCATGCCGCAGCCTCCGCGTCCGACCAGCAGCGTCGCGACGGACAGGGAATCCTTTGTCGCCAGCTTGATGAGCGCCGCGCAAAGTCCGTACAAAAGCGCCGAGGCCGTCGCAAATACGGCGCCTTTGAAGCGTGTCTTTTCCATTTTTCTCTCTCCGATGTAAAAAAGTCGTATGCGCTCCGAAGAATGCCGCCGGTGGTCCGGCGGCGTCACACTCAGAGACGGATCTGGGCGGTATCTTCGTGGTACTCGATCAGTTCCCGGTCGCGCAGGATGGCGTCCAGCGTGGCAAAATACGCCGCCTTGCTCTCATAGGGCGCGTGATAGCGCTCCACGACCTGCTTTGCGCGCGCCGCGCCGTTTTCCATCAGCAGCGCCATGAGCAGCAGCTGGCCCTTGGCCGAGTTGACGCAGGCCATCTCGCGGTCAACGAGGTGATAGTCATCGCCGTGCGACTTTCCGGCCGCGCCCGCGATGTGCGGATGCAGGACCGGCATGATGCAGCTGACGTCGCCCATGTCGGTGCAGCCCGTCGTCCACTCGTTTGTGATCTTCACGCGGTCTTCGCCGAGCAGCGCACGCATGGCCTCGCCCACCGCCTCGACAAGCTCCGGGCTGTTGACCAGCGGCGCATAGCCGGGCCGGTCGCTGACCGAGACCCTCGCCCCGAGCGCCAGCGCACCCGCAGCCAGCGCACGGTCGACCTTCCGGTTCGCGTCCAGGATCGCGTCGAACGACGCGCCACGGATGTACGATTCCAGCGTCGCCTCGCAGGGAATGATGTTGACGCATGCGCCGCCGGAAGTCATGATCGGATGGATGCGGATGTGATCGCCGTCGCGCAGCGTCTCGCGGATGGCGTTGATGCCCTGCAGGCCGAGCGACGCGGCATAGAGCGCATTGACGCCCTTTTCGGGGCTCCCGCCCGCATGGGCCGCGACGCCTTCATAGCGAACGGTCTTTGCAATGCAGCCGTTCTGGCCGTAATGGCAGTCAAAATCGCAGTCGGTGCGTGTGCTGGTGTGGAATAGAAACGCCAGATCCACGCCGTCCATGTATCCGCGGTGCATGAACTCGGTCTTGCCGCCGAGATAGTGGATCACGCCCGCGCGGCGCAGGCCGTCGCGGAAATCCAGCTCGATCAGCTCCTCCGCCGGGACGCACATCAGCCGGACCGACCCGCTCAGGCCGTCGAGCGCGCCCGGCTCCTTCAGCGCCAGCGCGATCCCGGCCATGGCCGCGCACTGCGCGTGGTGCCCGCAGGCATGGGCGCAGCCGTCCACCGCCTGCACATGGTTCGGCGCGCTCAGCGCATCCAGCTCCGCCATGATGAGCAGCTTCGGGCCGGGCCGTCCGGTCTCGATATCCGTGTAGAAGCCGGGGATATCCCCCGCCTTGACGAGCGTGTAGCCCGCCTTTTCAAACACGTCCTGCATATACGCAGTCGTCTTCCACTCGCGGAAGCCCGTCTCCGGGTGCCGCCAGATATAGTCCTCCGCCGCGAGGATCTCCTCGCGGTGCTTGTCAACGAGTGTCTCATAGAGCTTGGTCTGCATGGCGTAGCCTCCTCATGATCCCATCATTATAAATCAGGCCGGAAGCGCAAAACTCCGCATTCCGGCCCTGGGTGTATCGCTCAGATCTCGAAGTATTCCTGCATCAGCCGCATCGACAGCTTCGCGCCGTTCGGCAGCTGATCGAGATCGATCTCCTCCTGCCGCGTATGGCAGCCGCGGCCCACCGCCGCGCTGACGCAGATGGCCGGGATCCCGGCCGCGAGCGGAATGTTGGCGTCGGTCGAGCTGGGGCCGTGGATCGGCTCCGCGTCAAACAGCTCGCGCACGGCGCTGTCCGCGCGCGCAATGAGCGCATCCAGCTTTTCCTGCGGCACGTCGCCGCCGCACGGGCGGTCGCCGACCAGCTCCACCTCGACCTCCACGCCCATCGCGCGGTAGGCCTCAAACGTCTTTTCAAAGAACACACGCATGGTCTCCAGGCACTCGCGGTCGTTCGAGCGGTACTCGCAGAGCATCGACGCCTCCTGCGCGATGGTGTTGACCGACGTTCCGCCCTCGATCACGCCGACATTGTAGGTCGTCTTGACGCCCTCCTTCTGCGGCACCTTCATGGTATAGATGGTGTTGATGATGGAAGACAGATAATAGATCGCGTTGCGGTTCCCGAACGCGCCGTAGCTGTGTCCGCCCTCGGTGCGGACGGTCACGCGGTAGCGGTGCGAGCCGACCGCGCTCGTCACGACGCGGCGCAGGTTCGTACCGTCGAAGGTGTAGAATTCGCGGATGCGGCTGCCGTAGTCCTGTACGATCCGGCGGCTGCCCTTCAGGTTGCCGAGCCCCTCCTCACAGGAGTTCGCCACGAACAGAAGGCCGCATTTTGCCCGCAGCTTCCGCTGCACGAAGTAGCGCGCGCTGACCATCATCACGGCGAGATTTGCCGTATCGTCGCAGACGCCGGGCGCGAACATCTTCTTTTCATCCTCGCGGAAGGGCATCGGCTCGGTGTCCGGGAAGACCGTGTCGGTGTGCGCCATGAAGACGACCAGATCATTCTCGGCCGTCACCTGATACCGGCACACGACGTTCAGCGCCTCATCGATCTCCACGTCTTCAAAGCCGTTGGCCCGGAACCACGCTTTGCAGTATTCCGCGCGCTTTTCCTCATGGTGCGAGGGCGCGGGGATGGCGCACAGGTCCCGGATGATCCGCTTGATATCCTCGATATTTTCCGCAATGTACGAAAGCATTTCCTTTGTCAGCATCATTTTTTCCCTCCGCTTTACAGCAGGACCGTTCCGATCCCGTCGCTGCCGATCTCGATCTTCGTCCCATAGGGCAGGCTCATTTCCGCAAGCCGCTCCAGAATGCCGCTGTGCGCGTCCGGGGCGGGCCAGCCGCCGACCGAGCGCTTTTTCCCGAAGCCGAGCTCGACCGGCAGCAGCTTCAGCTTGCGGAGCTTTCCGTCCTCCGCCTCCCAGTACGGGACGACCGCCTCAAACATGACGCGGCTGTAATACAGGCCCTTTCGTCCGTGGTCCGAACGCTTTTCAAACATCTCGTCCAGTCCCTCGCTGCCGGTCATGCCCTGCTTTTCGAAGAAGCCCACCGGGGCCTTTTTTACGGTCTCCAGCTGGATGATGAAGTCGCCCAGCGAATAGAAGATCGGGCAGCCCTTGTAGATTTCGATCGGGCGGAGCATGTGCGGCCCCGTGCCGACGATGGCGTGCGCGCCTGCGTCGATGCAGCGGTGCGCGAATTCCACGCAGAACTCCGCAGGCTCGCTCTTCACCGCGCCCGCGCACTCGTGCGAGTGGATGGACACGATCACATAGTCGGCCATGAAGCGCGCCTCGCGGATCATTTTTTCCGTGCGGGCCATGTCGGTCTCGTTCACGCGGGTGCGGATGCCCGGCTTGTCCGCGCGCGCGATGCGCATGGTTCCAAACTCCGCCGCACCGTCAGGCAGCTCGGGGAGATAACCCTGCGAGCGTTCCAGCTCGCGGTCGGCGTTGAGATCCAGCGCGGCCGCGATCTCGCGCAGCTGCGCGAGCTGCGCCTCCGGCAGCTCATACCGGGTGTCGAACCGGAGGCCGTTCAGGCCCGGACGCCCCGGCATGGTGCGCGTCTGCTCGCCCGCCATCGCGTCGGGATAGAACGTCGAGCACGCGCCGATCACGGCGTAGCGCCCGCCGGGCGCGTCCAGATAGATGGGCGCTGCGGCCTCGGCCAGCGAACGGCCCGTGCCGCAGGTGGGCAGCCCCGCCGCCTGCAGATATTCCAGGGTCTTCAGCAGTCCCGCGTGGGAATAGTCCATGGCATGGTTGTTCGCCGTGGTCAGCATGTTGAAGCCGAATTCCTTCACGCCGTCCAGCACGCGTGGCTCCGCGCAGAACCAGCTCCCGCCGGACAGCGCCGCGCCGTAGGTCTCAAAGTTGTGGATCGTCGTCTCCAGATTCAAAAACCGGAGCTCGCCCTGCGCGATAAAATCCCGCAGCGCTTCAAAGCCCTCATAGTGTCCCGGCAGCTGCCGGAAGATCATCGCGTCGCCCGCGGCGGTACATTTCATGACGGACATCTCCGTTTCCTCCCTTTTCTGCGCGGCTTTTTTATGGAAGTCGTCAGTTCTCCGCGTTTTCTTCGGTCTCGTCGTCCTCAAAGCGCAGCTCGTCGAGTCCTGCCGAGCGAAGCTGCACCTCCGGCTGCTCCTGCTGCGGGAGCGTCTGGTACAGTTCGCCCGCCGCATGCCCCTCCTCGCGGCGCATGACGCGCGCCTCGATGGCCGGGTAGGTCAAATACGTCGTGATCGACGCGACGAACGAGAACATGATGAGCGCCGCAAAAATGAACGAATACGGCAGCAGTCCCACGCCGAGCCCGATCAGCAGCACAAACAGCAGCAGCGCCAGAAGGGTCTTGCCGATGTTGCCGAAGACCAGCGCCATGCTGTTTTTCAGCAGCGCGCCCAGCGGCAGATCGACCATTGCGAGCATGGGGAAGAAATAGAAGCTCACGCACAGCGTCAGCAGCACCACGCACGCGGCGAAGCCCGCCAGCAGGACAAAGACCTTGTTGACCTGCATCAGATTATAATAGAAGACCGTGCTCAGAACGAACAGCGCCATCACCGCCGCGATGGCCGCGCCGCCGCCGAGGCTCTTCCAGAAATCGCGCCGGAAGGCCTTCCAGTAGTCCGGCCACAGGAAATGGTTTTCATCGCGCACCATCACCGACGTGATGCGGTGCATCGCCGTGAGCGCCGCCGGGATCGTGATGATGGGCACGCACGAGAGCACGAACAGGAGATTCAGCTTCAGAAGCTCAAAAAACTCCCGCCAGAGCATGTCCATATAGCCCACAAAGCCGCGTTTTCTGATCGCGCTGCGTTCCAGATCCGGCCGGTCCTTGCGCGGCTCATACCATCTTCTCATTGCGCATCCTCCTTCCGGACAGGACAGCACAGATTGCGTTCGGTCTGTGCGTCAAACACCTGAATATTCCACGGGTCGACCCGCAGCGCGAGCGTATCGCCCGGCTGCACGCCGGAATGGTTCGTCAGAACAATCAGGAAGCGTACCTCGCCGCAGCGGAGCTGCACATGCAGTCCCGCGCCCATCGGCAGCACGTTCAGCGCCTCTGCCTGCAGCATCGACTCGCTGCTTGTATCCAGCCGGAAATCCTCCGGCCGGACGCCGAGGATCACGCGCATGCCGTCCTCCGCGCCCTCCGTGTCCAAAGGCAGGCGCTGCGCGGGCAGCTCCAGCGTCTTCCCGAGCAGCCGGATGCTCCAGCCGGTCTCTCCGCGCCGCAGGTGCGAGGCGAAGAAGTTGATCTTCGGCGCGCCGACAAAGCCCGCCACATAGACCGAGTTCGGGTGGTCGTAAATTTCCTGCGGCGTGCCGGTCTGCACGATCCTGCCCATGTCCATGATCGCCAGCCGGTCGCCCATCTGCATGGCCTCGGCCTGATCGTGCGTCACATAGACGAACGTCGTTTTCAGCCGCTCATGCAGGCGGATGATCTGATCGCGCAGTTCTGTCCGCATTTTTGCGTCCAGGTTCGACAGCGGCTCGTCGAGCAGGAACACGACAGGCTCGCCCCAGCGCCACGCGCTGGCGCTGGCCGCCGGACAGCACGCGCGGGCGGCGGTTGAGCAGATAGTCGATATCGAGGATCTTTGCCGCCGCCTCCACGCGGCGCTTGATCTCCTCCTGCGGGAGCTTCATGCTCTTGAGCGGAAACGCCATGTTCTTATAGACCGTCAGATGCGGATAGAGCGCAAAGGACTGGAAGACCATCGCGACGTTGCGCTTCATCGGCTCG
>OLFX01003231.1_pt1 | contig 11222 bp, 9 predicted proteins | sample 1605091 | NCBI WGS metagenome assembly OLFX01 (sample SAMEA3888906, study PRJEB22519) | human gut metagenome | biome: human gut; feature: human-associated habitat; material: faeces | place: Denmark | collected 2012
TTACAGAACGTGCCGGTTACATTGCCCGCATCCGTAACTTGGCCCGTGTCGTAGCCAAAACCTTCGTTGCAGAACGTAAGAAACTTGGTTACCCACTTCTTGATGAAGCCACACGCGCAAAACTCCTAGCAGAAGAGGAAGAATAAGCAAAGTTACAAGAATGGAAAATGGGCGAACCTAGTGAGCCCACATGGCTACCCAGAGGCAAGTCGAAGACTTGCTAAAGGGATAGGCACCGCTGTACTGGTATATGGGAATTTTTGAAACGTTAGGTTCAAAAATCAGTTAGCTAAATCCACTTTGATGAGACTGTTGGAAATCTATGTCAAGGAGACACCAGATTTCTATACAGCCTCACAAAGTTAGTTAGCAACGTCCCCAGTACCTAAGGCGCCTATCGAAAAAAGAATTTTGTAAAGGAAAAAACATGACAAAAAACTTATTAGTAGAACTTGGACTTGAAGAGTTGCCAGCCTACGTTGTCACACCAAGTGAAAAACAACTCGGTGAAAAAATGGCAGCCTTCTTGGATAACAACCGTCTCTCATACGAAAGCATTCAAACCTTCTCAACACCACGCCGTTTGGCAGTCCGTGTGATTGGTTTGGCTGATCAACAATCCGATTTGACCGAAGATTTTAAAGGCCCTTCTAAGAAAATCGCTTTGGATGCAGAAGGTAACTTCTCAAAAGCGGCGCAAGGATTTGTCCGTGGGAAAGGCTTGACTGTTGACGATATCGAATTCCGTGAAGTCAAAGGTGAAGAGTACGTTTATGTTACTAAACACGAAGCTGGAAAACCTGCTAAAGAAGTTTTGGTTGGCGTTCCAGAAGTGCTTGCTTCATTGACTTTCCCTGTCAGCATGCACTGGGCTAACAACACATTTGAATACATTCGCCCAGTTCACACCTTGACAGTTCTTTTGGGCGACGAAGCGCTTGACCTTGACTTCTTGGATATCAAGTCAGGTCGTGTGAGTCGTGGACATCGTTTCCTTGGACATGAAGTGGAAATTACCAATGCGGATTCTTATGAGGAAGACCTTCGTACTGTTTACGTGATTGCGGATAGCAAAGAACGTGAAAACATGATTCGTGAGCAAATCAAAGCTATCGAAGCAGAACAAGGTGTTCAAGTCCAAATCGAAGAAGGACTTTTGAATGAAGTCTTGAACTTGGTCGAATACCCAACTGCATTTATGGGAAGTTTCGATACTAAGTATTTGGACGTTCCAGAAGAAGTCTTGGTGACATCAATGGAAACGCACCAACGTTACTTTGTTGTACGTGACCTTGACGGTAAGCTTAAACCAAACTTCATCTCAGTCCGTAATGGGAACGCTGAGCACTTGGAAAATGTTATCCGAGGAAATGAAAAAGTATTGGTGGCACGTCTTGAAGATGGTGAATTCTTCTGGCGAGAAGACCAAAAACTTAAGATTGAAGACCTCGTTGCTAAATTGGCACACGTGACCTTCCATGAAAAGATTGGTTCACTCTCTGAACACATGGCCCGTGCTGGTGTCATTGCAGCTTCCTTGGCTGAGCAAGCTGGTTTGACTGCCGAAGAAAGGGCAGCCGTAGCGCGTGCAGCTGAAATCTATAAATTTGACCTCTTGACTGGTATGGTCGGAGAGTTCGATGAATTGCAAGGAATCATGGGTGAAAAATACGCCCTCCTCGCTGGTGAAGATGCTGCAGTTGCGACAGCTATCCGTGAGCACTACCTTCCTGATTCAGCAGACGGAGCTCTTCCAGAGACTAAGGTTGGTGCCATCCTTGCGCTTGCAGATAAATTGGATACTCTCCTTTCCTTCTTCTCAGTTGGCTTGATTCCATCAGGTTCTAATGACCCTTATGCGCTTCGTCGTGCAACGCAAGGGATTGTTCGTATCTTGGATGCTTTTGGTTGGCACATCCCTATGGATGAGTTGATCGACAGCCTTTACGCCCTTTCATTTGATAGTCTTTCTTATGACAATCAAGCAGAAGTCATCAACTTCATCAAAGCGCGTGTGGACAAGATGATGGGACGCACATCTAAAGATATCAAGGAAGCCGTTCTTGCTGGTTCAAACTTTGTCGTGGCAGATATGCTTGAAGCAGCTGACGCCCTCTCAGAAGCTGCTAAGGCTGATGGTTACAAGGCGGCTGTTGAATCACTCTCACGTGCCTTCAACTTGGCAGAAAAAGCAGATGCTTCAGTAGCAGTCGATGCCAGTCTCTTTGAAAATAATCAAGAAAAAGCCCTTTCTAAAGCAATTGAAGAGCTTGAATTGACTGGTTCAGCTAGTGACAAATTGGCTCAGCTCTTTGCTCTTAGCCCAGTCATCGATGCCTTCTTTGACAACACGATGGTAATGGCAGAGGATGAGACTGTTAAAAATAACCGTTTGGCCCTTCTTGCAGGTCTCGTAGCGAAAGCTAAAGCTGTTGCAGCCTTTAATCAATTGAATACAAAATAAGTACCTGTTGACAGGTAGAAAGTAGGTCTTGTTATGACACCTGAAAAAATTGCTCGTATCAATGAGCTTGCCAAAAAGAAAAAAACAGAAGGCTTGACACCAGAAGAAGAGGTAGAACAAGCAAAACTTCGTGAAGAATATATTGAGGGTTATCGTCGCTCAGTTCGTCACCACATCGAAGGAATTAAAGTGGTTGACGAAGAAGGTAACGATGTGACACCTGAAAAACTACGTCAAATACAACGTGAAAAAGGCTTGCATGGTCGTAGCCTTGATGATCCTGAATCATAATAACTAGTAACAAGGGTTTGGAAGTTTTCCAAGCCCTTGTTTTGAAGTATAAAATTCTGAATATTCTGTATAATATTGACTAATTGTTTCAAAAATGGTATAATATAAGTTATGTTAAAAATTGCAGGACTCAATGAGTCTTGTTTTATAGAATTGGAGTGAAAAAAATGTCGCAAAAGCAACATCATAAAGACGACGACAACCAGACTGAGAATGGGATGGTACGTGGTCTTCAAAACCGTCACGTCCAGCTGATTGCCATCGCTGGTACAATCGGTACAGGTCTCTTCCTTGGGGCAGGGCGTTCCCTTTCCCTAACAGGACCTTCAATCATACTTGTTTATATGCTGACAGGTGTCTTCATGTACCTCATGATGCGAGCTATCGGTGAGATGCTCTACATGGACCCGGACCAACATACCTTTATTAATTTTATTACGAAATACCTTGGTAAAGGCTGGGGATTCTTCTCAGGTTGGTCTTACTGGGTATCACTGGTATTTCTTGGTATGGCAGAAATTACGGCTGTATCGAACTATGTGCAGTTTTGGTTTCCAAGTTGGCCTGCCTGGCAGATTCAGATTGTCTTCTTGATTATCCTGAGTTCGGTTAACCTGATTGCGGTTAAGATTTTCGGGGAAGTTGAGTTTTGGTTTGGGATGATCAAGATTGTCACCATTCTTGCCTTGATAGCTACAGGGATATTTATGGTAGCAACTAACTTTGAAACGCCAGCTGGACATGCTAGTCTTAACAATATCACACAAGGTTTCCAGATGTTCCCTAAAGGTTGGGTGAGCTTTGTCATGACCTTCCAAATGGTCTTCTTTGCCTACCAAGCCATCGAATTTGTAGGGATTACAACATCTGAGACAGCAAATCCACGTAAGGTTTTACCAAAGGCAATCAAGGAGATTCCGATTCGTATTGTCATCTTCTATGTGGGTGCCCTCATTGCCCTCATGGCTATCTTCCCATGGCAAAAACTTCCAGTTAATGAATCACCCTTCGTAACGGTCTTCCAAATGGCTGGTATCAAATGGGCAGCGGCTTTCATTAATTTTGTTGTTTTGACAGCAGCAGCCTCTTCTTTGAATTCAACACTTTATTCAACTGGCCGTCACCTTTTCCAAATCGCTAGGGAAACACCAAACAGTAAGGTTATGAAATCTTTGAAACTTGATACCTTGGCCCGTAATGGTATTCCTTCACGTGCCATCATTGTATCAGCCATTGTAGTTTGTGTTTCAGCCTTCATCAACGTCTTACCTGGTGTATCTGACGCCTTCGCTTTGATTACCGCATCTTCATCAGGTGTCTACATTGCCATCTACATTTTGACCATGCTTGCTCATCTCAAGTACCGTAAGTCTCAAGAGTTTATGGCAGATGGCTTCCTTATGCCAGCCTATAAGATTCTTAATCCATTGACTATCCTTTTCTTCATCTTCGTCTTTGTTTGTCTCTTCTTGCAAAAGTCAACAGTTGTCGGAGCTATCGGAGCAACCATCTGGATTGTAGTGTTTAGTATCTACAGTAACTGGAAACACAGTAAATAAATCGATTTAGCTCACCTTTATGGTGGGTTTTTTAGTTGCCAAAAAAGGACACAAGGTGTCCCAATTATTATCTATGCAATACTTTCTTGGCCTCCATGGTGAAAGAAACCACTTAAGAGGCCCTTACTACGATGGAAAATAGCAGGCTTGTGATCGTTGTGCGAACGACCATTAACATCAAGTTTAGCCCATTCAAGAGCCTGGTGGGCATTTCGGTCTGAGACTGTAGATGTCCCAATATAGCTGTAGATGCCTGCCTGAGCGAGAATAAAACCTTGCAGTTGGCGAATATGTTCATCATTGAGTGCTTCGGAAAAATGAATCTTTACTGTCTTATAAGTTAAAGATTGGACAGACTCAACGATAGGTGACTCTGCTAAGAGGTGCAAAAGTTCTTGATGCTTAGTAAAGGACTTATCATAGTCCATTGGAAGAATTATAGTATGGGCAATCCAATCTTTCAAGTTGGCTTTAGCCTTTTTACTAAGACCTCTTGCTGTGATACTGAGGTTATCTATATTGAAAGGAAGTTGGTCGATGTGAGCAATATTTGAACCATATACCTTTCTGAAAAGCGGTGTACTTGATAGAATATGTCCAGTAGGAGAAATAATAGCTAAGGCAGTTTCCTTGGTTTGGTAACCAAGCTCGTGACATTCCATGCTAGCGTATGTATCTTTAAATTCAATAATTGCACTTGTTTTCATCGTGTAACTCTCTTTCTGTTAGTTTATAAACTAACAATAGTTTATCATGACTTATAATCTTGGTCAAGATTTTACCTCAAAAAACAAAAAAATATTTTTGTAAGGGCTTGCAAAAATATTTGAACTCTGATAAGATAGAACCATAGCAAAAGGATTGTTACTGGTCAGCAGGCAAAACCTAGATAAATACGAAAAACTAATGGGAGTAGTGTATACTCACCCTAATTGGTTCTTGGTATTTATTTAGGTTTTTTTCGTTGAAAAAGCCTCGAAAGAACTAAAATCCTAGAAAAGAAAGGAGCCCTTATGGATAAATATACTGAATTAGCTGAAGACATTCTCAAACACGTCGGTGGTAAAGAAAATGTCAATAGCTTGAAACACTGTGTGACACGCTTACGCTTTGATTTGAAAGATGAGTCTAAAGCAGATGATGACTACCTTAAGAACCGTGACGGTGTTGTTACTGTTGTTAAGGCAGGTGGTCAATATCAGGTGGTTATCGGTAACCATGTCCCTGATGTTTATGCGGAGGTTCTCCAAGTTGGCGGTCTTCCAGCAGGTGGTAGTCTTGATATTGATGAAGGTGATGCGCCTAAAGGGAATCTTTTTGACCGCTTTGTATCTTTGGTTTCAAGTATTTTCCAACCTTTCCTTGGACCTTTGGCTGCGGCGGGGATTATCAAAGGGATAGTTGCTATCATGGCAGCTTGTGGCTTGTCAGCTGCAACGAGTCCTATGTATGTCATCTTTAATGCAGCAGGAGATGGTTTCTTCCAGTTCTTGCCAATCTTGATTGCATTAACATCTGCCCGTCGTTTCAAGGTTAATGAGTTTACAGCTATTGCGATTGCAGCGGCACTTGTTTATCCTGATATTGCTACGCTGGTGACTGCTCTTCAGAAAGCTGGTCAAGGTCATGTTCTAGGAGTTATTCCATTTGCGCTTCCTGCAGGTGGCTATCTCTCAACTGTAATGCCTTCTATCTTGGCCGTTTGGGTGGCTTCATACATTCAAAAATTCTTTACCAAGATTACTCCAGATGTCATTAAAGTCTTCGTAGTGCCTTTCTTTACATTACTCATTACTGTCCCATTAACATTCTTGGTGGTAGGACCAGTTGCCAATACTTTCTCTGATGGATTGACAAGCCTTTTCCAAGCAATCATGAATTTTAGTCCGATTGTCTTTGGTCTTATACTTGGTATTTTGTGGCAAGTCTTGGTTATGTTCGGAATGCACTGGGCACTTGTTCCCCTTGCTATCTTAGATGTGGCAACAAACGGAAGTTCTACTATTCTTTCAGCGGCTATCCTTCCATGTTTCACGCAAACAGGTGTGTTGGGAGCTATCATGCTTAAAACGAAAGAAGAAAAAGTCCGTACCATCTCTATGCCAGCCTTCATTTCATCTATTTTTGGGGTTACAGAACCTGCTATCTATGGGGTAAGCCTTCCAATGAAAACGCCATTCTACATTTCATGTGGTGTTTCAGGACTTATGGGGGCTGCCATGATGGCCCTAGATATTAAGACGTATTCAATAGGTGGTCTGGGTGTCTTTGTCTTCCCAAGCCTTATTGGGCCTGACGGTAATCTTTCTAAAGTTATCATTGCCATTATCATTGCCATTGTGGGTGGTGTTCTTGCCTTCCTTATCCAACTCTTTGTACGAGTACCAAATCTATACGGTGGTGGAGTAGCTAAGGTTGAAGAAAAAGCTGAGGAAGCTGCACCTGCTCCTAAGGAAATTCAACAAGAAATCATTGCTAGCCCACTCATCGGGAATGTCGTACCACTTGACCAAGTACCTGACCAAGTCTTTGCTTCAGGAGCTATGGGTAAAGGAATCGCTATTGACCCAACTGATGGGGTGATTGTAGCACCGGCTAAGGCAACCGTTAATTTAGTCTTCCCTACTGGTCATGCGATTGGTTTGACAACTGAAAATGGTGTAGAGCTTCTCATCCATATTGGTATGGACACTGTTTCTCTTGCTGGAAAAGGGTTCAAGACCTATGTGGAAGCAGGGGATGTCGTAGAAGCGGGTCAAAAACTTATAGAATTTGACCTAGCAACTATCCGAGACGCTAAATTACCAGTTATCACACCAGTCATTGTTACCAATACAGCTGACTTTGATGATGTCTTAACAACTAAAGAAGCTCGTGTTAACACTGGTGATTATCTCCTCACCGCTGTTAAATAAAAAAGAAATCCGAGAATCAGCTTCTCGGATTTTTGTTTATTTGAATTTGTAGTCTTTAACGACTTCAACGGAATTGACCGTTACATTTTCTTTTGGTTTGCTGTTGTCATCAACTTCAAGGTTAGCAATAGTATCAACGACATCCATGCCTTTGATGACTTGACCAAAGACGGTATATTTAGTATCGCCAGCTGGGTAACCACCTTTTTTGTAGGCGTCAATGATAGGTTTTGGATAGCCAGCATTTCCTAGTTGTTTGCTTTGATCATCCTTGTTTTGAACAATGTAGAATTGGCTGCCGTTTGACTCTTTAGCACCAGTATTAGCCATAGCAAGTGCGCCACGGATGTTGTATAGGAATGGTGTAGGCTCAACAGCGAACCCTTTCTTCCAGATAGATTCTCCACCAGTACCGTCACCCTTAGGGTCACCACTTTGAATCATGAAGTCCTTGATTACACGGTGGAAGGTAAGCCCATCATAGTATTTGTCCTTGGCATGCTTCAAGAAGTTTTCAGAAGCCTTAGGAGCAAGTGTAGGGAAGAGTTTGACTGTGATATCACCCTTTGAAGTGTGGAGGATAACTTCAGCTTCGTCCTTACCAACCTTGTCTGACAACTGTGGAAAGGCATCTTTTCCAGATTTTTGAGCCTTTTCTAATTGTTTAGTGAATATCTTGTTATCAACGTAGGCATCTCCACGAACGGCGCGTGAGATGTTCTCACGAAAGGCAAAACCTAGGCCTGCGATAACAAGTACAATAATTAATGGAATGTACTTTTTAATGTTTTTCATATATAACTCCTTTGGTGCATTGTACCTACTATTGTAGCAGAAAAAAACCTTTTGGGAAACGGTTAACAGAGGTCTTTAAATATGGTAGAATGGAACTATCAACAAGAAAATGAACATGGGACTAGATATAGGGAAAGGTTGCCTCAAGTTGTAAAGTGAGGTCGGACTTTTTAAGGGACATATGCTACTTGCTCTTATCAGAGAGAGGTGTCTAACTCCTAACTATAGAAAACTTCGCCAAGTCGAAGGGGTCTCTTGTTTAGATTTCTTGATAAAAGGAGATTTTTATGTCAACTAAAGCAGAATGGGCTGAACTCTTTGAGTCGGTACATGGGCGTAAGCCTAGCCCCCAAGAATTTTTGGATGCTAAAGCAGCTGACTTTGATACAAGTGCTTTGACTGCTCAAGCAGCATCTGTAGAAGCACCAGCTAATGAACCTGTCGCTGAGGCAGTAGCGACAGAACCAGTTGCTACTGAAAAAGTCACAGAACAAGATGACATCGCAGATGTGGCTGAAACAGCTGAAGATGCTGTCGCAGAACAAGCAAGCAGTGAATCACCAGTTGGTGCAGAAGCTTTCTCAGAAGCACCTGTGCAACAACCAACCCCACAATTTGATTCAAGCATGTTTGAAAAGGCACCTATCTCTTCAGCTCCAGGATTTGGAACAGTTCCTAATCCAGCAGCTGGCTCAGCAGATAAACCTCTTTTCAATCTTATCTTGCCAATCGTTGCGATTGCACTTTCAGTAATCTTTGCAATCTTGGCATGGTTTGTAGGTCCTGCTTGGCTCTTCATCATCTTGACAGTCCTCGCAGTTGCAGTGGCAGTTGTTTCACTTGTCTTTAGCCTTAAATCAAGCAAGAAATTGCTTTCAATCATCGCAACAGGTGTTGCTGGTCTCATGCTCTTTGTTTCTATTGGTGGTTTGATTTTCCAAATCTCTCAAAACTCTAGTGACAACACAAGCTCAAGCAAGACATCAAAAGTTGCTGATAAAGACGATGATGACGCTGACAAGAAAGATGATGACAGCGATTCAAAATCTGACTCTAAATCTGATTCTAAATCTGATTCAAAAGGTGATAGCACTGACGTCAACGATTACATTGACAAAAATGCTAAATTTGACTGGAATGAATCTAAGTTCAAGAAGTTGAAAGCAGGTAAGGATACCGTTAAGGCTATCGTTAAAACATACGGCAAGGCGTCAGATGCTGAGATGTCAGGTGATGAGTTGAAGTTGACATACTCTGGTAAAGACTATGGCGAAAGTGTCTACCTAAGCTTTAAGAAACAATATGATGGTACTTTCCTCTTGTCATATGCTTCAGGTAGATTCCCTCAAGATAAGGTAGAAGTTGATAAGTCTTACAAAGCTGACTGGACGAAAGAACAGTATGATGGACTTAAAGAAGGAGACTATAGTGACCCATCTAATGGTACGAAACTAGAGGATGTTATTAAAGATCACCCTAAAGCTTCAAGGGCAGAATACACAATCTCAACATCTCGTGAAGGTGAGTTCAAGAAAGAAATAAATCTCTCTTATAGTGACTTTGATGCAGAAGAAGGTAAACTAAAGAGTGTTTACTTGTATTTTGATACTAAAGAAGGTGACGATACGTTCTACCTTACTTATAAATCAGGTTTGGGAGATGACTAAATAAGGAAACAGGAGGGGATGCCTTCCTGTTTTTTCTTGATAAAAGGAGAAAGTTATTGAAATTCTTAAATTATACATTCGAACAAAGTCAGTCTCTTGTCACTAAGGATATCGTTGAAAAGCTCAATCAAAAAGGGAGCTGGAAACGATTTATGGCTTGTTTATCACTTCAATTATTATTTATTTCTTCTCTATTATCACACCCATGTTTATAAAAGGATTGACGCTTGATCAAAATCCAACATTTTCTTGGATTCAGTGGCCTATGATTCTCTTGTATTTAGTCATGTATCTGGTCTATCTGCTCTTTTCAATAAAGCACAGAAGAAGCCCGATGAAATTAAAATTTTGCACCTACTTTTACATGGTGGTCTTACTCGCTATCTTTACAGTATGTGCTGGTATAATGATGATGACACGACGAAATATTGTCAGCATACTATCGGGTGCTATGTTTCTTCTTTCCATTTATTACTTGATTCGAACGGTTCCCCGTAAACTGAAAGAAGCTCTTCAAAATCAGACAGAGTTTAGCCCCATGGCAGCACTTGTGACTGAAAAGGTTTCAGATGGCTTGGTATTTTTAGGTGGGACAGGGATTACAGGTGCCCTTGTGCTGTTTGACCGCTCCACTGGAAGTGACACTAGAGAGAGCATTGATGCGGTGTTGATGCCTATTATGCCTGCCATATTTGTCTTTGCGACTTATGTCTTTTCCATTGATTTGCTACGAGGTTATTACCTCTTCAAATACTCTGAGCAATATAGAGAGCAGTTTGACTACTCAGCTAAGGATTGGTATGGCGAGAAATCGAAGGAGTATATGAGGATGCAGGGTTAAGTTGTGGTTAAAGTAATGTATGAAATTGATGGCAAAATGCTTGAAGTTAAAACAATTTTAAACCGTATTGGAGGATAAAATGGAAAAACAAATTAATGAAAAAATTCGTGAGATTGCTCAGAGTGTTAATGAAGAGGGGAAAAATGAGTATATCTACAATCTCTATATTCCAAAGCAATATAATTTTCCTAATAATACTGAAATTATAGATATTGAAAAAATAATTGAACAAATTAAAGGGAATCTTCCAAATCAAGGGATAATCTTAAATGACTAACATAACATTTTCACAAGTTCAAAAGAGTTTTCACAAGAAGTTGGTGTTAGACATTCCTGATTTTCAAGCGGATTCAGGTGAAATCTTCTCCATCGTTGGTGGCAATGGTGCCGGTAAATCGACTTTTATCAAGCTCTTGGCAGGGATTTTTTTGCAGGATAAGGGCGAGGTTCGTGTCTATGGCGTTTCTAATCGCTCCAAGAAAATCCACTCGCTGGTCAAGTTTGTCTTGGAGAGCGGACAGGGGTTGTACAGTTATTTGACAGCTATGGAAAATCTTCAATATTTTCTAGGATTGAATGGGATTGCCTTGTCTCATATCAAGGCAGAGGTGGATGTCTTGTGTGACCAGCTGGCTTTTACCCCTTATAAGGACACGCTGGTTTCAGAACTGTCCCAGGGCAACCGTCAGA
>OLFX01003232.1_pt1 | contig 11218 bp, 10 predicted proteins | sample 1605091 | NCBI WGS metagenome assembly OLFX01 (sample SAMEA3888906, study PRJEB22519) | human gut metagenome | biome: human gut; feature: human-associated habitat; material: faeces | place: Denmark | collected 2012
CCCATTGGCCACTCGGGAACACGCCCATATTCACTTTTTGTGTCCTTCGCCGGACGACTTGTTTATTCTATCATGCAGAAAGGCTTTTGTCAACTGTTTTTTTTACCTTTTTCTTCAAATGCGTTTTCCGTGCAGAGAAACGGCAGGAAAAGCCCTGCAGCCATGCAGGCACGGCAAAGTCGGAGAAAAAAGCCAGCCGGAAGAAATTGATAGGCAAAATGCAAGAAAAACTCGGGACAATATGTGAAAAGTGCAAGACTTTTTGTCTCTGCATTGAAAAACGCAGGAAGGCGTGATATATTAAAAACGCAACAAAGTGCAACAAAATGGATGGCGCTTTTGTCACTCTGTGGCAAACCAGGCGGGATAAGTAGAAAAAGAAAGGCATAGCGACAAACCATGACGATTCAGGAATGTTATAGACAGATGGGCGCAAATTATGAGGATGTGCTCAAGCGGCTTTACAACGAAGGCATGATCTGCAGATTTACGCTGATGTTTTTGAACGACGACAGCTATCCGAAACTGGAGCAGGCATTGAAGGAAGGAAATGTGAAGGAAGCATTTCGTGCGGCACACACGCTCAAGGGCGTGTGCCAAAACCTGGGCTTTACCAACCTGTATCAGCCCACCTACGATTTGACCGAGGTGCTGCGCACAGGCACACTGGAAGGTACCAAGGAGCTGTTTGACAGCGTGACCTGCCAGTACAAAATCACCATCAATGCGATCCGTGCGCTCCAGTAAGCTCCGCATTTGGCTCGATCTCCAAACGGCATCCTTCCTTATAAAAAGGCAGGATGCCGTTTTTTATTGCATTCTGCGCAGTTTTATGATATAATGCCGGACGAACTGAACAGAAAAACAGCAGGTGCCTTTTGCCGATGCACTGCACGGCGGAAAGGGTAAAAGGGAAGCGGGTGCAGATCCCGCACGATCTCGTCACTGTGATAAGGGAGTCCGCATCAGGGTGCTTTGCACCAGCCACTGGAGCTTTTGCTCTGGGAAGGAGATGACGGGCGGCGATCTTTCAGTCAGGAAACCTGCCTGCTGTTGGTACGGGGGTGCAAACCCCAGATCACGAGGAATTGGTTGTACCAAAAAGCCCTGAAACAACAGAGGTCTTTTTGTCATGCCATCCGCAGGACAGAAGGGCCTCTTCTTTCATCTTTCTTTCCTGTACCCTTTGTTTGGTTCAAACCGCAATTTATCCAGCAGGAAAGGACAAGAACAATGAGAAAGATCGAAACCAAAAAGCTGGCCGCAGCTGTTACGGCTCTGGCTCTGTGCGCCGGCGTGCTCACCGGCTGCGGCGGTGCTGCTTCCAGCACTGCATCCAGCACCGCTGCGTCTTCTGCTTCCAGCGAAGCGAGCAGCGAGGAGGCTGACGAAATGGCAGCAAAGAACGTGGCAGACCTGATCGATGCCATCTATGTGCAGGAGCGCAATGAGGATACCGATGCCCAGTGCGAAGCCGCCAAGGCTGCATGGGATGCCCTGACCGACACCCAGAAGGAACTGGTGGAAGGTGAGAATGCCGACCCCGACTACTTTGGCCGTGACACCGGCGATGCTTCCAAGGACGATGCCCGCAATCAGGACGACATTGGCGACAACGAGCTGCTGGTGGTCTCCTTCGGCACCTCCTTCAACGACAGCCGCGTGAAAGACATCAAGGGCATCGAGGATGCCCTGCAGGCCGCATACCCGGATTGGTCTGTGCGCCGCGCATTCACCGCACAGATCATCATCAACCATGTGCAGGCTCGTGACGGCGAAAAGATCGACAACATGCAGCAGGCCATGGACCGCGCTGTGGAAAACGGCGTGAAGAATCTGGTCGTCCAGCCCACCCACCTGATGCACGGTGCTGAGTACGACGAGATGATGGAAATGATCGACACCTACCGCGACAAGTTTGAATCTGTCGCTGTGGCTGAGCCCCTGCTGGGCGAGGTCGGTTCCGATGCCACCATCATCAATCAGGATAAGGAAGACGTTGCCAAGGCTGTCACCGCTGCTGCCGTGAAGGAAGCCGGCTACGACAGTCTGGATGCCGCTGCTGCGGACAAGGTCGCCTTTGTCTTTATGGGCCACGGCACCTCGCACACCGCAAAGGTGAGCTACAGCCAGATGCAGACCACTATGCAGACTCTGGGCTACGACAATGTGTTCATTGGCACCGTTGAGGGCAAGCCGGAAGAGACTGCCTGCGAGAACGTGATCGAGGCTGTTAAGGCTGCGGGCTACACCAAGGTCATTCTGCGCCCGCTGATGGTGGTTGCCGGCGATCACGCCAACAACGATATGGCCGGTGAGGATGCCGACTCCTGGCTGAGCCAGTTCAAGGCTTCCGGTGCTTTCGACAGCATCGACTGCCAGATCGCTGGTCTGGGTGAGATCGAGGATGTCCAGAAGCTGTATGTCGCCCACACCAAGGCGGCGATCGATTCTCTGAACGGTTGATCAAACGAACCCTCTCCGTCTCGCGGCCGCTTTGCGGCATCCGGTGGAGAGGGTTCATTTTTTATCTGAACAATGGTATAATAAAAGCTGATTTTTTATAATGTAGAGGTATTTCCTATGAAACGCGTTTTTTCCTGTGTTGTCGCTGCTTCTCTGGCACTGAGTCTGCTGGTGGGCTGCGGCGCTTCTTCCACGGCATCTTCTGCAGCTTCCAGTGCTGCTTCTTCCGAGGCGGCATCCTCTGTGGCTTCTTCTGCCGCTGAGACCGCCGCTTTGCCGGATGGTGTGTATACCGCCGAGTTTGACACCGACAGCAGCATGTTCCACGCCAACGAAGCCTGCGACGGCAAGGGCACCCTGACCGTGGAGAACGGCCAGATGACCTTCCATGTCAGCCTTGCTTCCACCCATATCGTCAACCTGTATCTGGGCAAGGCTTCCGATGCCGCCGACCACGAGGCCGACTGGCTGCAGCCCACCACAGATACCGTCACCTATTCCGACGGCACCTCGGAGGAGGTGTACGGCTTTGACATTCCGGTCACTGCTGTGGATACGGACTTTGACCTTGCCATTCTGGGCACCAAGGGCAAGTGGTACGACCATGTCGTCAGCGTGCGTGATGCCGTGGAAAAGGCTGCGGAAGCCGAGACCCCGGCAGACGGCACCTACACCTGTGATGTGACGCTGGAGGGCGGCTCCGGCCGTGCCACCGTGGAGAGCCCCGCCGCCCTGACCGTGGCAGACGGCAAGATGACCGCCACCATCGTGTGGAGCAGCCCGAACTATGATTATATGATCGTGGACGGCGAGAAGTATCTGCCCACCAACACCGAGGGCAATTCCACCTTTGAAATTCCGGTATCGGCGCTGGATACCGCACTGGATGTCACCGCCGACACCGTTGCCATGAGCACCCCCCACGAGATCGAGTATACGCTGACCTTTGATTCCGCAAGTCTGAAGGCTAACGATTGAGAATGCCCTCCGCTCACGCTCTGGGCATACTCAGCGGAAAATCAATTTTTTATTTCGCGTTTGTCGCGGCCCCGACGCTTGTCAGGGCAAAGCCCTTCCATCTGCTATCGCAGATCGCTCGCCTGCTTGAAAGACCCGCTGGGGCTTTCATTGCTGCGCAACCGCAGGGCCGCTCCAAACGCCTTTTCACAAGAGGGGTCGGAACGACAAACGTCCGGATATTTGAATGAAAATCACTCGCAACCAATTTCTGAAACTGATCCCCGCTGCGGCGCTGACGCTGACCGGCTGCGGCAGCAAGGCTCAGCCTGCCAATACGGAAAGTCTTGTTTTCTCCCATCATTACAAGCTGGACTATGCACAGCAGTTCACAGCGGACTGCTATGAGGGCGGCTATACCATGCTGACCATCGCGGAGTCGGATGCACGGTTCCTTGTTGTGCCGGAAGATGCTGCGGAGGTGGACGGTCTGCCTGCTGATGTGACTGTGCTGCGCCAGCCGGTGGAGAATATTTATCTGGTCTCCACCTCGGTGATGGATCTGCTTTTGCATCTGGACGCACTGGACAGCGTGGCCTTTTCCGGCACCAAGGCCGAGGGCTGGTATCTGCCCGCGGTGCAGCAGGCCATGGAAGAGGGAAAAATCGCGTATGCAGGCAAGTACAGCGCCCCGGATTACGAGCAGATCCTGGCAGCGGGCTGCCGCCTTGCCATTGAGAATACCATGATCCTGCACACGCCGGAGGTAAAGGAACAGCTGGAACACTTTGGCATCCCGGTGCTGGTGGAGCGTTCCAGCTACGAGAGCGACCCGCTGGCCCGCATGGAGTGGATCAAGCTTTACGGCATCCTGCTGGGCAGGGAAGAACAGGCCGAGCAGGTGTTTTCCGCGCAGGAGACAGCCGTTCAGCCCATCCTCTCGCAGGAACCCACGGGAAAAAGCTGCGCCTTCTTCTCGCTGACCACCAACAACCTTGCCACTGTGCGCAAAGGCAGTGACTATGTGGCCCGCATGATCGAGATGGCGGGCGGCAGCTATGTCTTTGCTGACCTGACGGACAATGGCAACAGCCTTGCTACCATGAACCTGCCGCTTGAGGACTTCTATGCAGGTGCAAAGGATGCCGATGTGCTCATCTACAACAGCGCCATCGAGGGCATGATCGCATCGGTGAACCAGCTGACCGAGCGTTTCCCACTGTTGAACGAGTTCAAAGCGGTGCAGAACGGTCAGGTGTGGTGCACCACCCAGAGCCTGTTCCAGCAGAGCATGGAGCTGGCAGACCTGATCGTGGACATGAACCGGGTGTTTACCAAGGGCACACCTGCCGCCAGTACCCTGAAATTCCTCACCCATGTGGACTAAAGAAGGAAAATTTTACAGAAAGGAAAGCCTATGACCCGTACCAGACGCCTTGCAGCCGCCTATATTGCCCTTGCGGCAGCCGTGGCTGTGCTTTTTGCGCTGAACCTGTTCTGGGGCAGCGTATCCCTTGCACCGGGAGCGGTGCTGACGGCACTGCTGGGCAAGGGCGGTGATGCGCTTGCGGGGAACATCATCCTGCAGCTGCGCCTGCCCCGCGCGGTCATGGCGGCGCTGTTGGGGGCAGCCCTCAGCGCGGCAGGCTACCTGCTGCAGACTTTTTTTGCAAACCCCATTGCCGGGCCATTTGTTATGGGCGTTTCCAGCGGCGCAAAGCTGGCGGTGGCCCTGACTATGGTGGTGTTTCTGGACCGCGGGATGCTGACCAGCTCGGCTACCATGATCGCGGCTGCCTTTGCGGGTGCCATGGCTTCCATGGCCTTTGTGCTGGCGGTGGCCCGGCGGGTGCAGCGCATGAGCATTCTGGTCATCTGCGGTGTGATGATCGGCTATATCTGCTCCGCCATCACCGATATCGTGGTGGCCTTTGCGCAGGATTCCAACATCGTCAATCTGCACAACTGGTCGCAGGGCAGCTTTTCCGGCGTGACATGGGCCAATGTGCAGGCTGCGGCACTGGTGGTGCTGCCTGCGCTGGCGGCATCCTTTCTGCTTTCCAAGCCCATGGCCGCCTACCAGATGGGCGAAGCATATGCCCGCAGCGTGGGCGTGAATGTCAAGCCTTTCTCGGTAGCGCTGGTGCTGCTATCCAGCCTGCTGGCGGCCTGCGTCACCGCCTTTGCGGGGCCGATCTCCTTTGTGGGCATCGCGGTGCCGCACCTTGTCAAGCAGCTGCTGGGCAGCGCAAAGCCGCTGTATGTGCTGCCGGGGTGCTGCTTGGGCGGTGCGGCTTTCTGCCTGTTCTGCGACCTGCTGGCCCGCAGTCTGTTCGCGCCCACGGAGCTGTCCATCAGCTCGGTCACGGCCGTGTTCGGCGCGCCGGTGGTCATCTGGCTGCTGGTGCGGCGCAATTCAGAGCGGGAGGGCGCATGATGAACGAAAAAGCACTTTGCACTGCGCGGGAGCTTGCCATCGGCTACGGCAAGACACCGCTGCTCTCGGATATTTGCCTCGGGGTGCAGCCGGGCCAGATCCTGACCTTGATCGGGCCCAACGGCGCAGGCAAATCCACCCTGCTCAAAACGCTGGCGGGCCAGCTGGCCCCCATGGGCGGCACGGTGCTGCTGGAAGGCAGAAACCTTGCCGATTACACCGGTACCCAGCGGGCGCAGAAGCTGGCCCTCATGGCCCCGCACAGCCGCCGGATGGAGCTGACCACCTGCTTTGATTTTGTTTCGGCGGGGCGCTATCCCTACACCGGACGGCTGGGCATTTTGTCTGCCGAGGACAGGCAGCAGGTGCACAGAGCTTTGGAGCTGGTGGGCGCGGCACACCTTGCAGACCGGGATTTTAACCGCATCAGCGACGGCCAGCGCCAGCGCATCCTGCTGGCCCGGGCACTGTGCCAGCAGCCGGAAGTGATCCTGCTGGACGAGCCGACCTCTTTTCTGGATATCAAGGGCAAAATTGAACTGCTCACCATTTTAAAGGAGCTGGCCCATACCGGTCAGCTGGCGGTGATCCTGAGCCTGCACGAGCTGGAATTGGCCGAAAAAATAGCGGACACGGTGGTGTGCGTTTCGCCCGGTGGTGTTTCCGGCGTGCTGACCCCGGAACAGGCGTTTCAGCCGGAGAACATCCGCGCCCTGTACGGCCTGACCGAACAGCAGTACACGGCTCTGTTCGGCACACCGGAGCCGGAAGCCGAAAAGGCACCCGCCGGAAAACCTCAGTTTGAACATTACGTCCGCAGCGGGCAGAAGCTGCTGCGCTGCGGCTATCCCACCGGCACCTGTGCCGCGCTGGGGGCTGCCGGGGCGGCGCGTCTGCTGCTGACCGGCCGCGAACCGGAAACGGTGGCTCTGCGCACGCCCAAGGGCATTGTGGTGGAGGTGGCTCCCCTCTGGTGCCGCAGAACGGATACAGGTGCCGCATGTGCCATCCGCAAGGACGGCGGCGACGATGTGGACGTGACCACCGGTCTGCCGGTCATCGCCAGTGTCGCCCTCCGGCCCGAACTGGCCGGCGAGGTGCGCATCCACGGCGGTGAGGGCGTGGGCCGGGTGACAAAGCCCGGTCTCGACCAGCCCGTGGGCGAAGCTGCCATCAACCACGTCCCCCGGGCCATGATAAAGGAGGCGCTGGAAAAGGAGGCGGAGTCTGCCGGATATGCGGGCGGCTTCGATGTCACCATCTCCATCGAGGGCGGGGCCGAGACAGCCAAGCGCACCTTCAACCCCCACATGGGCGTGGAAGGGGGCCTCAGCGTCCTCGGCACCAGCGGCATCGTCGAGCCCATGAGCCAGCAGGCCATCCTCGACACCATCCAGCTGGAAATGGGGCAGGCGGCGCTTCGGGCCGGAAGCCCCCGGCGGCTCATCCTCGCCCCGGGCAACTACGGCCTCGACTATCTCCACGAGAAGATGCCCGCCCTAAAGAATATCCCGGTGGTCAAGACCTCGAACTTCATCGGGGATACGATGGATATGGCGGCGGCATCCCACTTCGAAGAGGTGGTGCTGGTGGGCCACATCGGCAAGCTGGTCAAACTGGCGGGCGGCGTCATGAACACCCACTCCCGCACAGCCGACTGCCGCACCGAGCTGCTCTGCGCCCACGCCGCCCTCTGCGGCGCATCCCGGGACGTCTGCGCGGCCCTGATGAACGCGGCCACCACCGACGCCTGCATGGAGATCTTAGACAAAGCAGAGATGAGAGAGCCGGTGCTGGCCAGTCTGCTGGACGCCATCCAGCTCCACCTTGACCGCCGCGCCGCCGGGGCGTTCCGGGTGGGCGCGGTGCTCTTCTCGAATCAATATGGCCCGCTGGGCCAGACCAGAACTGCAAAGGAGCTGCTGGACGAATGGAAAAACGGATAGGCACTTTTTACGGCGTCAGCGTCGGCCCGGGCGACCCGGAGCTCATGACCCTGCAGGCTGTCCGCCGCCTCGAAAACTGTCCGGTCATTGCCGCGCCCCAGACCCCGAAGGGCGGGATGCTGGCGCTGGACATCGCAAAAGGTGCGGTGGAGCTGAGCGGCAAGACCATCCTGCCGCTGCGCTTCGCCATGAGCCTTGACCCGGCGGTGCAGAAAGCCGCCCACATCGAGGCGGCCCGGGCCGTGAAAGAATATCTCGACGCCGGGCAGGATGTCGCCATGCTCAACCTCGGCGACGTGTCCGTCTACGCCACCTTCGGCTACTTGCAGGAGATCTTGGAGGCTGAGGGCTGCAAGACCGTGATGCTCCCCGGCGTGACGAGCTTCTGTGCCGCTGCGGCCCGGCTGGGCCAGTCCCTGACGGGCGGCATGGAGCAGCCGCTGACCATCGCCCCGGGGCGCTGCGCCGCTGAGGTGCTGGCCGCACCGGGCGCGAAAGTGCTGATGAAATCGGGCCGTCAGCTGCCCGAGACGCTGGCCGCGCTGGCCGACGCCGGGCTTCTGAGCCGGAGCGCGATGGTCTGTAACTGCGGCCTGCCGAACGAGGAGGTCTGGCCCGACCTGTCTGCCTGCGATGCCAGCCGTCCGGCGGGCTATTTTGCAACGATTTTAGTAAAGGAAGGGTAACGGATATGGTTCATTTTGTGGGAGCGGGGCCGGGTGCCCCCGACCTCATCACCCGTCGGGGCGCGGCCCTGCTGGCCGATGCCGACTGCATCATCTACGCGGGCAGTCTCGTCAACCCGGCCCTGCTGGGGCTGGCGAAGCCCGGCTGTGCCATCTACAACAGCGCCGAGATGACGCTGGAACAGGTGCTGGACACCATGCGCCGGATGGAAGCGGCGGGCAAGACCACCGTCCGTCTCCACACCGGCGACCCCTGCCTTTACGGGGCCATCCGGGAGCAGATGGATGCACTGGACACCGACGGCATCCCCTACGATGATACCCCCGGTGTGTCCAGCTTCTGCGGCGCGGCGGCGGCCCTCTGTGCGGAGTACACCCTGCCTACTGTCAGCCAGACCGTCATCATCACCCGGATGGAGGGCCGCACCCCGGTGCCGGAAAAAGAAAAGCTGCAATCCCTCGCCGCCCACGGGGCCACCATGGTCATCTTCCTGTCCATCGGTCTGGTGGCAAAGGTACAGGAGGCTCTGCTGGCCGGCGGGGCCTACACGGCAGATACCCCGGCGGCGGTGGTCTATAAGGCCACCTGGCCGGAGCAGAGGGTGGTGCGGTGCACCGTGGGTTCTCTGGCCGAGAGCACCAAGGCGGCGGGCATCACCAAAACGGCCCTCATCGTGGTAGGCGATTTCCTGGGCACCCGGTACGAGCGCAGCAAGCTCTACGACCCCGCCTTTGCCACCGAGTACCGCCCCGCCACGGAGCCAAAGCAATGAGCCGCGCCTATCTGGCCTTTACAGAAAAAGGCATGGCTCTGGCCCACCGGCTGGCCCGGGCACTGCCCGGCAGCGTTTCCCGCTGCGGCGCGGGCGGCGTCCGGCTGGCGGAGTGGACTGGTATGCAGTTTGCACAAGCGGACGCCCTGATTTTTGTGGGGGCTGTTGGCATCGCCGTGCGGGCTATTGCGCCCCACTGCAAGAGCAAAGCCACCGACCCTGCCGTTGTCGTGCTGGACGAGTGCGGCCGGTTTGCCGTGCCGCTGCTCTCCGGCCACCTGGGCGGGGCCAACGCGCTGGCCCGGGCACTGGCGGAAGCCTGCGGGGCCATCCCAGTCATCACGACGGCCACCGATGCCAATGGCGTGTTCGCCGTGGATGAGTGGGCCAAAGCCCAGGGCTGCGCCGTGCTGGAGCCGGAGCGGATCAAGCTGGTCAGCGGGGCGCTGCTGGCCGGGCACACCGTCCGGCTGGCATCGGACTGGCCCGTGCAGGGCACCCCGCCCGCCGGGGTGGCGTTGGCTGGGGCAGGAGAAGCGGCGGATTTTGCCCTGACCCTCACCCCGGGAAAAACAGCCCCGGAAGCGCTGCATCTGGTACCCCGTATCGGGGTGCTGGGCGTGGGCTGCAAGCGGGGAACCACAGCTGACCAGCTGGAAGCGGCCTTTGCGGCTTTTTGTGCCGCCCATGGCCTTGCCCCGGCGGGCATCCGCGGCGCAGCCAGCATTGATTTAAAACAGGACGAGCCCGGCTTGGCGGCATTCTGTGCCGCCCACGGCTGGCCCATCACTTTTTATACGGCCCGGCAGCTGCAGGCCGTGGAGGGCCATTTTACCCCCTCGGCCTTTGTCCGCAGCGTGACCGGGGTGGACAATGTCTGTGAGCGGGCCGCCGTCTGTGCGGCGGACGGGCCGCTGCAGGTGCCCAAACAGGCGGGCGGCGGCGTCACGCTGGCGCTGGCTGCAAAACCATTTGCCCCGGATTGGAGTTGGAAGGATGCAGAACCATAACATTGTTTTCGTCGTGGGCCTTGGCCCGGGCGGCGCGCAGTTTTTGACCGCGCAGGCGCAGAGCGCCTTGCAGCAGGCCGAGGTGCTGTGCGGCTATACGGTCTATCTGGACCTTGTGCGCCCCCTTTTCCCGGAAAAAGAAACCTATTCCACCGGCATGACCAAAGAGCTCGACCGCTGCCGCTGGGCGCTGGAAACGGCGCGGGCAGGGCGGGCTGTGGCGCTGGTCTGCTCCGGCGACGCCGGCGTGTACGGCATGGCCAGCCCGCTGCTGGAGCTGGCGCAGGGCTACCCGGATGTCACCGTGGAGGTGGTGCCCGGGCTGACGGCGGCCCTCTCCGGCGGAGCCGTGCTGGGAGCCCCGCTGGCCCACGATTTCTGCGTCATCTCTCTTTCGGACCGGCTCACCCCGTGGGAAGTCATCGAGACGCGGCTGGCCTGTGCCGCCAGGGGCGATTTTGCGCTGGCACTCTATAACCCCTCTTCCAAGGGCCGCCCGGATTACCTGCAAAAAGCGGTCCGCGTTTTACTGGCCAACGGGAAAACGCCGGAGACGGTCTGCGGCATCGTCCGCAACATTGGCCGGGAGGGGCAGGAAAAACGTGTCCTGACGCTGGCCGAGCTGGAAAAGACGCAGGTGGATATGTTCACCACCGTCTTCATCGGCAACGCCGCCACCCGTGAGCTGGCTGGCCGGATGGTCACGCCCCGGGGGTACAAGCGATGAGAGCGGTCGTGTTCAGCGGTACCACCGAGGGCCGCGCGTTCTCCAAACAGCTGGGGGCCCTTGGGGCGGATGTCCTCGTCAGCGTGGCGACGGACCTCGGGGCGGAGGAGCAGGGAAGTGCTCCCGGTGTCACCGTCCGGGCCGGACGGCTGGAACCGGAGGAGATGACGGCTCTTTTGCAGGGGGCAGACCTCTGTATCGACGCCACCCACCCCT
>OLFX01003258.1_pt1 | contig 11120 bp, 10 predicted proteins | sample 1605091 | NCBI WGS metagenome assembly OLFX01 (sample SAMEA3888906, study PRJEB22519) | human gut metagenome | biome: human gut; feature: human-associated habitat; material: faeces | place: Denmark | collected 2012
AACCCACGTATCCAGCTTGGAAGGCTGGTGTTCTACCATTGAACTACACCCGCGTCTTAAAGACAAATAATATGATATCACATCTCAGAAAAAATGCAAGCCTTTTTTTTATTTTTTGATCACTTTTATTACTTTTTGTCCACTTTATTTTCTGACCGCTATTTTATCTATTTCGGTTCTTTTCCTTCCATTTCCACATATATTTTATCAATCACCTGTTTTCTATCCGATCGGAGTTCCTTTTATGTTTTCCAGATTAAAATCAAAAAATATTATACGGATCTGTTTTCTTTTCCTTGCGGCTTTCTTTGTGGGAACCGGCGCTGCATTTCTGCATGATCATTTCTTTCCAACCGCTGTTCCCACCTCTTCTGAAGGCAACTGGGGACTCAGCTTCCAAACGGATGGGGATCCCCCTGTCGGCAATGCCACATTTGACGAGTTGAAAAAATTTGATGCCTTTTACGCACAGGACACCGGCGAAAAGGTAATCTACCTTACTTTCGATGCCGGTTATGAAAATGGAAATACACCGGCTATTCTGGAAGCTCTTACGAAACATCAGGCTCCGGCAACGTTCTTCGTCGTCGGCACACTTCTGGAAAGCAATCCAGAACTTATCAAACAGATCCTCGCTGCCGGTAACACCATCGGCAACCACACCTGGCATCACAAAGACATGTCACAGATTTCTACAATGGAATCCTTTTCTGAAGAAATCCAGACAGTTGAAAAACTGTATCAGCAGATCACCGGACAGGAAATTTCCAGATTTTATCGTCCACCACAAGGCAAATACAGCGAAGCCAACCTGAAAATGGCACAGGATCTTGGCTATCATACCTTCTTCTGGAGTCTCGCCTACGTCGACTGGTATCAGGATAGCCAGCCATCCCACGAAGAGGCTTTTGAAAAGCTGCTTGGGAGGATCCATCCCGGTGCCATCGTTTTACTCCACAGTACATCCTCTACAAACGCTGAAATCTTAGATGAACTTCTCACCAAATGGGAAGAAATGGGTTATCATTTTGCTTCTCTTGATGACCTTATAAAAGCTACTGCATCTTAGGAATTTTTCTCTGTCACTTTATCGGAGGATTCTCTAATCGATCAGTCCATATTTCTTCATCGCATAAGCAATTCCATCTTCTTCAACGGTCTTTGTAACAAATTCTGTATAAGGTTCCAGCACCTGGTCATGCGCGCCCATCGCAATCGCATGCCCGGCATGCTGGAACATTGCCAGATCATTGCTGCTGTCTCCAAATACATATGACTGATCTCTCGTCATTTCAAAATGCTCCAGTACCCAGTCAATCGCAGTTCCTTTTGTATAGCCCTTCAGGATACATTCAAACGTATTACTTCCACGGTCAATTACTTCCATGTCATCTTTGATAAATTCAAAAAATGCTTTTACATCACTTTTTTCATCCGTATAAATAAAGATTTTATCATATGGACATCTTCTCTGCTCCATATAACGCTCGATTCCAAGTCCACGGTTATTCATGTATTTTTTTGTATTTTCCAATCTGTCAAATCTTGAAACTCTTGAAGTGAAATACACATCTTCTGCTCCCTCAAAAATCCCATCAATCTGACATTTTGTCATATAATCAGCGATCTCATCGCCCCTCTCCGGATCCAGATGCTTTTCAAAAATAATTTCTTCATCAAATGTAAAATAAATCCCACATCCACACAAATATCCATCAAATGGAAGTTTTTTCAGTTCCACCGGAACACTGCAGTATGTTCTTCCTGTATTGATAAATAAAAAATGTCCTGCGTCGTGTGCCCTTTTAAGTGCATCTACCGTACTTGCTGGAATCTCTTTTGTAATCTCACTGAGTACGGTCCCATCAATATCAAAAAATAATGCTGCTCTATTCATTCTATCTTTTCCTCCCGGTTATACTCCAATTACACGATACTCATTATACTCATATCTCACCATTATGCGCAACCCTTTTTCATTTTCTGCAAAATATCTGTGATAAATACCATTTTGACTTCTCCATATAAAAGTAATATAATAGATGTTGTACAATTTGAAAAAGGGGTAATAATAATGAATAAAAGAATCGATAAGAAAAAACAGAAAAGAACACTTGAATCAGCAGTAACTGCTACAGCTACATCATCAGCACCGGCTACAGCAACTCCTGTTGTAGAGATAAAAGAAGTTGTAAAAGAAGTCAAAGTACCAGTAGAAGTTCCTGCCAAAAATCCTGCATTCTATGTTCAGTACCAGAGTGCAGAATATACTGTAGCCGCTATCACAGAACGTGTGATCGCTGACTGCAATGCAAAGGGACACGCTGTAGAAAATCCGGAAGCTCTCTCCATTTATCTGAAACCAGAAGATAAAAAAGCATATTACACCCTTGGAGGGTTCAATGGATATATTGAATTATAAAGGAGTATTTTATGGCGCTTAACTTTCAACAGCTTGGAATGCTTGCAAAACTGAAATCCGCATTTTCCACTTTTCAACAGCAGCATCCTAAATTTATGCCTTTTATTCATGCAGTAAAAGGAGATGCATGCCGCAAAGACAGCATCATCGAAATCTCCGTCAAATCTCCGGAAGGACGGAATTATACCACTAATTTCCGTGTTACCGAAAAGGATTTGGAACTTATCCAGATGCTGAAAGATATGCAGGAAAACCAATAAAGTAAAAAAAGCAGGTAAGAAAGGATAAAATTTCTTACCTGCTCTTTTTCTATCTTACTTTAGCATTTCTTTGCTAATACAAAGGAATGGCCTTCCATTTTTATTGCCTGAAGGCTGACTTTTTTACCGGTATATAAATCCATATACTCTCCCTCTTCTTCGATCCAGGCTGTCCGGTCCTCTTCTGCGAAATTAAAAAGTGCTGTCATCTGCTCGCCCTCCAGTTCCCGCACAACTCCAAGGATTCCATTTTCCCAGGTATCAAGCGTCCAGACATTTGCCGATGCGTCAAATACTTTTTCCTTACTTCGGATGGATCTAAGTTTTCCAATTCCATCAAACAGTTCTTTTTGTACCGTTCCTTTTCTCTTTCGTCCGTCTGCCAGCTTCCAGTCAAATTTTCCTCTGTGGATATACCTGGAATCAACCCGTTTTTCCGGATCATTTTTATAAGTATAATCATTTACCTGACCAATCTCATCTCCACTGTAAAGCATTGGAATTCCGGATTGCACCATCATATATGCATGCAGCATCAGATCAAATCTGACTGCTCTTTTTTTCTTTTCTTCATTTTGTTCAAATCCAGCACTTTCAATTCCACACATGGAAGCTGTCGTTGCACAGAATCTGGCATCTCCTGTTATCGGATCTTCATTATAAAGTTCCCCGCGGCTCACACTTTCTGCGATCTTTCCCGTGAAGAAGTCATTCAGATATCTTTTGTGTGGGACTTCCTGCATTCCCCAACCAGAAAGAGTCTGGAAATCCAATCCCCATCCAATATCATCATGACATCTGAGGTAATTTAAGAAAGTATACTCTTTCGGAAGGTTGTTCATAATATCAAGCTGCATCCGTAAAAGTCTGGTATCTCTCGTCGCAACCGTATTCCATGTAGTAGCCATCATGGTTACATTATAAAGCATATGACATTCCGGCTTTTCTATGGTACCAAAATAAGGAACTACTTTTTCCGGTTCCATCACGACTTCCCCTAATAATACAACCGACGGACACACAATCTCCCCGATCATACGCATCATCCTGACTATCGTGTGTACCTGTGGAAGATTTCTGCAGCTTGTCCCCATTTCCTTCCAGATATAAGGAACTGCATCGATCCGCAGAATGTCAATCCCCTGATTGACCAGGAAAAGGAAATTATACATCATTTCGTTAAACACCCTCGGATTCTTATAATTCAGATCCCACTGGTAAGGATAAAAGGTAGTCAACACGTAGTGTCCGATTTCAGGAAGCCAGGTGAAATTCCCCGGTGCAGTTTCCGGAAATACCTGTGGCACTGTTTTCTCATATTCTCTGACATAGTTTTCATTGTCACAGAAAAAATACCGGCTCATATATTCGCCTTCACCCATTCTTGCCTTCTGTGCCCATTCATGATCTTCGGAAGTATGGTTCATTACAAAATCCATACACAGATTCATGTCTTTTTCGTGGCAGGCTTCAGCCAGATCTGCAAGGTCTTCTATGGTTCCAAGTTCCGGCTTTACTTTTCTGAAATCCGCAACCGCATAGCCTCCATCGGATCTTCCCTTTGGCGAATCGAGAAACGGCATCAGATGAACACAGTTTACACCACATTCTTCCAGATACTTAAGCTTTCCTTTGACTCCTCTTAAATTTCCGGCGAAATTATCAATATACAGCATCATTCCCAGCATGTTTTTTTTTCGATACCACGCCTGATCCTTTTCCTTCTCCAGATCTCTCTTTCGAAGTTTCGTATTTCTTGCATGATAGTAATTCTGCATCTGTTCACAGAGTTCTGCAAACATTGCTTCATTATCATATAATTCCATATAGAGCCAGCGAAGCTCATCCATATGCTTCGCCAGTCTCTTTTCAAAAATATCATTTGTTTTTCTCATTTTTACTCGACCATTTCCAGATAAATCTGATATGCTTTGTACTCACCAAATTCAAGCGGCATCGGAATTCCAACTTCCATCAGCGCCTCTGCCGGATAAATTTTTCCGGTATTTGAATCTTTATAGAATTGTCCGGCACACAGACCTTTCATTTTTACATAATTTACTGTCATGTTTCCATGAATTTCAAGCATAACTACATTTACAAGTACTTCTTTCCCATCTTCTGATGCAAATTCCCATGCGCCGATTTCTTCTGCGAATGGATTACTCAGTCGATAGTAAAGTCCATTTTGTACAAGCTGTGCATATTTTTTGTATTCTACTATCTGTTCCCTGATTTCTCTGCGCTCTTCATCTGTCATTTTCGCCGGATCCAGTTCATAGCCGAAGGTTCCTGCCATGGCACAGACACCTCTTGTATGGAGTGATGTCTTTCTTCCTGTCTGATGATTCGGAACTGCAGATACGTGAGATCCAACTGCAGATACCGGATACCCAAAGGATGTTCCGTATTGGATCCTTACACGATCCACTGCATCGGTATTGTCACTGCACCAGATCTGTGGTGTATAATACAGCATTCCCGCGTCAAAACGGCCTCCACCACCACTGCAGCCTTCGATCAGAAGGTCTGGATAGCGGCTTATAATACGCTCCAGGAAATCATAAAGTCCAAGCATGTAGTCATACTGCACACTGCCCTGTTCTTCTGCTGTCATAGAATATACTTCTGCCATACTTCGGTTCATATCCCATTTTACATATTCGATATTTCCCTGATCGAGCACCTGACACATCTGCTCATAAACAGCATCCACAACTTCTTTTCTCGAAAAATCAAGGAGCAGCTGGTTTCTTCCTTTTACCGGTTTTCTTCCCGGAATCTGAATTGCCCAGTCCGGATGTTCACGGTAAAGATCACTGTCTTCATTTACCATCTCCGGCTCAAACCAGAGCCCGAATTTAACACCTAACGCATTGATCCTGCTGATCAGGTCACCAAGACTTCCCTGCAGCTTTTCTTCATTAACCTTCCAGTCGCCAAGTCCACTGTTGTCATCATTTCGACTTCCAAACCATCCATCATCCAGTACAACCATATCGATTCCCAGATCCTTTGCCTGCTCGGCAAGATGATAGATATCTTCTCCCGTAAAATCAAAATAGCATGCTTCCCAACTGTTGATCAGTACCGGTCTTACTTTTTCTTTATATTTTCCGCGACACAGATTTTTACGGATACATCTCTGCAGATTCTGGGAAAGCTTTCCGAGTCCCTGATTGCTGCAGGTTAAAATAACTTCAGGGATCACAAATTCCTCTCCTTTTTCCAATGGATAAGAAAACTGCTCTTCCTGCAATCCCATCTGCATTCTTGTCTGTCCAAACTGATCCTTCTCTACTTCTGCTTTAAATCCTCCGCTGTATACAAAGGACATTCCATAACAAGTACCTGCGTCTTCCGTTGTTTCTTTTTCTGCCAGTATCATCATCGGATTGTACTGATGGCTGGATGTTCCTCTGCGGCTTCCAATTACAAAAGCTCCATGTCCTACCGATGTTCTTTGCATATTTCTTTCCATCGCATGGCGGCCGTAAAATGAAATCACATCAAACTCACCGTGAAGGAAATCAATACAGGCTGCCTGTGCTTTTGTCAGTCTGATTTTATCTTCTTCTGTATTGATTACTTTTGCACTTCTTGTGATCACATCATACTCCGGAAGAACTCCATAAAGTAATTCTACCTGTAATCCTGTCACCTGATCTTTCATATAAATGATCAGAGTCTGGGCTTCCTCTTCGGCAGCATAAACTGCCGGAAGTCCCTTCAAATTGTATTTTCCATCACAAATCTCATATCCCTGATATCTAAGATCGCATCCAAAAGAACCATCTGCATTTACAAGATCAAGCACCGGACTCCTGAAATCTCCTGTCAGTCGACACGGAAATTCCTGCGGCAGCACATCAAGGGAATATGTTCTGTCATTTCCTGTATCCTGCGGATTTCCTGAGAAGCCACGGTCTGCATAGGTCAGAAGATAATCCATAACTCCATCTGTCTTTCTTCCATAATATAAATGCAGTAAAAATCCATATGCATCAATTTGCATCTGATATGTTGTATTTTGGGTATGTAATGTAAATGTTTTTGCTTTCTCGTTGTATATGATTCCCATATTCTTCTCCTTAAGCTTCTGTCAAATTTATTTTACTGCGCCATTTACAACACCGTTCAGAATCTGTTTCTGACAGATCAGATAGAAAATCAAAATCGGAAGCAGTGCCAGTAAATAGGATGCAAATGCAAGATTATAATTGGTTCCAAATTGTGTCTGGAATGTCATCTGTGCAAGTGGCAGTGTGTTCACATCACTACCTGCCAGAATTACAAGTGGTGTCATAACATCATTCCATGTACCGAGTGCTGTAAGTACCGCTACTGTTGCATGCATCGGTTTCATGATTGGGAAAATAACGCTCCAGTAAGTTTTCCAAGTTGTTGCCCCGTCTACACGTGCAGCCTCTTCCAGTGCCATCGGAATATTTTTCAGATAACCGGAGTATAAGAGCACATTCATCGGCATATAAAATACAAGATAACACAAAATAACACCGAAAATATTGTCAATTCCCATCTGTGCTGTCTGCTTCACAAGTGGCATCATCAAAATTGCAAATGGAACAAACATACCGCTTACAATATAAAGATAGGCTACTTTGTAAAATTTACTGGTACTTTTACTTCTTCCGATCACATAACCGATCATAGAATGAATCAGAATGGAAAGAACTACCGTTACAATCGTTATCAGCACACTGTTGCCCAGTGAATGCCAGAAATCTGTTACACGCATTGCTTCTGCAAAGTTAGAAAAGCTCCAGCTTTTTGGCAGTGATAAGATTCCGGAAATACTGTTTGTCATTTCCGACGGTTTCTTAAATGCAATCACAACTGTAAGATAAAGAGGAAAAATAACGGTTACAAGACCCAGAATCAATAAAATTGTGATTGGCCAGTTTACTCTTTCTTTCACCTTTACTTTCATTATAACTGTTCCTCCTTATTTCCCAAAAAGTTCATCTGTAATACAGAGACCACAACGATCACTACAAAGAACACAACTGCATTGGCACTCTGGAACCCAAACTGTCCTCCAGCCATACCATTGTTATAAATCAAAAATGAAATTGATTCTGTACTCTGCGCCGGGCCTCCTTTGGTAAGAGCCATGATCTGATCAAATACCATCAGAAAATTCTTCATGCAAAGTACCATATTGATGGTAAAGAATGGAAGGATCAGTGGAAATGTCAGATTCTTGAATTTTTTCCATCCGGTCGCTCCATCAAGAGAACCTGCTTCGTATACATCCTCCGGTACCGTCTGAAGTCCGGAAATATAAATAATCGTATTCATTGCAACAGACTGCCATGCACATACAATTACGATCGCAACCCATGCCCATTTTGAGCTTGCCAGGATACTGTCACCTTTTCCGCCCATCATTTTTACAACTGCCGGAAGAATATAAGTGAAAAAGTAATTGAAAATATAGCCCACTACAAGTGCTCCTAAAATATTTGGAACGAAATACATTCCTCTGAGTGCACTTTTAAATTTAATTTTACTGTTTAATCCAAGAGCTAAAACAAGACTTAACACATTTACAACTATTGTTGCAACAATTGCAAGCTTGAATGTAAACAGGTAGGATTTCCCGACTCTTGCATCAGTAAATAAGTCTGTATAATTCCGAATACCTACCCAGTCAAACTCGCCATATCCTCGAAAATTTGTAAAACTATAAATAACACCTTTAATAAGTGGCAGCGTATTAAAGCAGAAAAACAACGCAAGTATCGGTATCGTAATCAGTAAAAATGTCCGCTCTCTGCCATTCATCCTTTTCAATTTATTCATGATCTGTATCCCTCCTACTTGCCTGCTTCATAATCTTCCATCATACGAATGATATCCCTGTTATATCTAATCCAGTCTTTGTCAAATTTTTTCAGGAATGCGTCAACATCCTGGTTTATGAGAAATGTCTGGATTTGTGCATCGACTGCCATTTCTGACGGATAATAGTGGTCCTGGTAATCCGCCATACGGTTATCCTGAATATATGGTTTCATATCTTCCAGCTCCGGAGCCAGTGCAAAATCTTCATCTTTACAAGGCACTGCATTCTGCGCATCTAAGTATGCCTGGATACTTTCATGATCCATCAGAAAATCAAGGACTTCATATGCCGCTTCTTTATTTTCACATGCATCCATCACGCAGAACTGCAAATCTACTCCTGAATTTAATACATTGTCCTCTTCAGAATCATTAGCCGGCATAACAAAGGATCCGATATTCATATCCGGATTTACAGATTTGATCTGCGGAATTGCATAGCTTCCGATTGTATACATCGCTGATTCACCATTTGCAAATGCAGTACATGCATCGTTGTATCCGTATCCAAACGGTCCATCTTCACCATAATTTAACAATTCAAGCATTTTTTCTGCCACTTGCGGATATTCTTTGGAGAAGGTTGTTTCTCCCTTATTCACCTGCTGACAAACATCGGATGGTGCAAGTCCGACTGCAAGTGCATTCCAAGGTGCAAGGCAGGTCCAGGTATCTTTATATCCAAAATAAAGTGGCTGGATTCCTTCATTCTGAATCTCCTCGCAAAGAGAAATAAATTCATCCCAGGTCTGCGGAATCTCCCATCCATGTTCCGCAAACATATCTTTGTTATAGAGCACTCCTGCCGCATTTGCCACATACGGAAGCCCATATGTTCCTTCTGTCGGAACAAACTCCAATCCTTCAATAATATCCAGATAAGCAGGTTTTACTTCACTAAGTCCTTCATAATCTGAAAGGTCAGCCAGTATTCCTGAATCAACAAAATACGAATAATTGATATCTCCTCCGATTCCGATAATATCCGGATAATCTTCTCTGATAAAACGTGTTTTCAAAATTGTTGTCGCATCATTTGGGGAAGATATTTTTAAATGGATATCATCATGTGTCTCATTAAATTCTTTTTCGAGCTGTTCAAATATATCTACCGCCTCCGGTTTATACTGAACAAGTTCAATTTCCACTTTTCCGCTTTTTGGATTTTGCTGACATCCCTGTAATACTGCTGATGCCATCAGAATACAGGACATTCCCAAAACAATTGCTGCTCTTTTCCTTCTCATTTTTTCTCCTTCCTCACAGGTATATTCGTTTTTAGTTACCGCTCGATATATCAAGTACTTTGTTTATATTTGCATTATAACATACCATTATGCGACTATAAATATCATTGTATTTGAATTTTTATTCCAAAATGCTATTATTTTCTTCTTTTTTGCTAAATGTATAGCATTTTGGTATATTTTAGTTGCAATCTATTTATTAAATCAGTAGAATGAATATATATATCAACTGACTTAACATCTGCTAAACATCATTTTTCACGGCAGAGCACCTATGAGAAAGGAATTATTATGAAAGAACTTATGTTTTCAGTATTTCCAAGCGAGAATTTTGTCGATCTTGGATTGTATCAGTTTGGTTACGAACAATGTGAACCGGCGCATAGTTTTGGTCCTGCCATCCGTAATCATTTTCTTTTTCACTACATTATCTCCGGCACCGGAATTTTAATGGCAAATGATTCTCACGGTGTAACACAGACCTATCACGTAAAAAGTGGCCAGGGCTTTATGATTTTCCCCGGTCAGATCAATACTTATATCTCTGATGAAAAACTCCCATGGGAATATACATGGATTGAATTTGACGGACTACGTGCAAAGGAAACCATTGAACTTTCCGGACTTAGTTTGGATAATCCGATTTATAAAGCTACTTCTAAGGATCTGCGTGAAATACTGAAAGAAGAACTTCTCTATATTGCAAGTCACGGAGACGCTACACCATTTCACCTGATCGGGCATCTCTATCTTGCAATTGATGCTCTTATTCGTTCTACTTCCATCATGCAGACATCAAAAATCAGCCGTCTTCAGGATTTTTATATCCATGAAGCCCTATCTTATATAGAGCAGAATTTCCAAAACGATATTTCTGTCGAAAACATCGCTGCTGTATGCGGATTAAACCGCAGTTATTTCGGAAAAATATTCAAAGACGGAATTGGAAAATCTCCTCAGGAATTTTTGTTGAATTATAGAATGATTAAAGCTGCTGAATTATTAAAACTGACAAAGCTTTCCATTAAAGATGTAGGTAATGCAGTCGGTTATCCCAACCAATTACATTTTTCCAGAGCATTTAAAAATATTTATGGAATATCGCCAAGAGACTGGCGTAATCAGAACAGACTTAAACAATAATAGAAAAAGAATGCTGCAGTTCAGACTGTGCATTCTATTTTTATTATTTAATATGTAATAATAAAGAATGTGCCTAGGCTCGTAGTGCCTTTTATTTAACAGGAAGTTCCTACGGATTTTGCTATGCAATAAAAAAACTGCAAACCCTTACGGTCTACAGCTCCCTTACTTTTTTCATGT
>OLFX01003259.1_pt1 | contig 11118 bp, 9 predicted proteins | sample 1605091 | NCBI WGS metagenome assembly OLFX01 (sample SAMEA3888906, study PRJEB22519) | human gut metagenome | biome: human gut; feature: human-associated habitat; material: faeces | place: Denmark | collected 2012
ACACCGTCCTTTGGCAAGAGCTTTGCAAAGCGGTGAAAAGAGTGGCGAATGTCATCCAGGTCCTTAAAAAAGTCTAGGTGATCTGCATCAATATTCAAAATAATACCTGCCGTTGGATGGAATTTCAGAAAGCTATTGGTGTATTCGCAGGCTTCGGTGATGAAATTCTCGGAATGGCCGACACGGATATTGCCGTGGATCGCATCCAAGATACCGCCAACGGAGATTGTTGGATCTTTCTTGGCGGCTAAGAAAATATGTGTCAGCATGGAAGTTGTTGTTGTTTTGCCGTGTGTACCGGAAACGCCAATGGCATTCGTATAGTTTTTCATGACCTGTCCAACCATTTCGGCACGCTCCATCATAGGAAGTCCCATTTCTTTGGCGGCGCGAAATTCGGGATTGTCCGGATGAATAGCGGCGGTGTATACGACAAAGTCAATGTCGGAAGTGATGTTATTGCTTTTTTGACCATACAATACTTCCACCCCTAAGGATTGTAAATGCTCTGTAATTTTGCTGCGGTTTGCGTCGGAGCCCTTTACGGTAAAGCCGGCATCGTGTAACAGCTCAGCAAAACCGCTCATGCTGATGCCTCCGATCCCGATGAAATGAATATGGAGCGGTTTATGAAAGTCTATCTGATACATAATAATCTCCTTATATATATGTTATTTTCGTAGCTCTTTTGTCTGTTTTATTATAACGCCAACAGAAACAATTGAAAAGTGGTTCTTTTGGCTAAAAAAGCGGTTTTTTCCGGAATATAAAAGTAACCAGAAAATAACATCGAAAAATGTTGAAAATTACCAGAGAAATGAAAAAAATGATGAGTCTTACCAATTTATAATATACAATAGCGATAAAAAAAGTAAAATACAGCTAAAATAATTGTAAAAAATGTTCACTAATACAGTGAAGTATGCTATAATGGAATAATCATAACATACAAGAGGTGATCGCATGATTAAGAAAGAGATGATTGCCATGCTCTTGGCCGGTGGGCAAGGCAGCAGGTTAGGAGTTTTGACAGAAAAGGTTGCAAAGCCGGCAGTCGCTTTTGGTGGTAAATATCGTATCATCGATTTTCCACTGAGCAATTGTATTAACTCGGGAATTGACACGGTGGGTGTGCTGACACAGTACCAGCCTCTCCGCCTGAATACACATATCGGTATCGGTATTCCGTGGGATCTTGACCGCAATGAAGGCGGTGTCACAGTCCTTCCTCCGTATGAGAAGAGCACAAGCAGTGAATGGTACACAGGAACTGCCAATGCGATCTATCAGAATCTGGCTTATATGGAGCAGTATAACCCGGATTATGTACTGATCCTTTCCGGTGACCATATCTATAAGATGGATTACGAAGTGATGCTGGATTTCCACAAGGCGAACAAGGCAGATATTACGATCGCGTGTATGCCGGTTCCCATTGAGGAAGCCAGCCGTTTTGGTATTATGGTTACTGATGAGATCAGCCGTATTACTGAGTTTGAGGAGAAGCCGGAGCATCCAAGCAGCAATCTTGCATCCATGGGTATCTATATTTTCTCATGGCCGGTTCTGAAGGAAGCACTGATCGCCCTGAAGGATCAGAATGGCTGTGACTTCGGTAAACATATCCTTCCGTACTGTAAAGAGAAGGGGCAGCGCCTTTTTGCTTATGAGTACAACGGCTACTGGAAAGATGTAGGAACTCTTGGTTCTTACTGGATCGATATCATTCCGGAGTTTAATCTTTATGAGGAATTCTGGAGGATCTACACCAAGGGAGATGTGATCCCGCCACAGTATATTTCCGCAGATGCAGTTGTGGACAAGTGTATCATCGGTGAGGGAACAGAAATCTATGGTGAAGTACATAATTCAGTGATCGGTCCGAATGTTATCATCGGCAAGGGCAGTGTGATCCGTGATTCTATTATCATGAAGAATACAGCAGTTGGTGAGAACGTTGTTATGGATAAAGCCATCGTGGCAGAAGATGTTGTCATCGGAAATAATGTTGTGATCGGATGCGGCGAGGAGGTACCGAATGTTCTGAAACCGGCTGTATATTCCTTTGGACTTGTGGCTATCGGCGAAAACAGCGTGATTCCGGACAGTGTCAAAATCGGTAAGAATACCGCTATCGCCGGTGTTACAACAAAAGAAGACTACCCTGACGGAGAACTGGCAGCCGGCCAGGTAATTGCAGCAAAGGACGGTGGGAAAGAATGAGAGCGATAGGTATTATTTTGGCAGGCGGTAATAATAACCGCATGAGAGAATTATCAAACAAAAGAGCAATCGCGGCAATGCCTATTGCAGGAAGTTACCGCGCGATCGACTTTGCCCTCAGCAACATGGCAAATTCACATATCCAGAAGGTTGCTGTGCTGACACAGTATAATGCCCGTTCCCTTAATGAGCATTTAAGTTCATCCAAATGGTGGGATTTCGGAAGAAAACAGGGAGGACTTTATGTCTTTACTCCAACCATTACCAGAGATAACAGCTTATGGTATCAGGGTACTGCAGATGCGATCTATCAGAACCTGAGCTTTTTAAAGAACAGTCATGAACCCTATGCGGTGATCGCTTCCGGCGATGGAATCTACAAGCTGGATTACAATAAAGTCCTGGAGTATCATATCGCAAAGCGGGCAGATGTTACCGTTGTATGTACTACATGCAAGGATCAGAGCCAGGTTGAGAGATTTGGTGTTCTTCGCATGAATGAGGACTGTCGGATCGAGGAATTTGAGGAGAAACCGATCGTTTCCTCCTATAATACGGTATCTACTGGTATCTATGTCATCCGAAGAAGGCAGCTGATCGAACTGATCGAGCGTGCTGCCCAGGAAGGAAGGCATGATTTTGTAAATGATATTCTTATCCGTTACAAAAATCTGAAGAGGATTTACGGATATAAGATCGATAACTACTGGAATAATATCTCTACTGCAGAGGCTTATTATCAGACAAATATGGATTTCCTGAAACCGGAGATCCGGAACTATTTCTTCAAACAGGAGCCGGCGATCAAAACCAAGATCGCAGATGTACCTCCTGCTAAGTACAATCCGGGTGCAACTGTGAAGAACAGTCTGGTGTCCAGCGGATGTATCATCAACGGAACTGTGGAGAATTCTGTTCTGTTTCGTGATGTATTTGTAGGAAATAACTGTGTGATCAAAAACTCTGTGATCCTTAATGACGTATATCTTGGAGATAATACGCATATTGAGAATTGCATTGTTGAGAGCCGGGATACCATCCGGGCAAATTCATATTACTGCGGCGAAGAAGGAGAAGTGAAGATCGTCGTAGAGAAAAACGAACGCTACGTATTATAAATGCGGAAGATCAGTTTTCCGCAGATACGGTTAGCGAAATGAAAGGGGCAAGTAGCAATGAATATTACAGATGTACGTGTGAGGAAGGTAGCAAAAGAAGGGAAAATGAAGGCCGTTGTGTCTGTCACAATAGATGATGAGTTTGTGGTACATGACATCAAGGTGATCGAAGGCGAGAAGGGGCTGTTCATCGCAATGCCAAGCCGTAAGGCAAGCGACGGTGAATATCGTGACATCGCACATCCGATCAATTCAGCAACAAGAGAGCAGATCCAGACGATCATCCTGGACAAGTATCAGGAAGTAATGGCTGAGGAAGCTGAGAATGAGGTTCTTATGGAGGCTGCGGAGTAAGAGAAGCAGCTTCAGGGGGGATTACATCAGAGAAGTATTCTCGTAGCTGATGATCTTTGGATTGAAACAGCATAGAATAAAAACTGCCGTTTTACAGATAAATCTGTGAGAGGGCAGTTTTTTTGTGCTCCGGAAAACAAAAAAACGCTTTTCAGTTCATAAAAATTTAAATTATTACGTATTTGTTACAGAAATAAAATAAAATTATTGCTTTTTATGAAAAATGTGTTATACTAGAATCCATGAAAGGACGAAAGGTGTTTATATGAAGAATAGAAAAGTTTTCACATTACTGCTTACAGGTATGCTGACCCTTTCCATGGGAAGCACCGTATATGCATCAGGTACAGACGCTGCGATCGCAGAGGCACAGGCGGAGAAACAGGCCGCTGAGGAGGGGCTTGCGCAGGTACAGAGCAGCATCGGCACACTGGAGAGCAAGAAGCAGGAGCTGGAGAGCTATCTGGCTGATTTAAACGCACAGTATGAGGATCTTACCAACAGCATTTCTGAGCTTAGTATCCAGGCTGCTGAGAAGGAAGATGAATTAAATAAAGTAAAAAAAGAACTGAAAAAAGCAAAGAAAGCTTCTGCAGATCAGTATGAATCCATGAAGCTTCGAATCGCATATATGTATGAAAATGCCGGAACTTCCGCACTGGAGACATTGCTTTCTTCCGAAAGCCTTGCAGAATTTCTCAATCGCGCGGAGAATGCGATCCAGATTTCTACATACGACAGAGACATGCTGGATAAATATGTGAGTCTTCAGAAGAATATCCAGGAGAATGAGAAAAAGGTTGAGACGGAGTCCGCAGAGATCGATGATCTGATGACGGAGCGTGCAGCCAAACAGCAGGAAGTGCAGTCCATGGCTTCCAGCACAAGCGATGATATTAACTCTTATGTAAACCAGATCAGCGCCAGCCAGGAAGAGGCGCAGCAGCTGATGGCAGATATCAGTAATGCAGACAGCAGTATTACCGCTCTGGTACAGCAGGCAGAGGCGGAGAAGGCTGCAGAAGAGAAAGCTAGGGCTGAAGCGGCAGCAGAGGCTGAGAGACAGGCAGCAGAAGCGGCAGCCCAGGAAGAAGCCGATCAGGATAACGAGGACAGTGAAGAGGCTGATTCTGACGATGATTACGGCTATGATCCGGAGGAGGATACAACCGAGTCTTCCAGCAGCTCTACAAGTACAGACATTGTTGTAGAGGAGGAAGAGGAAGCGGATGATGTACAGTCCGGAAGTTCCGAAGATGTTTCCGAGGACAGCTCCCAGGAGGAGGTTTCTGAGGAGGTTTCCAATGATGAGACAGCTTCCGAGGAGACGGAAGATGCCTCTGCGGATACGTCCGATTCCGGTTCTTCCAGTCAGGGAACATATCTTGGAAACTTTACACTGACCGCATACTGCAACTGTGCACAGTGCTGCGGTACAGCAGGCAATCTTACCGCCAGCGGAACAGTTCCGACAGCAGGACGTACCGTTGCTATGGCAGGTGTTCCGTTTGGGACCAAGCTTCTGATCAACGGCACTGTTTATACGGTAGAGGATCTGGGAACTCCTTACGGACATGTGGATATCTATTGTGGAAGCCATTCTGAGGCATTAAGCTTCGGACTTCAGTCTGCAGATGTATATCAGGTGGGCTGATCCGGGAAAATCCAGAGGAGAATATTTAAGAGAAATACAGCGCTGCAGGATCGTATGCTGATCCTTGCAGCGCTGCTTTTGTATGCATGACGCAGATATGTGTTTCGTGAAGTGTAGTGTGTGGAAATTCACAAATTTCCTGCAATCCGGAGATTTTACAGATACGGCGTACCCGGGATCTCCGGATAGGTTCCCATACCGATGAGAAGCTCAAGGCCTGTCTGACGGCCTTCCAGTACAGCAGCTTTTACAGCACTGGCATCACCGGAGATGGCGATGATCACTTCATTGGAATGACTGGTACCGATATTCGGAGTCATATATTGTGTAATGGATACTGCTGCGGATTTCACGGCATTATCTGCCATCACAAGACCGATAGCAGCCGGAGAACCTGCCATGAAACCAAATGCTTCACCCAGAGGTGTGCCGAAGGCTTTATGGATAGCAGGACCTGCACTTGCGGAAAAAGCAAACTCCAGGTGGCCGGATTCGCTGATGTAGACCTCACCTGCATATTTGTTAGTCAGTTCCAGAGCCAGAGAAATGGCGTGACGCACGTCGGATACATCATTTCCGCCAAGGACGATATAGTTTCCGTGACCGCCCCAGCCCTTGGTGTCTCTTGGAAGTTCAATGGAAAGGACTTCTGTATTTGTGGCTTTTACTGCATCGTCAATAGCTGTGATCTGGCCGGCAGCGCCTGTTCGGGAACTGAAAAGCCCCAGACAGTGGTATTGGGTACCTACGTTCATCTTTTTAAGCAGAGAATCATCAACTCCGGAGATCACGAGTCCGATTGTGTCAAGGACTGCGGTCCCTACAAATTCAGTACGTGTGCAGTTGGTGCTGATGTTATGAATATCGTGTATATCCATGTGGAAAAATCCCCCTTTTTGCTGAAAACTCATTGGTTTCAGTATAGCATCAGAGAGGGGAATTTGAAAGTGAAAATTGACAATATCATTTGTAAATGGCAGGTTTACATAGTAGTAAACGGCATTGTAAAATGTAAACTTAAAAAATAAAATTAAGTTGACATTCAAATCCTGCTGTGTTAAATTGTTAACAGCGAAAGAGCGGATATCATTTATAAAGGACAGGAATGATCTTCCGACAGGAAAAGCAGAAAAGGAAAGAAAGGATACAGATTATTATGACAACAGTGGCAGCAGGCAGAAGCAAGACGTATGATCTTGTTTACATTGCAGTTTTTGCAGTAGTGATGGCAGTTTGCTCATGGATTTCCATTCCGGCACAGGTACCGTTTACTCTGCAGACATTTGGAGTATTTATGGCAGTTGGTGTGCTTGGAGGAAAAAGAGGAACTCTGGCAGTTCTGGTTTACGTTCTTCTTGGAGCAGTAGGAGTTCCGGTTTTTGCAGGATTTTCCGGAGGCATTGGAGCTCTTCTCGGAAATGCAGGTGGATATATCATTGGATTTATCTTTTCCGCACTTGTTATGTGGGCAATTGAGCACGTTTTTGGCAGAAAGCCGGTTGTTCAGATCATTTCCATGATCGTTGGACTGATCGTATGCTATGCCTTTGGAACCGCATGGTTTATGTTTGCCTACACAAGAAGCACAGGTCCGGTAGGCCTTATGGCAGTTCTTGGCTGGTGTGTGTTCCCGTTTATCATTCCGGATCTTATCAAGATCGCACTGGCTTATGTTTTATCAGGAAAGGTACGTAAATATGCAAGATAAAAGCAGTGCTACGGCATATGCTTCTGATGAGGGCACAGAGGAAATAGTCATTCCTCTGCGCCCTCATCATGGTATGTGCCTGGCGTATTTTAAGGGGGAAGGCTACAGTAACGGTTTTACTGCACATATGGCCGAGATGCTGAAGATTTTTCTGGAGGGAAAGAAAATAAGGCTTCATGTGGATACGGATGAGATCTGCTCTGCCTGTCCGAATAATCTGGGCGGACATTGCGAAGCCGGAGATAAAGTGGCAGAGTATGACAATGCCGTGCTGGAAAAATGTGGACTGAAGGCCGGACAGACATTGCACTTCAGCGAATTTACAAAAAAAGTCCAGGAAAAAATCCTTGCGACGGATAAACGTAAGGAAATCTGTGGAAACTGCCAGTGGAACAGTATCTGCGAAGAACAGAAGAGCCGCTGGGCATAGATATTTATAAGAACCTTTCCAAAAACTGCTTCGGGTCTGCGAAAATGCATGCCCGAAGCAGGAAAAAAGAAAAAATTCGATTTTTTTGAAAAATTTTAATTTTTTCTATTGACAAAGTACAGAAACTCTAATATAATAGCTCTTGCAGTTGAGCAACACACAAACAACTGAAACAGAATAACGAAGCGTGGCTCAGTTTGGTAGAGCGCTGCGTTCGGGACGCAGAGGTCGCAGGTTCAAATCCTGTCGCTTCGACTAAAGCTTTGAGAATCCCTTGGTTGAGGGATTCTTTTTTGTTTGTGAAAAATAAGAGAACGTAAGTTTGTGTTCCCTTGTGTTACCTCAATGAGAAAAGAAAGGAGAAAGCCTTTGGTGAATGTCCCGAGCATGGACCACCAGGGGCTTTTTTATATTTACAGATGAAAATATTCTTGAATGCTTTAAATAGCAGTGCTATAATACAGATATAAAGAACAACCGCCCACAAGGGGTTGACCTTATAAGAGAAGATTAGAAAATCCCACCCTGTACTCGGCCAAAGTTTTGGGGTGGTTTTTCTATGTAAAGAATTACTTACAAAACGTTAATACGAACGTAAGCAATGCTAGAATGAACATGCCAAAAGCCATAAGATCTTTGAAGTCAAAATAATTGTTGTTCATCAGCACCACCTCCATCCTTTTGGGACTAGAGGTCAGCCACCCTGTAACACGATTGTTCCTGCACAGTGTAACATATACGGAAAATCCTGACAAGCGCAAAATGTTCTAAGATAGTAATGCTTTTTTGACAAATGTGCAAATTTTCTGTACGTCTTAATTCTTCACCTGTCTGTTGATATTCTGCTTCGGTGTACTGATTCGGGTATAGCCGTATTCTTTTGACTAACAGCTTGAGAATCCTTTGGTTGAGGGGTTCTTTTTTGTGTTTGTACATTCTGGAGCTTTTTTCAGTTGATGGAATGATTTCTCTCGATCTTCATATATATTAACGAAACCGAAATACCGGAGGGACGTGCGTTGGCTGGATATCAGCGTTTTGTTGCGTATGTGTACGAGTATCGGAAAGGAAAAAAAGATGGCAGCAGCGGTTATGTGAGGGTGGAGGCCCATCTGCGCTGCGTTGGACTGGAGCCTGGAAGTCGGTGCAGAGTGTATGGGTTTGTGCGGCAGGAAGGGCTGATGGATGGTATTTTGATCGGAAGCTGTGTTACCGGGCGGGAACGGATCGAGTGCGCACTGGAGACGGATACAGGGGATATTGGAGGCATGGGAAAAAGTCTTCAGGAGCTTGGAGGACTGCTTCTGATCTCCGATGCCGGCGGATTCTGGGGAACGGAATGGGATGATCAGCCGATCCGGCCGGAGAATTTCCGCGAGTGGAAGAAAAAAGAAACGGAACCTCGGAAGGAAACGGAGAAAACAGGAACGGAATATCAGAAGGCGGCGGAGAAAACAGACAGAGAGCGGGAAGAAAAGGAAGAAGAAAATCAAAAAGATGGAACCTTGCCAGAAGTGCAGGAAAATCAGAAGGAGTCAGACAGGATCATGACGGTGGAGGAGATTCAGGAGGATGTATTAAAGACATCGGAAACCGGAAATTCATATCAGGCTCCCGGTCCGCATCCGCCGGAGCCACCGCGACCAGGCCAGCCGTCACCGAATCCGCCGGAACTACCACGACCAGGCCAGCCGTCACCGCATCCGCCGGAACTACCACGGCCAGGCCAGCCGTCACCGAATCCGCCGAAACCATCGCGACCGGAGCCATCTCGTCCACTTCCGGGAATACCCTGTGATGATCCCTTTAACGACGGCTATTTCACAGACTGCCGCAAGATCAGACCATCGGACTGCAGTGCCTTATGCAGAAAAAACGGCTGCTTCTGCAGCAACCGTTTTGTCATGTACGGATATCAGAATTTCGGCCATCTTCTGCTGTGCAGAAATCCCCGGGGACAGTACATACTGGGGGTACCCGGTGGATACAGCCAGCAGGAACGGTTTATGGCCAATATGTTTGGCTTTCCCTACTTTAAGGAATGTCCGGATATTCATATCCCAGGCGGAAAGGGAGGATACTGGTACTGTTTTATTAACATCTGATCAGAAAAATTTCGGCATCCATGCAGATAAGCAAACAGTTTTGCAAATCCGCAGATCACAGCTCCATACCACGAATTTCTACTACCGGGATCGTCTGAGACAGGATATCCCGGTAGTTTTTCATTTCTTCCTCGGAGCAGGCAGAGAATCCCGGTATCAGAACTCCGTCGGAATCCCGGTAAGCCTGGAGATAATAAGCTTTTGCACCGCTTAACCATCGGCTGATCTCCTGAAAATCTTTTTCGGAATGAAGTTCCCTCACAACTGTTGTACGAAATTCATAATCAAGGTGTCCGTCCAGCAGCCATCTGGCAGTTTCCCGGATCCCATCCAGATCAGCATGTACACCGGTAAGCACATGATAGTTGGAAGGACAGGCCTTGATATCCATGGCAACCTTGTTGATCAGGTCAGCTGCTGCGAGATTTTTTACCACGGAGGGGCGGGAACCGTTGGTATCGAGCTTCACATCATAGCCCAGCTCTCTGATCCTGCTGAGAAATTCCGGCAGCTCCGGTGCAAGTGTGGGTTCACCGCCGGAAATACAGACGCCATCGAGAATCCCCTTTCTTTTTTTTAGAAAAGCCAGGATTTCCTCCTGGGAATATTCAGGCTGGGTGTCAGGCTCTACGACAAGAGCTCCATTCTGGCAGAATGGGCAGCGGAAGTTGCAGCCGCCTAAGAATATGGTACAGGCTACCCTTCCCGGATAATCCAGCAGGGTTGTTTTGTTAAATCCACATATTTTCATAGGAAAATCCCCTTGTTTCTCTTATTTATGATACTACAAGCATACTCTCCCCCGAAAAAAGCTGCAAGCCTTTTTAACCGAATCAAGTAAGTTTCCTGCGGAGCTGCGAAAAGCAGTAAGCAGAGATGGGGACTTGCTCATGGAAGAAAAAAACATATAATTTATGGGCTACACCTCCTGGGGCTGCATTGACCTTGTCAGTGCATCTACAGCAGAGCTGAAAAAACGCTACGGCTACATCTACGTGGACCGCAACGACGATGGAACAGGTACACTGAACCGTTATAAGAAAAAATCCTTCTATTGGTATAAAGATGTGATCGCTACCAATGGTGAGTCACTTCACAAATAATCTGGCTGCTTGACTTTCCGGAAAAAAGCAGATATAATGCATTCATTGACGCAGACAATGGAGTTCGCGAGAGCTTCCGTTGTCTGCGTTTTTCTGTTATACAATAAGAAAACGCTGCAGAAATTAGTGTGGAAATTTCTGTGGCGTTTTTTGTGTTGCAAATATCTGTTTTGCAGCAGATTGACATGGAATATTTGAAAAGTTATAATCGAACGGACAGAAGGCTGAGAGCAGTCTTAGTTTGAACAGATAGAATCCCGGAGCTTTTTCCGGAATGTGAAGTTACAGGAGGAGTAAAAACGTGACAGATCAGGAACGTTTTATGAAAGAGGCAATCCGCCAGGCAAAAAAGGCCCGTGCATTGGAGGAAGTGCCGATCGGCTGCGTGATCGTGCATGAGGGAAAGATCATAGCCAGAGGCTA
>OLFX01003262.1_pt1 | contig 11102 bp, 8 predicted proteins | sample 1605091 | NCBI WGS metagenome assembly OLFX01 (sample SAMEA3888906, study PRJEB22519) | human gut metagenome | biome: human gut; feature: human-associated habitat; material: faeces | place: Denmark | collected 2012
GACGTCGGGGAAATGATCCGGCTGTTGGAAAACACCGGGGAAATTCTTCCGGTCGGCCGCTGGATCGTCCGTCAGGTGTTTGCCCAGGCGCGCTCCTGGCAGCGCAAAAGTCCGGATTTTATCACCGGGTTTAACGTTTCCTATTTGCAGTTTAAGGATCCAGGGTTTGCCGATTTTCTGATCGCGGAAGCCCGGCGGTTGGAAATCAACCCGCATCAGATTGCGATTGAGCTGACGGAAAGCTGTCAGGTCGAGGACTTTGAAGGACTGGCGCAGGAATTTGCCCGCTTGCGGGCGTTCGGCTTCAATCTGTCGCTCGACGATTTCGGCATCGCGTATTCCACGCTGCTGCTGATCCGCAACCTGCCGGCCGATTCCGTGAAGATCGATCAATCGTTTATCCGGGATTTGAGCGAACAAAATCAGGTGGATCTGGCGATTATCGAAAGCGTCGTGTCGCTGTGCTGCAAGCTGGAAATCAGACTGGTGGCTGAAGGGGTGGAAAACGCCCGCATCCTGAAGCTGTTAAAAGCTTATCCGATCACGCTGTATCAGGGCTTTTATTTTGCCAGGCCGATGATGGCGACGCAGCTGGAGCCGCTTATCGGCACGATTCTGCCCTAGATCAAACCCAGACGGAATGTTTTCCGTCTTTTCTTTTGTACAAGATTATCCCGTTGTCTCTCATTTTCTGAATTTTTGAGGATTAAGGTGGCCGCGTGTGGGAAATACTGCAAGGGAAAGCAGGTGATTGGATGCGTGCAGCACAGATCCGCAGAGAAGAAATGGGACTGCATTCCCTTGGCGAAAAGAAAGATTATTTTGAAGGCTGGTATTTCCGGCTGTGCGACCCGCGTTGTTCGCTGGCGGTGATCGTCGGTTTCAGCCCGCAGCATTCAGCCGCGCCGTTTTTTATTCAGACGACGGATACGTTGACGAATCAATCACAATGGGCGGAATTTGGCTGGCAGGACGCGGTAGTGCGGCAGTCGCCGTTTCATCTGACGCTGGGAAGCAACGAATTTTCGCTGACGCGCGTGAAGCTCGATCTGCCAAAGCTGAAAGTCCGGCTTCGTTTAAGCGGCTTGACGCCGCTGCCGTTTTCCCGGTACGCCCCGACGATCATGGGACCGTTCGCGTATTTGAAAAATATGGAATGCGTGCATGGCGTGATCAGCCTGCATCATCATGCGGAAGGTCTGGTTATTGCCAACGGACGTTCGCTTCCCGTAACCGGCGTGGGTTATCTGGAAAAGGATCGCGGCACTTCGTTTCCCCAGCGCTATCTGTGGTTTCAGTCCAACCAGTGCGGCGTACCGGATTCGTGCTTCTTCCTGTCGCTGGCCAGTATCCCGTTAGGACCGCTGACATTTAATGGTTGCCTGCTTGTCGTCAAGTTGCGCGATCAGCTGCATCGCTTTGCGACCTATACCGGCTGCCGTCTGGAATCGCTGCGCTGCCGTCAGTTTAAAGAGGGTTCCGGGTGGGCGAAGCTGCGGTTTCATCAGGGCGGCTGGCAGATCCGGATCCGTCTGGAATGCGGTCCGGCCTGTTCGCTGGCTTCGCCGCACAACGGGCGGATGCAGGGCCAGATTCAGGAAAGTCTCAGCGGCCGGGCGCATGTGACGCTGCTGCATCATGGCGTGAAGGTTCATGAAAGCCTGTGGTCGCAGGGCGGCATGGAGCTGCAATGGGAAAAAGAGGAAGATCAGAACGCGGAATACAGTAAAAAAGGGTTGTCCTGAAACGGCAACCCTCAACATTTTTATTATAGCACGAAAAAAATTTGAATGAAAGGGCTTACTTTTTTGAAAACTCTGTTTATAATGAAGTCGAAGATAAGGAAAGAGATCTTCAAACAGAAAAAGCTGATCCCTCAGACAGCCGATCAGAACGGTTGAGTCCGTTAAGGAGAGAACCTAGTTTCTCAATGAATCCATTAAGGCTGATAAAGTAAGAGGAGCGAAGCTTTCAGAATAAACGGAACGTTTATTCTAAGGAGGTTAAAGTAAATGGAACCTGGACAGAGAGGATACCGCCGCTAAACGCCGGCGCTGCGCGATGAATCGCAGATCCGTGTGATGCTTCTTACAACTTCCCATTTTGCTGAAAATTTACAAAACAGCCATCGAACAGATAAACAGCCATTTTGTGAGGATTAAGGGTAAACGCGAGGAAGAAATGAGAACGGTTTGGTTTCAGCAGTGGAATCGAATTGATGTCATAGAGAGAGTTGCGGAAATGTTGGAAAACAGCCGCTGCGGTTCATCGGTATAAATAGAATCAATAACATAGATGAAGAACCTGCAAAAAATGCGGGTTCTTTTTTCGTGCTTTGATTTCCGTTGATAACGAGCATCGGGAAATAAGCCGGTTTTGCTTCTTAGGTCTCTGTTTCAGCAGAATGGCGGCAGCAGGAAGCCGGAACGAGAGTTTTGAGGAACAGCGCCGTTTAAAGGTTGTTTTTCAGCCTTGAATTTCCCAGGAAATAGTAAACTTAACGATCGTTAAATAAGCTTACAAACATTTTGAAAGCGTATCCGGAATATGCGATAATAAAGTTAGGTTTTCAGAATTGAAAATCAGCGCTATCTATGGTAATGTGAATTTGTTAGCAATGGAGGAGAAAACAATGTCCATGTTCAATCACGAAGCACGTCAGTTCAAGTTCGACGTGCTCAAGGAAATTTCACAGCTGGCTTATGAAGGAAAATTGACGGACGACAGCGCGGCCGCGATCAGCCGCAAACTGATCCCGGGGCGCAAGGCGGAATTCCGCTGCTGCGTGTATAAGGAAAGAGAAATCCTGCGGCAGCGCACGCGCCTGGCGTGCGGGAAAATGGCGGATGAGGGCGCGGCGTACAATCCGCGTCAAATCGTTCAGGTGATCGATGCGGCGTGCGACGGCTGTACGATCCGCAAAATCCAGATCACCGACAACTGCCGCAAGTGCATGGCGAAAGCCTGTCTGGCTTCGTGTAAGTTCGATGCCATCAGCATGGGGCTGCACCGCGCCCAGATCGATTATACAAAATGCAAGGAGTGCGGCGCCTGCGCCCGCAGCTGTCCATACAACGCGATCGTCGTCACCGAGCGGCCGTGTTCCCAGCACTGCCCGGTCGACGCAATCCGCTGGGATGAAAATGGGATCGCTCAGATCGACGAAACCAAATGCATCAACTGCGGCGCCTGTCAGGCCGCCTGCCCGTTTGGCGCGATTGAGGATATGTCATGGATCGTGCCTGTCGTCAGCCTGTTGAAAATGGGAACGCCGATGTTTGCGATTGTTGCTCCAGCGATTCAGGGGCAGTTTGACAACGCCACCCTGCCGCAGATCAAGAAAAGCATTGAGCTGCTGGGGTTTGAAAAAGTCTACGAGGTCGCGCTGGGCGCGGACGCCGTCGCGTGGGAGGAACAGGCCGAGCTGGCGGAAAAGATGGAAGCCGGCGTGCCGATGACGACCTCCTGCTGTCCGGCTTTTGTCAACCTCGCAAAGATGCACTTCCCGCAGATTTACGAAAACAATATGTCGACCGTCGTTTCACCGATGATGGCGCTGGCCCGCAAGCTGAAAAAAGACCATCCGGATCACGGCGTGATCTTTATCGGCCCATGTCTGGCGAAAAAGCAGGAAGCGATGGAATCCTTTACCGCCGTTGATTACGTGCTGACCTTTGAGGAAATCGCGGCGATGATGATCGCCAAACACATTGATCCTTCGGAAGTAGAGGCGAAAGAGGAAGACTATCCGTCGATCTTCGGCCGCAACTTCGCTCAGGGCGGCGGTGTTGGCAAAGCGGTCGCGCAGGCTGCAAAGGAAAAAGCGATGGCCGCGCCGGTGAGCGTGTACGCCGACGGCTGCATGGAATGCAAGAAGCAGCTGACGTTAATGAAGTTCGGCAAGTTTACCGGCAACATTCTGGAAGGCATGGCCTGTCCGGGCGGCTGCATCGCCGGGCCGGCGGTCATCGAGCCGCCGATGGTGGCAAAAGGCCGGATGGCGAAAGAAAATAACGGCCAACAGAAAACGATTGAGGAATCGCTGGAAAGCTTTGATTTTACCGGCGTGCCGATGCATCGAAAATAAGCGAAAAGGAGAAGCGACATGGTCACTGTTGAAGTTTGTATTGGAAGCGCCTGTTACGTCAAGGGCAGCAATGAAGTCGTCACAATTCTGCAGGAGTTAATCAAAGAAAAAGGCTGGGAAGATCAGGTCAATGTAAAGGGGGCTTTCTGCATGCAGGTCTGCACACAGGGCCTGGGACTGCGCGTTAACGGCAAGCAGCTGCTGGGTGTCGGTCTGCATAATGTCAGAGAAGTGCTCGAGCGGGAAATTACGGCGGCCCTGGCATGAGCTACATCCAGCTGTCCGAGGCGAACTGCCGCAACTGCCTGCGCTGTGTGCGCGTCTGTCCCACCAAGGCGATGACGTATCAGAATCATCAGCCTACAATTCTTGAAGACGAGTGTATTCTGTGCGGCAAATGCTACGCAATCTGTCCGCACAGCGCCAAAAAGGTTCACAGCGACGTCGATCAGGTCCGTCAGTGGATCGCTCAGGGTCAGCCGCTGGCCTTAAGCATCGCACCGTCCTTTGCGTCGGTCTGGCCGGACTATCCGCGGCTGAAACGACAGCTGAAAGCGATCGGGTTTCAGGTGATCGAGGAAACGGCGGTCGGCGCCCGGCTGGTTTCTCAGGCTTACATGAAGCTGATCGAGGAACATCAGATGAAAAACATTCTGTCGACGTGCTGTCCGGCCGTCGTCACCTATGTTGAGAAAAATTTTCCGGAACTTGTCGATCAGCTGGCGCCGGTTGTGTCGCCGATGATCGCGCATGGCTATGATTTGAAAGAGCGTTATCCGGGTGTGAAGACGGTGTTTTTGACGCCATGCATCGCGAAGCAGAAGGAAGCTGCCGATCCGCGCTTTGCGGGGGCCATCGACGCGGTGTTAACGATGCCGGATCTTTCTGTCTGGCTGAAAGACGAACCTGTAAACGAGGATGAGGAACAACCGGAAGTCCGATGGGAAAGTCTGAAAGCCAGCACCGTACGAATGTATCCGACCCCCGGCGGGGTGATCCGCACCTTAAGCAGTTCGGACGAAGTGTACGAGCGGGTCAGTGCGGAAGGCATGGACCGCGTCCGGGATGCGCTGAAGTCGATCGCTCAGGGACACATGGAAGGCTATTTCTTCGAACTGTCGGCTTGCGAACAGTCCTGTCTGGGCGGTCCGCTGTTATGCCATGTCGATCACAGCGAATGGAGAGCGCGCAGCGCGATCCGACGCAACATGGATCCCCAGGATCAGGTGCGCCTGGCCCAGCTGCCCGCCAATCTGCGCGCGAAGTGGCAGGCCGATCCAATCGAGCGGACGACGCATACCGAAGAAGAAATTAAGGACATGTTGTTTTTGATGGGCAAGACGACGCGGGAAAAGGAGCTGGACTGCGGCGCCTGCGGTTACGAAAGCTGCCGCGCCAAAGCGATCGCAGTGCTGGAGGGCAAAGCGGATCCGAAGCTCTGTCTGCCCTACGCACTCGAGCACGCCCAGTCGATTTCCAATCTGATCATCGAGAACACACCGAATGGAATTCTCGTGCTGGATGAGCATAACTGCGTGCGCGAGATCAATCCTGCGGCGCTGAATATGATGAATTTGCAGGAAATTGATCCGATCGGCATGCCGGTCGAGTCGATTCTGCCGGATCAGGGGCTGCATGAGCTGCTTCAGGATTTTGTCGGCGTCCAGTATTACCGCTGCGAATATCCGCAATATCATAAAATCTTAAACCACGCGATGATCTCGATTGAGGATCACCGCTATGTCATCCTGATTTTAATGGATCTGACGGTGGAGGAAACCAAGGAGAAAGTCATCCGCCAGATGCAGATGAAGACGGCGGAGGTTGCGCAGACCGTCATCGACGATCAGATGCGCGTCGTTCAGGAAATCGCCAGCCTGTTAGGCGAAACGACGGCGAAGTCCAAGGTTGCCTTAACGCGGCTGATGAAAGCGATGGATGAAGATGATTGAGGAAAAAATCCATGTTGAAACGTCGTTTTCCTCGCTGATCAAAAAGAATGAGGAACTGTGCGGCGATAAGGTGGCGATCCGCTATTGCGATCAGTTCTGCATTCTGGTTTTGGCCGACGGGTTGGGCAGCGGGGTGAAAGCGAACATCCTTTCCACACTGACCAGCACGATCATCTGCGAGATGATGGCAGAGGGTGCGACGCTGCAGGAAGCGGTCGATACGATCACTGCGACGCTGCCGCAATGTCAGGAGCGCGGAATCGCGTATTCCACGTTTACCATCGTTCAGATTTACTACGACGGGACGGCGCATCTGATCGAATTTGATAATCCGGCCGCCGTGATCATGCGCCGGGGCACCTGTATTGAATTGCCGCGGACAACGCGGGTGATCGGGCAGCGGCGAATCCGGGAAAGCAGCTTTCAGGTAGAGCCAAACGATTTCATCGTCGTGTTTTCCGACGGGATTATCCACGCCGGGGTCGGTACGTTTTTGAACTTCGGCTGGGATCACGCCGATGTGGAAAAACATCTGACGGAATATTGCCGCTCGACTGATCCGGCACGCGAGGTGACGCGGATTTTACTGGCCTGCGTCAACGATCTGTATCAGGGCCAGCCAGGCGACGATTCGACGGTGGCCACGGCCAAGATCGTGCCGGCCACGGAGGCCCGCGTAATGGTCGGACCGCCGGAACATCCGGAGGACGACCGCAAGGTGGTCGGCCGTTTATTAAGCGCCACGGGGAAGAAAATCTGCTGCGGCGGGACGACGTCCAACATTGTTTCACGGATTACCGGCAAGGAAATCCAGATTGAAAACCTGTTATCCTTAACCTCCGACGTCCCGCCGATGGCCTATATCGAAGGGCTGGATTTAGTGACCGAAGGGGTGCTGACGCTGCAGAAAGCGAATGAATATCTGCACGAATGCGCTCAGTCGCCGCAGTTTTACGAGCAGTTTCTGCTGACGAAGCAGGAAGACGGCGCGATCTTGCTGACGAAAATGTTTTTGCAGGACTGCACGAAAATCGTGTTCATGGTCGGCCGTTCCGATAATCCCGCGCACCGCCAGTTAGCCTATTCGACGATCTCGCTGCGGGCAAAAATCCGGATGATTGAACGGATGGCTGAAAATCTCAAGAAGCTGGGCAAGATCGTCCAGATCGAGCTGTATTAAACAAAAGGATAATCGGGAATGAAATTGACGTGCAAAGAGCGAAGATGCATATTGCCTGATGCTGAAGAATGGGACGATCCATTGTGGAATTTCCCAGTTGGCTTTGCGGACGTGGTTTATGGAGAAGTTGATAGAGAAGTAGAAAAGCTGCCGGATCTTGCGGCAGTTTTCATTTGGTCAGAAGGCAGCCGGAACCAATCGTTTCTCCTAAGGAAGAACACCGCTGCGCAATCATGCAGGCTTCAGCCAGAGAAATTGTTCAAAAGTTTAGTGTGGCTAAACAGATGATATCACTTTATTAAATTTATACTTGCGCTGACGAATTTTTTTGATATAATTTTTTCGTGATTGAAGCGAAGGAGGGATGGGAAAACAGACGATCACACCCGTTGATTTTGAATGATGAAGTCCACGTCATTGCCAGGAGGAAACAACTGGCCGCCTGACCTGATGTTCCACGAAGAACAGGCCTCGGACAGCCGGGTCAAATGCCGAAATTGAAACAGGGTTACCCTTGTTGATGCCAAAGCGTAATGCTTTGAAAAAGTTCTGTGACACGCAATCACCAAGCGGCCAAAAGCCATCGTCTTGTCTTTCTATCCTGAAGCGCAGGGAGCGCACCGGAAGAAAATTGAAGAAACGAAAAGAACTGTTTTTGTTTTTCTATTTTGAAAGGGGAAGTATCATTTTATGAAAAAATTATTGACTGTGCTTTGCGCACTGCTTTTCATTGCGGGCTGTTCCGCCGCGCCTGCCGCGCCGACGCCTCTGGCTTCTGCGGACTCCGTCCCAACTCGCTCAGGCGGCAACTTTACGGATCAGATGAAACTGGCTTACCGCGATGATCTGGATCCGGAAGCCGGCGCGGATGCGGTTGAGCGGCAGGGCGATCATCCGGATTCACCTTATTTTTCCACGGTTGACTTTTACAATGCCGAAAGTACGGAAACGCTGACGATTCTGCCGCATTTTCAGACGATGCAGCAGACTTCGGAGTGGTCCTGCGGGGTGGTTTCCGCGCTGTTGGTTTTCAACTATTATGATCAGCTGGGCGAACAGACCGAGCGCACACTGGCAGAACTGCGAAGCAACGGCCTGACCCCGGAAGCGACCGACATGGAATCCATGATCGCGATCTTTAATCAGGTTGGCGGCTTCGATCTGGAAAGCAGTCTGGATTATCCGGCTGATCAGCTGGAAGCGGCCTTTCCATTAGAACGGTTTGAAGCCCTGCTGAAGGAAGGCACGCCGGTGATGGTCGCCTGGAACGACTGGGGCGGACACTGGCAGGTGGTGATCGGCTATGACAACATGGGAACGGAAACGACGCAGGATGATGTTCTGATCGTCGCCGATCCTTACGACACGACAGATCACAATCAGGATGGCTATACCGTCTATGGGGCGGAACGTTTTTATTACAACTGGACGATGTATGATTTCTTCGAAGAACAGGGAATGGAGAATCAGCGGGATCTGATGTTTCTGATCGCCACGCCGTCCGCCGGCTAACTTATCCAGATCAAGATCAAAGCTTTTCATCTCCGCTGTGGAAACTGACTGCGATTTTCTGAAAGCTGAAATAGAGAAAACAAACATGGAGAATTAATTTTCAGAAAATACTGAAAAAAGAATTGACAAGTTTTTCGGTCTGCGGTAAACTAATCCCATCAGCACAAATGCATAGATCAGGAAATGAGAAACTGGAACGTCGGGTTTAAGAGAGCTGCCGGAAGGTGCGAGGCAGTACGGACACCGGGGACAACTGCCCTGTTAGCAGCGAACTGAAAGGCATGGCCGAGTAGGGGAAGCCGGGAATTCCCGTTATAGAAGAAGACATTCTCGCAAGTGCGACGATGTCCGCAGAGTGATCCTGTTTTAACAGACAGGATAATAGGAGTGGTACCACGGATTGATCATCCGTCTTCTAATTGGAAGGCGGATTTTTTGTGTTTGATTAAAGGGGGCTTGAGGGCGTGAAACTGGGGAGACAAACCGGAGTTTCCGGAGCACTGCTTTTCTGAACTGCAGGGTTAAGCGAAATTCAGAAAAGGAGAAAATTAATGATGAAAAACTGGGTAAAGAAAATTATCGTCGGCGTCTGCGCCGTCATGTTAACAGCCTGTGCTGTTCAGGGAGAGAACAGCGCCGCACCTGCCGCCACCGCGTCGGACGAACCGGTCAGCGGAGGAACCTACATCGTCCGCGGAGCGGGCGATCCGTACAGTTTCAATCCGGATTTGAAAGTCGACGACTGGGGCGTCGTCGCCTATCAGAATATCTTCAACCGGCTGGTCAAGCAGACGATTTCCAATGAAGTAGTCGGTGATCTTGCGGAAAGCTGGGAATTTTCAGAAGATGCCCTGACGCTGACGTTCCATCTTCACGAAGGTGTGAAGTGGCATGACGGCGAGCCGTTCAGCTCCGAGGACGTCAAGTGGACGTTTGATAAGATCCGTACCGAAGGATATCAGTCCAACAGCTTCAAGCAGCTGAGCGAAATTACCTGCCCGGATGCAAATACCGTCGTATTCCATCTTTCCGAGCCGAATTCCGGGATTGTCGCCACGATCGGCTGGCTGGGAACCTTCATCATGCCAAAGCATATCTACGATACGCCGGAGTACGATTGGTCGACCAATCCAGCCAACTTCCAGCCCGTCGGCACCGGTCCGTTCAAGTTTGTTTCGTATGAAAAGAGCGTTGCGATCCGCATGGAGCGCAATGAGGATTACTTCAAGGGCGCGCCGTATATCGACGAATTAATCGTTTCGATTATTCCGGATGAATCGACAGCGTTCCAGGCATGGCAGAATGGCGAAGTCGACGACATTCTCGGCAAAGCCCCGTCTTCAGAAATCGCCGCGCTGAAACAGGATCCGAATTACAATGTGTATCAATACGTCGCTACCGGCCGCGTTTATCTCTCGTTCAACCTGAAGGAAGGCCCGTTTGCGGATGTGCGCGTGCGTCAGGCCGTCGACATGGCGTTAGATCGTCAGGAAATTCTTGACAAGGCGGCCAAGGGCATCGGCAGCGTCCCGGAAACGTACATGACGCCGGTCTTTGACTGGGCGATGAGTGAAACGGCGCGGATTCCGGACATGGATTGGGAAGCGGCGAAGAAGCTGATTGAAGAAGCCGGCTATACCCAGGATGAAAACGGCTATTACTTTACCTGCACGCTGGACACGTTTGAAAGCGGCAACTTCAAGGATACCGCGACGGTCATTCAGGCCCAGCTGAAAGAAATCGGCATCGAAGTGAAGCTGAATATTTCAGAAATCGCCAACTTCCAGACCAAGGTGCTGGATAATTACAACTTCGATATGGCGATGAACTCCGGTTCGCAGGGCCCGGACGCCAACGCGATTGAAAACCGGATCGGTTCCAACGGTTCGCTGAACATCTCCAAATATGCCAATCCGGAAATTGACGAATTGTTGAAAGCGGGCATCGCCGTGTCGGATAAAGCGGCCCGAGGGGAAGTGTATAAGCAGATTCAGGAAATCCTGAAGCGTGATCTGCCGATGGTCATCGTTACCGATGAAATCTACAGCTATCCGATCAAGGCGACAATTCATAACCATCCGTTATCCACTGAAAAGTCCACGACGCTGGGGACCAACGAGTTCTCTGAAGTCTGGATCGAGCAGTAAGCCGAAAACTATGAATCTAAACAAATCCCCGGTTGTGTCGTTCCGGGGATTTCTTTTGGTTTTCGCATCGTGCTATAATGCGGGCGAGGTGATGGGAATGATCAGAACCCGGCAATGGATCATGGATAACTTTATGGCGCTGGCGCAGGAAAAACCGCTGAACAAGATCACCGTAGCGCAGATCGTAGGACGCTGCGGATTAAATCGAAACACGTTCTATTATT
>OLFX01003266.1_pt1 | contig 11089 bp, 9 predicted proteins | sample 1605091 | NCBI WGS metagenome assembly OLFX01 (sample SAMEA3888906, study PRJEB22519) | human gut metagenome | biome: human gut; feature: human-associated habitat; material: faeces | place: Denmark | collected 2012
ACTGCTGCGCCGGCGTCACCCCGCAGAGCCATGAGACCGCCCTGCAGGCCATGCGGATGTGCCAGATCTCGATCGTGTAAACGCTTGACAGCCCGCCAAGGTCCGCTATAATAGAAGTCAGACAGATGGTTCACATACGGATGAAGCCGAGGTAATTATTATGCTTGAAGATCAGGATTATCAGGAGATCGCCCATATTTTCAAGGTCATTCTCGAGAGCGATATCGGGCCGAAGATCAATCGCCTCGCAGAAGGCCAGCAGCTTTTGCTCGAGACGCTGGCTCCCAAAACCGCGTGGAAGAGCTGGAGGATGAGGTCTCTTTTTTGAAGTCCGTCATCCGCATGCACAGCGAGCAGATCGCGGAGCTGAAAAAGAGCATTACCGCATAAAAAAACGGGCTGCCGGCAGGCAGCCCGTTTTGTTTCGTTTTTTACAGTTCTCCCGGGAACAGCGCGTCGATGGCGGCCGCGGCAGCGGCCTGCTCGGCGCGTTTTTTGCTGCTGCCGGTGCCCTTGCCGCAGGGCTTGCCGTTGAGCAGGACCTCGACATCAAATTTCTTGTCGTGGTCGGGGCCGGACTCGCCGATGAGCTCGTAGCGCAGGACCTGATCCTTCTTGCGCTGCACCAGCTCCTGCAGGGCGGTCTTGTAGTCAAAATTATGCGGCTTTCCGGCCGGGACATCGCAGAGGATCAGGCGGTCGATGATCTCCTTGGCTGCGGAGAAGCCGCCGTCCATATAGCTTGCCGCGATGACGGACTCCATAGCGTCGGAGACGATGGAGTCGCGCTTGCGGCCGCCGCCGTGCTCCTCGCCGTGACCGAGCAGCAGGAAGCTTCCCAGACGGATGGTCGCAGCCGCGCGGGCCAGATTCTTTTCGCAGACCAGATCCGCACGGATGCGGGTCAGCTCGCCCTCGGGCTTGTCCGGGAAGCTGCGGTACAGATAGTCCGCCACGACAAAGCCCAGGATGGAATCGCCCAGAAACTCCAGACGTTCGTTGTCGTGCAGGCCGCGCTCCCGGTTTTCATTGGCATAGGAGCTGTGCGTCAGCGCGTTTTCGAGAATGCTCTTGTCCCGGAACGTGTAGCCCAGCCCGGCTTCCAGTTCACTCAGCATGTTGATACTCCTTTGGAACGACCATATGGTCGATATTTGCTGCCAGTGTCCCGGCGACGTCCGCCTCGACGGCGCCGATGGCCTGCCGGATGGCGTTGCGGATGGCCAGCGCGTCGGACGAGCCGTGCGCCTTGATGACAGGCTTGTTGAGGCCGATCAGCGCGGTGCCGCCGGTCTCGCGGTAGTCCATTTTCTTCTTGAACGCCTTGACGCCGTCCATGCACAAAAGCGCGGCCAGCTTGGTCAGCAGATTTTTCTTGAACATGTCCTTCATCATGGAGGCCATGAAAAGCGCCGTGCCCTCGATCCCCTTGAGCAGGATATTGCCGGAGAAGCCGTCGGAAACGACCACGTCCGCGCCGCCCAGCGGCACGTCACGCGCTTCGATGTTGCCGGTGAAGTTAATCTTCCCGGCCTCGCCCGCCTGCTTCAGCAGCGGGTAAACGGCCTTCTGCAGCTCGCCGCCCTTGGAGTCCTCTGCGCCGATGTTGAGAAGCGCCACGCGCGGGTTTTCGATCCCGAGGACCTTTTCCGCGTAATACGAGCCCATGAAGGCAAACTGCAGCAGAAACTCCGGCGTGCAGTCCGCCGTTGCACCGCAGTCGATGAGGACGCACTCCCGGCCGGTCCTCGTCGGGATCTGCGGGCCCATGGCCGCGCGGCGGATGCCCTTGACACGCCGGACGATCAGCGTCGCCGCAGAGAGCAGCGCGCCCGTCGAGCCGGCGGAGACGAACGCGTCGCCGCCGCCCTCTTTGAGCATGGTCAGTCCGACGACCATGGAGGAATCCTTTTTCTTTTTCACGACCGTCGCCGGGTCGTCGTGCATATCGACGACGTCGTCGGCGTTGGCGATCTCCACGCCCTTGGGAAGCGTCTCGATCCCCTGGTCCTTGAGCGCCTGCAAAATGGCCTCGCCGCGGCCGACCAGTACGGCCTCGCAGCCAAAGTCCTTCGCGGCCTGGATCGCACCGAGCGCGATCTGATCCGGGGCGTTGTCGCCGCCCATGGCGTCTACGAGTATTCTCATTCGGTTCCCTCCTGCCCTGTCATTTGATCGATGATCGCAAGCGAACGCTGTGCGATGGCGAGATTCTTGTTGGCCTTGCCCTTGACGCGGCGGTCCAGCGGCGTCAGGATGCCGAAGTTGACGTTCATCGGCTGGAACACGGTCACGCTTTCATCCGAAATATAGGCCGCCAGCGCGCCGATGGCCGTCTCGCGCGGGAAATCCGGGAGCGGCTCGCCCTTGAGCTTCGCCGCCATGCTGCAGCCGGCCAGGAAGCCGGAGGCCGTCGACTCGACATAGCCCTCCACGCCCGTCATCTGCCCGGCAAAGGCGACCAGCGGGTCGCGCCGGTCGGCGTAATAGCGGTCGAGCAGGCGCGGGGAATCGAGGAAGGTATTGCGGTGCATCACGCCGTAGCGGACGAACTCCGCATCGTGCAGCGCGGGGATCATGGAAAACACCCGCTTCTGCTCCGGGAATTTCAGGTGGGTCTGGAAGCCGACGATGTTATAGACCGAGCCTGCCGCATTGTCCTTTCGCAGCTGGACGACGGCATAGGGCTCGCGGCCTGTCTTCGGGTCCTTCAGGCCGACGGGCTTCAGCGGGCCGTAGCGCAGCGTATCCACGCCGCGGCGGGCCATGACCTCCACGGGCATGCAGCCTTCAAAGACATGCTTGTCCTCAAAGCCGTGGACCGGGGCCTCCTCCGCCGTCCGGAGGGCCTCGACAAAGGCGAGGTATTCGTCCTTGTCCATCGAGCAGTTTACATAATCCGCATCTCCACGGTCATAGCGGGAAGCGAACCAGGCTTTTTCCATGTCGATGGAGGAAAAGGTGACGAGCGGCGCGGCGGCGTCAAAGAAGCTCATGTATTCCTGGCCGCCGAAGTAGCGCTGGATGGCGGCGCTCATCGCATCGGAGGTCAGAGGGCCGGTCGCAACGATGACCGGACCGGCGGGCACCTCTGTCGCCTCGGCTTCCACAACGGTGATATTGGGATGCGAACGGATCTTTTCCGTCACCATGCCGGAAAACCCGTAGCGGTCGACCGCCAGCGCGCCGCCCGCCTCTACGCGGTTCGCCTCCGCGCAGGCGAGGATCAGACTGCCAAGGCGGCGCAGCTCCTCCTTGAGCAGGCCCACCGCGTTTTCCAGCCGGTCGCCGCGCAGGGAGTTGGAGCATACGAGCTCGGCAAAATCCGCGCAGTGATGCGCAGGGGTCATCTTCTTCGGCTTCATCTCCGTCAGCGTCACATGGATGCCGCGCTGCGCCAGCTGCCATGCAGCCTCACAACCCGCGAGACCTGCGCCGATCACGTTTACTTCCAGCATGCAAGCTTCCTCTCTATCTCTGCTCAGAACGGAAGATCGTCTTCCGGTTCCTCCTTTTTGGTGGTCTTTTTCGCTGTAGATCTCTTTGCGGTCGTTTTCTTTGCGGCCGGTTTCTTCGCGGCCGGTTTCTTCGCGGCCGTCTTTTTGGCCGCCGGTTTTTCGGCTGTCTTTTTTGCGGCGGGCTTCTTCGCGGCCTTCTTTTCCTCGGCCTGCTTCTGGGCGGCTTCCGCCGCAGCCTCGGCGTTGGATTCCGCGGTCGCCGCCTCGCCGGAGGCGGTGGAGCGGCGGCGGTAGCCGCGCTTATCCTCCGGCAGGAAGTTGGAGCATTCGGGATTGGCGCAGAACGGCTTCATCGCGCCCTTGCCGGAGCGCTTGAACATCGTCTGGCCGCAGACCGGGCAGTCCTGATCCGTCGGCACGTCCCAGGTCATGAAGCCGCAGGCCGCGCCGCGCTCACAGGCGTAATAGGCATAGCCGCGCTTGCTCTTGCGCTTGAGGATGGCGCTGCCGCACTTCGGGCAGCGGCCCGGCATTTTTTCCGTGATGGCCTTCGTGAACTTGCACTCCGGATAGCCGGGACAGGCGAGGAACTTGCCGAACCGGCTCGTCTTCACGACCAGATTGCGGCCGCAGATCTCGCACTTCTCCTCGGAGACCTCATCGGGCACCTTGAGCCGGGTATCCTTGAGCGCCTCCTCGGCGTCGAGCATCTCCTGATGAAAATCGGTATAGAACTCCTCCAGCACGTTTTTCCAGCGGCGCTGACCGGCCTCGACCTGGTCGAGCTGCTTTTCCATGTCGGCGGTGAATTCCACGCTGATGATATTGGGGAACCGGTCCATCATCAAGCCGTTGACGACCTCGCCGAGCTTGGTCGGCGAGAGCTTTTTATCGGTCTTGACGACGTATTCGCGGTCCTGGATGGTGGCGATGATGGCGGCGTAGGTCGACGGACGGCCGACGCCCTTCTCCTCCATCGCACGCACGAGCGAAGCTTCGGTATAGCGGGCAGGCGGCTGGGTAAAGTGCTGCTGCTTGTCGAAGCCCGCGGCCGTGAGCGCTTCGCCGGGGGTCAGGTCCGGCAGCGGTGAGTCGAGCTTTTCCTGCTCATCGTCGCGGCCTTCCTCATAGATGGCGGTAAAGCCGGAGAATTTCATGCTCTGGTGCGTGGCGCGGAAAACGTGCCTGCCGCAGGCAGCCTCGATGGCCGTCACGTCGTACAGGGCGTTTGCCATCTGGGAGGCGATGAAGCGGCTCCAGATGAGCTTGTAGAGCCGGAACTGCTCTTTGGTCAGATCGTGCTCGACCATCTCCGGATACAGCGCGACGTTCGACGGGCGGATGGCCTCGTGTGCGTCCTGCGCGCCGGATTTCGGCTTGTAGCGTCGCGGCTCGCCGCTGGCGTAGGCGTCGCCATAGCGGCTGCGGATGACGCTGCCGGCAGCGGCCAGCGCCTCCTCCGAGATGCGCAGCGAGTCGGTACGCATGTAGGTGATAAGGCCCACGGAGCCCTCGCCGGAGATCTCCACGCCCTCGTAGAGCTGCTGCGCGATCATCATCGTGCGGCGCGGGGTCATGTTGAGCTTCCGCGAAGCCTCCTGCTGGAGGGTCGAGGTGATGAAGGGCGGCGCGGGCGTGCGCTTCTTTTCGGATTTCTTAACGCCCGTGACAGAGAATGCGCCGGACTGCAGCTCGTCCAGAACGGCCTGCACATCCTGTTCGCTGGCAAGCTCGCGCTTCTGCGGGTCGCCGTAGTAATGGGCCGTAAAGCTGCCGGGCTTGCCGACGCGGCTGAGATTTACATCCAGCGTCCAGTATTCCTGCGGCTGGAAGGCGCGGATCTCGTTTTCCCGGTCGACGACCAGACGCGTGGCGACCGACTGCACGCGGCCGGCAGACAGACCCTTGCGGATCTTCCGCCACAGCAGCGGGCTGAGCTGATAGCCGACGATCCGGTCGAGCACGCGGCGCGCCTGCTGCGCATCGACCAGGTTCTGGTCGATGGGACGCGGATGCTGGATGGATTCCTGCACGACGCCGCGCGTGATCTCGTTGAAGGTCACGCGGTAGGTCGCATCGTCCGGGATGGACAGCAGATATTTCAGGTGCCAGGAGATGGCCTCGCCTTCGCGGTCCGGGTCCGTTGCGAGATAGACGCGGTCGGCGTGCTTTGCGGCCTTCTGCAGCTCCGAGATGATCTCTTCCTTGCCCTTGAGCGGATAGTATTCCGGCTCAAAGTCATGCTCGATATCGACGCTCAGCGTGCTCTTCGCCAAATCGCGCAGGTGGCCCATGCTGGCCTTGACCTGATAGTCGGGACCGAGATATTTTCCGATGGTTTTGGCCTTCGACGGAGATTCCACGATGACCAGATTCTGTTTTGCGTTCGGCATAGACGCCTCCATGTTATTTTTTCGCCAGCTCGTAATATCTCGCCGGCAGCCGCTTGACATAGCCCTTGACCTCCAGCAGCGTGAGCGCGGACAGGATCCGCCCCGCGGGCAGCTGGGTCTCGTCGATCAGCCGGTCGACCGGCTGTTTGCCGTCTTCGAGCAGCCGGAGCACAGCGGCTTCGTCCGGCGATACCTGCGGCAAAATTTCCTGTACGTCAATATAAGCCCTGTTTTCCTGCTTGTCAACGGCTTTTGTGTCAGTTTTTTCCGGCGCGGCGGCAGTTTCCGCCACAACGACGCTCCCGGCAGCCTCCTGCGCGGTGAGCGTCATGGGCCCGGCGGGCCGCTGCCGCTGCGGCAGCTCCGGATAGAGATAGGTATATTCCTGCAGGATATCCCAGCCCTCTTCCACGAGGATCGCGCCCTGCTTGAGCAGCTGGATGTTGCCCGCGCAGGTGGGATTGCCGAGGTTGCCGGGGAGGGTAAATACGTCCCTTCCCTGCTCGAGCGCGTGGCGGGCGGTGATGAGCGCGCCGCTCTTTTTCGGTGCCTCGACCACGACGGAACCGAGGGCAAGGCCGCTCAGGATGCGGTTGCGGGACGGGAAATGCTCCGGCAGCGGCGGCGTGCCGGGCGGAAGCTCGCTCATGACGCAGCCGTTGGTGCGAAGATCCTCAAACAGGCTCCGGTTGGCTGCCGGATAGTCGACGTCCACGCCGCAGGCGAATACCGCCACCGGCGGCGTTCCGGAGGAGACGGCGCCGCGCAGCGCCAGCGTATCGATGCCCGCCGCGCCGCCGGAGACGACGATCGCGCCGTAGCGCCCGAGCTCGTAGCCAAGCCGCTTGGCCTGCAGCAGGCCGTAGGCCGAGGCGCGGCGCGTGCCGACCATGGCGATGACGGGCTCGGCGTCAAAATCGGGCAGAACGCCCTGATAATACAGCACGAGCGGCGCGTCGTCAATGTTTTTGAGCCGCTGGGGATAGACGGCGTCCTGCAGCGTTACGATATGGATGCACTGCCGGTAGCACTGCTGCAGGATCTGGCGGGCCGGGGCAAGCTCCTTATCGGCGAGTGAGGTACGGCCGTCCGGCCGGATATCGGACGGATATTCCGCGTCCGAGGCGCAATAGACCGCCTCCGGCGTGCCGAACTGCTCAAGAAGCGCACGCAGCCCGCGCACGCCGAGCCCTCTGCGCCCGGACAGCCACAACCAGTACTCCAGCATAGGATTTCCTCTGTCTTTCTCTTTTCTATCTCAATTATCGCTTCATCTGCCACAGCACGATCGCCGCGGCGACGGCTGCGTTCAGCGATTCGCAGCGGGGCGACATGGGGATGATGATCTTGCCCTGCGCCGCGTCAAACAGTTCCCGGCAGATCCCCTGCCCTTCGCTGCCGATGATGACGGCGGCGCTGTGCAGCTCCGCCTGCCGCAGGTCGACGGCGTCGGCGGACATGGCCGTCGCCAGAAGCGGGATCCCCGCGTCCCTGCAGGCGGCGATCGCCTGCTGCCTCGTCATGCGGACGGGCTGGGTGCGGAACACGGCGCCCATCGAGGCCCGGACCGTCTTGGGGTTATAGGGGTCGGCGCAGCCGTCAAGCAGAACGGCCGGGATCTGCAAAGCATCGGCCGTGCGCAGGATGGTGCCAAGATTGCCCGGGTCCTGGATGCCGTCGAGCAGCAGCGTGCCGGGCACCAGGGCCGCAGGCGCAGCCTCCGGCAGGCGGCAGAGGAAAATGGCCCCCTGCGGCGCGTCCATCAGGGAGATGGACTGCATCACGTCCTTCGGCACGCGGACGACACGGGTCTGCTCCGGAAGTTTACATAATTCTATTCCATCCTCCGCGATCACAGTCGTCAGGCCCGGATACCAGCGGGCGGCCTCCGCCAGGAGCTTGACGCCGTCGGCGGCAAACTCGCCCGTCTTTTCGCGGTAGGACCGGGAGGTCAGCAGCTTTTTCGTATGCGTCAGAAGCGGGTTCCGGCGGCTTGTGATCCGTTCTTCCATCACGGCTTCACCTGCGCCAGACGGTCGTTCTCGCCCAGAAGGACGAGGGTGAGCTTGTCATCGAGCGGCCGGTTGGCGTCGAGCGTGACGTGGACCTTGCCATTCTCACGCACGGCAATGACGTTGACGCCGTATTTTGCGCGGATATCCAGCTCCCGGATGCTCTTGCCGCACCATTCGGGCGGCGTCTGCAGCTCGGCGATGCCGCAGTCGGGCGAAAGCTCGATAAAATCCAGAATGCTCGACGAGGTCAGCGACTGCGCCAGCTTGATGCCGGACTCACGCTCCGGCACGACGACGCGGTCGGCCCCGATCTTCTCAAGCGCGCGGCGCTGCGTCTCGTCGGTGGCCTTGCACACGACGGTCTGCACGCCGAGCTCCTTGAGGTTCAGCGTCGCCACGACGCTGGTGGCCAGATCGCCGCCGATGGCGACGACGGCGCAGTCATAATTGCGCGCACCGAGCGCGCGCAGCGCGTCTTCATCCCGCGCGTCGCAGACGGCCGCGCAGGTGACCTTGCTTTCCATTTTTTGCACGAGCTCCGGGTGCAGGTCCACAGCCATGACCTCGCTGCCGAGCTCGTACAGCCGCTGCGCGACCGCGGAGCCGAAGCGGCCGAGGCCGACGACCAGATATGTTTTTTTCATTGTATCATCCTCATTTCAATCAGCCGATCATGATTTTTGTTTCCGCATAGCTCACGCGCTCTTCGGCGCGGTTGGCTGCCATAAAACCGACGCTGATGGTCATGATCCCGAGCCGGCCGAAGAACATCAGCACGATCAGAATGATCTGCGACGCCGTGCCGAGCGAGCTCGTGATGCCCGTCGTCAGGCCGACGGTGCAGAGCGCCGAAATGGTCTCATACAGCGCGTTTTCGAGGCTCACATGGTCTGCGATGCTCAAAAATGCCGCGCCGAGGCCGGACAGCAGCAGCACCAGAATAAAAAGCGCCGAGGCATTTTCGACTGCCTGCCGCGGGATCCGGCGCTTCATGACATGCACGCTCGTCCTGCCGCGCGCGGTTGACCACGCGGACAGCAGGATCACACCGACCGTTGCGGTCTTGACACCGCCGGCCGTCGAGCCGGAGGAGCCGCCGACGAGCATCAGCAGATCCGACGCTGCCTTCGACACGTCCGACAGCGCATTCTGGTCAAAGGTCGCAAACCCCGCTGTACGCAGTGTCACCGACTGAAACAGGGCCGCCATCAGCTTCTGCGGCACAGTCAGATCGCCGATCGTATTGGGATTGTTCCATTCCAGCGCGGCAAAGACGCCCGCGCCGCCGAAGATCAGCACCGTCGTGATGATCACAACGAGCCGGGAATAGACGCTCAGGCGGGAAAACCGGCGGTGATGCCGGATGTCGCCCCAGACGGCAAAGCCGAGGCCGCCGATGATGATAAGGGCCATGATCGTAAAATTCACGACCGGATCCGTCGCATAGCGGCAGAGGCTGCCGCCCGCGTCCACATCCGCCAGCACGTCGAAGCCCGCGTTGCAGAACGCGGAGACAGAATGGAACACGCCGTACCACAGCGCCCTGCCGAAGCCGAACTCCGGCAGGAAGCGGAAAAACAGGATCAGCGCGCCCACGCCCTCGACCGCGGCCGTGCCGCGCAGGATGTTGCGCACGAGACTCACGATGCCGCTGTAGGTGTCGCTGCCCAGCGCCTGCGCGATCACCATGCGCTGCCGCAGGCCGATCTTACGCCGCAGGGCGAAGAAGAACAGACAGGCGATGGTCATGAAGCCGAGACCGCCGACCTGGATGAGCAGCAGGATCACCACCTGGCCGAACATCGTCCAGTGCGTACCGGTATCGACGCGGATGAGGCCCGTGACGCAGGTCGCTGAGGTCGCGGTGAACAGGCTCGTCAAAAACGGCGTCGGCCGGCCGGACCTTGCCGCGGCGGGCAGACACAGCAGCCCCGCCCCAAACAGGATGATCCCGAGAAACACCAGCACGATCAGCTGGCCCGGCCGGATCCTGCGGAAAAACATTCGAAGCATAGTAGAAGGCCGTCCCTCCTGATGAAGTTATACTATATTATAGTCAGCAGCCGCACCGCCGTCAAGGAAAACCGTTTTTCGGGCTTGTTTCTGCCGGAAAAACATGATAAACTGATAAAAAAGCGTGAAACGAGGACATCCCGTATGCGTATCTCCCGTCTGCTCGTCTGTCTTTGCCTGCTGGCGCTGCTATGCGCCTGCGCCGCGCCGGCGGCGGCTTTGCCGGAAACTCCGGCAGAGGCCACGGCTGCGCCGGAGCCGGTCCCGACCGAGCCGCCCGTGCCCGCCGAACCGGTGGAAGTCCCTGTCGCCGCAGAAGAACCGGAGCCGGAAGCTGCGGTTTTGCCGGCAGAGCCGGTATGGCTGCTGGGGCAGCTGACGGAGGTCTTTTCCGCCGCGGAGGCGGAATGGGCTGCGGCAGACGATGTGCTGACAGCCGCCGCGCCGCTGCAGGCGGACGCGGACGTTCTGGCCGGACTGGATACGATCCGGGCGCAGGATCAGGATTATGTAAACATCAAAGACGCAGCGGCGGCTCTCGGCCTCGAATGGGGGCTGGCGCCGGACGGGAGCCGGTATCTGGCAAAGCGGCAGACCGTCGGCGAGATCCCGGAGGGGTGGAACGTGCCGGTGCTGATGTACCACGCGGTGGGCGACGAGATCTGGGGCTACTCCGATCTGTTTGTCAGCGCGGCTTCCATGGAGGAGCAGCTGCAGTATCTGCAGGAGAACGGGTACGAAGCGATCTGGTTTTCAGACCTGGCGCACATCGAGGACTATGAAAAGCCGGTCATCCTGACCTTTGACGATGGATATGACGACAACTACACCGTCCTCTATCCCCTGCTGGAAAAATACCAGACCAAGGCGACCATCTTCGTCATCGGCAATGCCATGGGCAGCACACACAAGATGACGCAGGAGCAGGTGTATGAGATGGCGGCCTCCGGCCTCGTCAGCATCCAGAGCCATACCTACACGCATGGAAATCTCAGCGCCATGGACGAGGCTGCGCTCCGGCAGGAGATGGAGCGCTCCAACGCCGCGCTGGCCTCCGCGACGGGCCAGATCCCGTATGTGCTGTGCTACCCGGAGGGAAAATACAGCTACCTGACGATGGATGTGGCAAAAGACTACTACACGTTTGCTCTGCGCATGGACGGCTGGACGTATCAGACCGGCATGGACCCGTATCAGGTGCCGCGCAGCT
>OLFX01003272.1_pt1 | contig 11078 bp, 10 predicted proteins | sample 1605091 | NCBI WGS metagenome assembly OLFX01 (sample SAMEA3888906, study PRJEB22519) | human gut metagenome | biome: human gut; feature: human-associated habitat; material: faeces | place: Denmark | collected 2012
CTGTTTGAAAAATAAAAAGTGCTGGATATTTCGCTGCGAAACGTCAAGAGCAAGGAAAAAAGCGGACGAATCCTTTCGGATTCGGAGCATTTTTGACGCAGCTATCGGCGCTTCGCAGTAGAAATAGACAGTATTCTGGATTTTCCAAACAGGGCCTAATCGAAAGAAAGAGAGGAATGCATATGCAGGAACCAATTCGACCCCTGCGCGTCCAAGCGGACGCCAATGGGGTACGCCCCTCCAACCCCCAATACGCCGGGGTGCAGGGGGAACACAACGCCACCCGGGTGATCTTCGCCCTGGACGAGGCGCTGCTGCGGGCCCGGCGCGAAGAAATTCTGGACATCGACCCCGTCTACGTGCTCTTCACCTCCGGCTCGACCGGCACGCCGAAGGGCATCGTCATCCCGCACCGCGCGATCCTGGACTTCACGGCCTGGATGACGGAATTCTGCGGCTATACCGAAGACGAGGTCTTCGGCAATCAGGCCCCGTTTTATTTTGATCTTTCCGGCAAGGATGTGTACCAGACGCTCTCGCTCGGCGCGAGCTGCCGCATCTTTGAGAAGAAATATTTCACCTTCCCCATGCTCCTGCTCAAGGCCATGGAGGAGACGGGCGTCACCGCCATCAACTGGGCGACCTCGGCGTTCCATCTGGTCGCGGCCTCCGGCGCGCTCACAAAATACGCGCCCACGCACCTGAAAAAGGCCGCGCTCGGCGGCGAAGCGCTGCAGGCGCGGTATGTGAATTTGTGGAAGGCCGCCGTGCCCGGACTGCAGGTCGTCAACATGTACGGCCCGACCGAGACGACCATCGACTGCGCCGCCATGCACCTGACGCGCGAGTACCGCGACGACGAGCCCATCCCCATCGGCCGCGCCTGCCGCAACAAGCAGATCATCCTCCTGAAGGACGATCTGACCGAGGCGCAGCCCGGCGAGCCGGGCGAGATCTGCGTGCGCGGCTCCGGCGTCGCCGCGGGCTACTTTGCAGACCCCGCCAAGACGGACGCGGCCTTCATCCAGAACCCGCTCTGCCCCGATTTCCGCGACATCCTCTACCGCACCGGCGATATGGCCGTGCTGCGGGAGGACGGATACCTCTATTTCCTCGCCCGCCGCGACGGGCAGATCAAGCACATGGGCTACCGCATCGAGCTGGGCGAGATTGAGGTCGCCCTGCACAGCCTCGCCGGGATGCAGGCAGCTGCCTGCCTCTATGACGCGGCGCGCGACCGCATTCTCTGCGTCTACGCGGGCGGCATGGAGCCGGACGCGCTGGCAAAGGACCTGCGGAAGCTGCTGCCCAAATACATGCTGCCGAACCTCTATGAAAAGCTCGAGGCCCTGCCCTACAACGCCAACGGCAAGATCGACCGCGTGGCTCTGAAGGAGCGGTATCTGCATGCAGAGAGCTGAGAGCTATGTGGCGCTCGCGCCGCTTCTGTCCGCGCAGCTCAGGCGCGGCGTTGTGACCAACTGCTTCCTCTCGGCGGAGGACTATCAGCGCGAGCTGCCGCGCGGGCTGTATTATGAGGAACGCGAGGGGTGCCTGCTTCTGCTGCGGCAGCGGCCCGGGCACCTGATCCTGAACTTTTACCTGCAGCCCGGCGGGACGTTTTTCCTGCCGGACGTAAAAAAGCCCGTCGTGACCGAACTCAGCTGCCGCGCTAAGGACGCGGACGCCATGTCCGCCGCGGCAGAGCAGCTGCGGGGGCTCGGCTTTGCCGAATGCTTCCGCCGTCTGCGGCGCGCACGGCCCGCGGCCGAAGCCGCGGAGGCAGAGGAAGCGGCAGACGCATCCTTTGACGCGGTGCGGGCGTTTCTTCTTGCACAGTTTGACCCGCTGACCGGCTGCATCCCGCCGGACGACGCGCTGCGCGCGGCCGTGGAGGCAGGAGAAATGCTCTGCCTGACAGACGAGGCTGGGATCACGGGCCTTCTGCATTACGCGCCGGGGCGTGCGGCCTGCGAGATCCGGCATCTGGCCGTGCGGGCGGACTGCCGCGGGCAGGGGCTGGCGCAGCGGCTGCGCGGCATGCTGCGTGCGCGCACAGGCGGGCAGAAATGCACGGTCTGGGCACGGCAGGGCAATACGCCCGCCGAGCGCTTTTATGAAAAGAACGATTTCCGGCCGGACGGATGGACCTCCGTTGTGCTGCGGCTGGACTGAAAGGATGGTTTCCCCATGAAAAAACAGATCATTGAAATTCTGAGTGAAATTTGCCCGGGCATCGATTTTGAAACCGAGACCGCCCTCATCGACGACGGCCTGATCGACCTCAAGGTCGACTCGCTCGACATCGTCGCCGTTGTGACCGAGCTCATGGAGGCGTTCGACGTCGAGCTCGGCGTCGACGATCTGACGCCGGAGAACTTCAACAGCGTCGAGGCCATCGAAGAGCTCATCGAGAGCAAGCAGAGCTGAGATGTCGTTTGCCTCGCTCCCCTTCGTCGGGCTTGTGGCAGCGGGCGTGATCCTCTATTATCTGGTGCCGAAGAAGCTCCAGTGGGTCGTGCTGCTGCTGGCGAGCATGGTGTTCTACCTCGCAGGTGGGGTCAAAAGCGCCGTGTGGCTCGTGCTCGTCGCCGCCGTCACCTGGCTGACCGGACTGCTGCTTGCCCGGCAGAACGCCCGCCCCGCGCCCGACAAGCAGACGAAGGCCGCCGTGCGGCGCGTCAAAAAGCGCATCTGCGCCGTGTGCGCCGTTTTGTGCTTCGGGCTTTTGTATCTGATGAAATACTGGAACTTCACGGCCTCCGCCCTGCCGTCCGCCCTCGGGGACAAGCTGCCCCGGTGGGATTTTGTCGTGCCCATGGGCCTGTCCTATTTCATCTTTCAGGCCGTCGGCTACGTGATCGACGTGTACCGCGGAAAGACGGACGCGCAGAAAAACCTTCTTCGCTACGGCCTGTTCGTCTCCTTCTTCCCGCAGATGGTACAGGGGCCCATCAGCCGCTATGACCAGCTCGCGCCGCAGCTGACGGCCGAGCGGAGCCTCGACTGGCGGGATCTCAAATTCGGCATCCAGCTGTGCCTGTGGGGCTATTTCAAAAAGCTCGTCATCGCCGACCGGGCCGCCGTGCTGGTCAACGCCGTCATCAAGGACAACTGCCCCTACGGCGGCGCAGTCATCGCGAGCGGCATTCTGTTCTACTGCATCCAGCTCTACTGCGATTTTTCCGGCGGCATCGACATTACCCGCGGCGTCGCGCGCCTGTTCGGCATCGATATGGCCGAGAACTTCCGCCGCCCGATCTTTGCCACGTCGCTCACCGACTACTGGCGGCGCTGGCACATTACCCTCGGCGCGTGGATGCGCGACTATGTGTTCTACCCCATCTCGCTCTCCAGGGGCTTCGGCAAACTCTCCCGCTGGGCCAGAACGCACATCGGCGGCACGGCGGGCAAGATCTTCGCCACGTCGCTGGCGACGTTCATCGTCTACTTCATCATCGGCATCTGGCACGGAGCGAATTTCCGCTACATCGCCTTCGGCCTGTGGAACGGCGTGCTCATCACGGCGTCTTTGCTGCTGGAAAAGACGTTCCTGCGCTGGAAGGCTGCGCTGCATGTGAACGACAAGAGTGCCGGCTGGCGCGTGTTCATGACGCTGCGGACGGCACTGCTGGTGTTCATCGGGCGGTATTTTACCCGCGCGCCGCGGCTGCGGAGCGTATTTACCCTGCTGAAGACCACCGTTCTGCACCCGCAGCCGGGGCAGCTGTTCGACGGGACGCTCTTGTCGCTGGGACTTGCAAAGACGGATTTTCTCGTCATCGCGCTGGGCCTCATCGTCCTGCTGGTGCTCGAGAGTCTGCAGGAGCGCGGCGTGCAGATCCGCACGGGGCTTGAAAAGAAGTCCGGCTTTGTGCAGTGGGCCGCCATGACGGCGCTGCTGCTGGCGGTGTTCCTGCTCGGCGTGTTCCGGGCCGGGTATATCCCGTCGGGCTTTATCTATACGCAGTTTTAAGGCGGTGCAGCTATGAGTTCTAAAAAATGGGTACTGGTCTTTCTTGTGACCGTTTTTGTGCTGGCCGCGCTGCTGGCCGGGCTGAATCTCGCGGCTGATCCCTTCGGTGCGTTCGGCGACCGGCTGCTTCATTGGTTCTCCTACGACGAGACCAACAACCCCCGCGTGGCAAAGCTCTCCTATCTCGAGCAGCATCACGGGGAATACGATTCCTATATCCTCGGCTGCTCGTCGACCAGCTCGTTCCCGGTGGACGGGTTCAACGAGCTGTATGACGCGAGCTTCTATAACCTCATCATGTACGGCGCGGACATGCGCGACTGCGAGAAGATCGCGGACTATCTGATCGGGCACTACGAGGTCAAAAACCTCGTGCTGAACGTGTATCTCGACAACGGTCTGGAATACGACGAGGAATCCGACCGGCTGACGAAGAACCTCCACTACAAGGAGGACCCGGATACCTCCGCCCTCTCGTTCTACACGCGCTATCTCTTCGCCGACCCGCGCTACGCCCTCGCCAAGCTGAAGGCCCTGCGCACCGACACCATCCTGCCGCAGACCTTCGACGTCTTTGACGAGCAGACCGGCTGCTACGACAAGCGCGTGCGCGATGCCGAGCCGATCGGCGCGATGGACAGTTATTTAGAGCGCTATCCTGTCTTCACCGACTATCCCCATCAGTCGCTCTCCCTTCCCTACACCGACGTGTGCATGCAGAGCGTCGCTGCGATCAAGGCCCGGTGCGAGGCCGCCGGGGTCAACCTCGTGGTGGTCGCCGGGCCGGTCTACGCCGAGTACCTGCAAAACTATCAGGCAGAGGACGTCGTGCAGTTCTATCAGGCGCTGGCCGCCGTCACGCCGTACTGGGACTTTTCGTCCAGCAGCGTCAGCTGCGAGCCACGGTATTTCTATGACGGCACGCACTTCCGCAACAACGTGGGCGAGATGATGTGCGCAAGGATCGCCGGGCGGACGGATCTGTGGATGCCGGACGATTTCGGGACCTATGTGACCGCCGACACGCCCGCAAGCTACTTTACGGACGTCCTGCAGCCCACGGCCCTGACCGACTCTGCGATCAGCACGCGCGTGCCCATCCTCATGTACCATCACCTGGCCGAGGACGTGACAAATGATGAGATGGTCTCGCCGGAGCAGTTTGAGGCGCAGATCCGCGCGCTGACGGAAGCGGGCTATGCCGGCATTTCCTTTGACGAGCTGCAGGCCTACGTCCTGCGGGGCGAGCCGCTGCCGAAAAAGCCTGTCGTCATCACGTTCGACGACGGCTATCTCAGCAACTACACGCTCGCCTATCCGATCCTGCAGAAATACGGCATGAAAGCGACGATCTTCTCGATCGGCGTCTCGTTCGGCAAGGATCACTACAAGGATACGGACTATGCCATGACGCCGCACTTCGGCGCGGCGGAAGCGGCAGAGATGGCCGGCTCCGGCCTTATCTCCATCCAGAGCCACACCTACGACATGCACCAGTGGCCGCCGTATGAAGACGGCTCTGCCGCCGTGCGGGAGAACATCCTCCAGCTGCCCGGCGAGAGTGAAGAGGCTTACGTTGAGGCGCTGACCGCCGACTTTACCAGAAGCCGCGCGCAGTTGGAAGCTGCGGCCGGCCGGCCGGTCGATGTGCTGGCCTACCCGGCCGGACAGTATTCCACGCTCGCGCAGGTCACGCTGCAGAATCTCGGCGTCCACGTGACGCTCTCGACCAACCCCGGCATCAACACTGTGGTCAAGGGCCTGCCGCAGACGCTCACCGCCATGCTCCGCTTCGGCGTCACGGAGGACCTTTCCCCCGAAGCGCTGCTGGAGATGATCCAATAAAAAACGATGGAAACAGCCGAAGCTGTTTCCATCATTTTTTATATCTACGTTGCATTTTGTGGTTTTCCGTGGTATCATGCAAGAAAAAGAATCAAAACAGGAGGAAACAGTATGGACTACACAAAACTGCAGAATGGCAGCGACATCCGCGGCGTTGCCATGGAAGGCATCGAGGGCCAGCATGTAAACCTCACCGAGCAGGCCTGCCGCGATATCGGCCGGGGCTTTGCCCTGTGGCTGCGCGCGCGGCTGGGCAAGGACACGCTGCGCGTGGCCGTGGGCCGTGACTCGCGCCTGTCCGGGCCGCAGCTGGCGCTGTGGCTCATGGAGGCAATGGCCGCCGAGGGCCTGCAGGTCACGGACCTCGGCATGGCCTCGACCCCGGCCATGTTCATGTCCACGGTCACCGAGGGCTTCGCCTTTGACGCCTCCGTCATGATCACGGCCAGCCACCTGCCCTTCAACCGCAACGGCTACAAGTTTTTCACCAAGGACGGCGGTCTGGAGAAGCAGGACATCGCCGCGATCCTCGCGCTGGCAGGCGGCAGCGAGCATACCGGCCTCCCCGCCGGCAGCATCGTGACGGGCAGCTTCATGGACACCTACGCCGCGCAGCTGCGCAAAAAGGTGCAGGACGCCGCCGGCTGTGAGCAGCCGCTGGCCGGCATGCGCATCGTGGTCGACGCCGGCAACGGCGCGGGCGGGTTCTACTGCGCGAAGGTCCTCGAGCCGCTCGGCGCGGATACCGCGGGCTCGCGCTACCTCGACCCCGACGGCTCCTTCCTCAACCACATCCCGAACCCGGAAAACGAGACCGCCATGCAGTCGATCATGGACGCGGTCCAGGAATCGAAGGCCGATCTCGGCATCATCTTTGACACCGACGTCGACCGCGCGGGCGCGGTCCTGTCCGACGGGACGGAGCTCAACCGCAACCGCATCATCGCCATGATGGCGGCGATCTTGCTGCGCGAGCATCCCGGCACCACCATCGTCACCGACTCCATCACCTCCACCGGCCTCGCGGCCTTCATCCGGAAGCACGGCGGCGTGCACCACCGCTTCAAGCGCGGCTACCGCAACGTCATCAACGAGTCCATGCGCCTCAACCGCGAGGGCCACGACAGCCAGCTGGCCATGGAGACCTCCGGCCACGGCGCGCTGAAGGAAAATTACTTCCTGGACGACGGTGCGTATCTCGTCACCCGCCTGCTCATCGAGCTGGCCCGCGCGAAAAAAGAGGGCTACACGCTCGAATCCCTCATCGCCGACCTGGCCGAGCCCGCCGAGAGCAAGGAATTCCGCATGAACATCCTCGTCCCGGATTTCAAGGCCTACGGCCAGAAGATCATCGACGAGCTGAACGTCTACGCCGCCTCGCAGCCCGGCTGGTCCGTCGCGCCCGATAATTTTGAGGGCGTCCGCGTGAACCTCGACAAGGCCCACGGCGACGGCTGGTTCCTGCTGCGCCTGAGCCTGCACGACCCGCTCATCCCGCTCAACATCGAGTCCGACTCCGTTGGCGGCGTCCGGCAGATCGCAGCGGAGCTCGCGCCCTTCCTGCGCCCGTTCGACCAGCTGGATACCAGCGCGCTGCTGGCCTTTGCGGGGTGCTGAGCATGCCGACGCCCGCGCGCATCGCGCTCATCACCGGCGCCTCCGGCGGCATCGGCTCCGCCATTGCCCGGCGGTTTGCGGCCGAAGGCTTCCGCCTCGCGCTCTGCGGCCGGAACACGGAAAAGCTCGAGTCCGTCCGCGCCGGTCTCCCGCAGGGCACCGAGGCCCTGCTGCTGCCCGGCGACGTCAATGACGCCGGGTATCAGGACGCATGCCTTGCCGCCGTACAGGCGCGCTTCGGCGGGCTCGACGTGCTGGTCAACTGCGCCGGGATGGCGCAGAGCGACGCCTTTGAAGACATTACGCCCGCCCGCTTCGACGAGATCATGACGCTCAACTGCCGCACGCCGTTTTTCCTGTGCCAGAAGGCGCTGCCGCTGCTGCGGCAGTCGCAGGCGGCGTCCATCCTCAATATCGCCTCCGTCACCGCCCACAAGGGCTACGTGCGCCAGGCCGCCTATGCCGCGTCCAAGCACGCCATGGCCGGATTCACGAAGACGCTGGCCGCAGAGGTCTATGAACAGGGCATCCGCGTGCATCTGATCTCCCCGGGCGGCGTCTTTACCGATATGGCAAAGGTCTCCCGCCCGGATCTGACCGGCGAGGAGATGATCACCGCGGAGGATATCGCCGAGATCGCCGCCTTCCTCGTCCTGCGCCGCACGAACGCGGTCATCGACGAGATCGAGGTCCACCGCGCGAACAAGGCCCCCTTTGCCTGAGTCCTATCATGCAGAAAACGCCCGGCAGCCGAAGCTGCCGGGCGTGATCTTTTGCTTATTTCCACCCGAAGGTGACCATGCCGTAGATGTAGATGAAGATGATGGCGACCGGAACGAGATACCGGAAGATCGGCTTCATCCACGCCTTGACCTTCAGGCCCTTGCCCGCGTTGGCCTCGGCGACGAAGTTGTCCCAGCCCCAGCCGAACTTGTTGCAGCAGTAGAGCGCGAAGACGAGCGAGCCGAGCGGCAGGATGTTGTTGGAGACGAGGAAGTCCCAGAGGTCGAGCCAGGCCGTGCCCTCGGCGAACGGCTGGAAATGGAACACGCTGTTGCCCAGCGCCGTGGTGATGGCGAGGATGAACACGCCCGCGCCGCACACAAGGCAGCCGAGCGGCCGCTTCCACCCGGTCATCTCGCGGACCATGGCGAGGATATTCTCGCACACGGCCAGCACCGTGGACAGGGCGGCGAAGACCATGAACAGGAAGAACAGCGAGCCCCACCAGCGGCCGCCCGCCATGTGGTTGAAAACGGAGGCCATGGTGTCAAACAGCAGGCTCGGGCCCGCGTTGACCTCCAGCCCGTAGGTGTAGCAGGCCGGGAACATGATGAGGCCCGCGACGATGGCGACGAACGTGTCGAGCACGATGACGTTGACCGACTCGCCGAGCAGCGAGCGCTCCTTGCCGACGTAGCTGCCGAAGATGGCCATCGAGCCCATGCCGACCGAGAGCGTGAAGAACGCCTGGTTCATCGCGCCGACGATGACCGTGCCGGTGATCTTGGAGAAATCGGGCACAAGATAGAACTTCAGCCCCTCTGCCGCGCCCGAGAGCGTCGCGCTGTGGACGGCGAGCACGACCATCAGCACCAGCAGCAGCGTCATCATATACTTGGAGATGCGCTCCAGACCGCCCTGCAGGTTGAAGCAGAGGATCGTGAACGCAACGATGACCGTGACGGCCAGATAGGTGACGTTGACGCCCGGATTCGTGATCATGGCGACGAAGCCGAGGTTTTCGGTCTGGCCGGTCAGGAACTTGACGAAGTAATAGACGATCCAGCCCGTCACGACGGTGTAGAACGCCATGAGCGCGATGTTGCCGAAGAAGGCCACATAGCCGTGGATGTGCCACTTCTGGCCCTTGCGCTCGAGCTTCTGATACATGTGGAGGGGGCTGGCCTGCGCCGCGCGGCCGACGGCAAATTCCATCGTCATGACCGGCAGACCCAGAAGCAGCAGGCACAGCACATAGATGAGCACGAACCCGCCGCCGCCATACTGACCGCACATCCACGGGAATTTCCATACGTTACCGCAGCCGATGGCGCAGCCTGCCGACAGCAGGATGAAGCCCAGCCGGGAACCCAGTCTTTCTCTTTCCATCTGATTCTCTCTTTCCATTTTGTTGTTTTAAATAGCGAAAGCTTTAAATTGCTACCTTGATGTTATAGCAGACGCAGACTGGAAAGTCAAGGGCATGCGCGTGTTTTACGTACATTTGCCGTTCAGAAACGGACAGTTTGCAAACATCGCGGTTCATTTTCTCCTGCTTTCGTCAAAATGCCGTCGGCGCTTGACAAGCAGGAACAGCCGTGCTAAAAATAGAATTCCCGGCAGATCAACGCACCGCGTGCCGGGCAGAAAAGAGGATCTTTCGCATATGGATGCAGCACAGCGCGCCGTGCGGCGCAGGGACTTTCTTGCCGGCGTCCGCGACGGCGTTCCGATCGGCCTCGGCTATCTCGCCGTGGCGTTTTCGCTCGGCATTGCCGCCCGCAGCGCGGGCCTCAACGCCTTTCAGGGCCTTCTGATCAGCCTGCTCAACAATGCCTCGGCCGGCGAATACGCGGCCTTCACCGTCATCGCCGCCGACAGCGGCTTTGTGGAGATGGCGCTCATCACGCTCATCACCAACGCGCGGTATCTGCTGATGAGCTGCTCGCTCAGCCAGAAATTTTCGCCAGACACGCCTTTGTACCACCGGCTGCTCGTCGGCTACGACGTGACGGACGAGCTGTTCGGCATCGCCATCGCACGGCCCGGGTATCTCGACCCCTTCTACTCCTACGGCGCGTTCGTGCCCGCTATTCCCGGCTGGGCCATCGGCACGGCGCTGGGCGTCACGGCCGGGAGCATCCTGCCCGCACGCGTGGTCAGCGCGCTGTCCGTCGCGCTGTTCGGCATGTTTCTGGCGATCATCATCCCGCCGTCGAAGAAAAACCCGGTCGTGCTCGGCTGCGTGTGCGTGAGCTTCGCGGCCAGCTGGCTTTGCTCGGTGCTGCCGCTGACGAGCGCCCTTTCCGAGGGCATGAGGACCATTCTGCTGACGATCCTCATCGCGTCCGCCGCGGCGGTGCTGTTCCCGGTGAAGGACGAGCCGGAGGAAAAGGAGGCCGCAGGGCATGAACACTAAGATCTATCTCTATATCGCGGTCTGCGCCGGGGTATCGTTCCTCATCCGCGAGCTGCCGCTGACGCTCATCCGCAGGCCCATCCGCAACCGCTTCCTGCGCTCGTTTTTGTTCTACGTCCCCTACGTGACGCTGGCCGTGATGACCTTCCCGTCCATCCTCCACACCACGAGCTCCCCCATCGCGGGCCTTGCCGCGCTGGTGCTGGGCATCGCGGCCGCGTGGCTCGGCGCGAACCTGTTCCAGGTCGCCGTCGGCTGCTGCGCGATCGTGCTGATTCTGGAATTTTTCCTGGTCTGAAGACACAAAACCGCCCCTGCCGCAAACCGGCAGGGGCGGTTTTTTTCGTATTCAGCGCAGCAGGCTCCAGCTGCGGCGCAGCATCAGCCAGGCCGCGAGCGGCCCGAGGATGTAGACCAGCGCGCCCACACCGCCGCCGAGGATCAGCACTTTCATGCCCGGTGCTCCGCCGAGACCGCTGACAAATTTTCCTTTACCTC
>OLFX01003282.1_pt1 | contig 11048 bp, 12 predicted proteins | sample 1605091 | NCBI WGS metagenome assembly OLFX01 (sample SAMEA3888906, study PRJEB22519) | human gut metagenome | biome: human gut; feature: human-associated habitat; material: faeces | place: Denmark | collected 2012
TATGCCAGCAATCAAATCAAGTGCTGATTTAAGGAATAATTACAATGAAATTTCTTCATTTTGTCATAATTATCCTGAACCAGTTTTCATCACGAAGAATGGAAAAGGCGACCTTGCCGTTATGAGCATTGAAGCCTACGAAGAACTGACCAGCCGCTTTGAACTTTACAGCCAGATCAAGGAAGGAATGGACGATATTGCCACAGGCAACACCAGACCATTTTCCGAAGCTATGGCTGATATCAGGAGCCGACGCAGCCGATGAGCCATCAGATTCATATCACTTCCACCGCAGAACACGATATTATGCGTGCTGCGGATTACATCGAATTTACCCTCAAAAATCCTGATGCCGCAGATAATCTGTTAGATGCTGCGACTGAGCAGATAGGCTCATTAGCCGACCTGCCACAGAAGTTCCATCTGGTAGATGATCCGGTACTGGCAAGCTGGGGCATTCGTTTTGTGATAATCAATAATTACCTTGCCTTTTATACGATTGATGAAGAAAAGCAGACTGTAATTATAGTCCGATTTCTCTATCAGAAAAGTAACTGGACTTCCATTCTTCGACAGGGATTTTCCCTCATTTAAGGAATCTGTTTTTATGCAGGTTCCTTTTTAGTGCATTGCTTTATAAGCAGCCACACCCGCTACCGCCAGCACAAACACGGCTGCCAGTCCAAACATCATGTTTCTTGTCTTTTTCTTCATTTCTTCAAATTCCTCCTGTTTCTTTACTGCTGACTCAGATGTTGTAATCTCTGATTGAGTTTTTTTACCTTTCTTCTTTACCTGTCCGTTCTGCTCCATTTCAAAAGCCTTGATAATCGGCTCTCCCTCAGTAGATACATAGGTAAGAGCCTTATTTCCAAACATAAAATGCAGTTTCTTTCCCATATACTCGTAAAAATTCATTCCATTAAAAGAATAAAATCCTCCAAGTGCTATCGGAGCTACACACGGAATCGCCACATAAGCAGAACCTGTAAGACCAATATATCTATAAAGAAGTAATACGATACCGCCACCGACTATCACACTGGCAATAGAAAATACAAGCTGTTTTGCTGTAAGTCCCATTGCCACCGATTCCTGATAACGGTCAATGTCTTTGTTTATTTCAATAACCATTGTCCTCTGCCCCCTATCTTGCTAACTCCTTTGTCTCCGGCTTTCTTGCCATACCGATATTTGCCTCATACATATCCATTCCGTCCGGACACAGTTCTCTCAGCTTATCAACATTGAACAGATAAAGAGGATATTCACAATAACCACTCCTCTGTGTAAATCCTGTAAACTCCCCAAGCTCATTTTCTGTGATGAATTTCTCAATATCCGGCATATCATTCACATTCAGATATCCGCAATAATTCGGTGCAGCAACAGACAAATTTACGGTCACATCACCAAACGGCTCATCGTATCCATCTTCATTACACATAAGCCCGATATACATTGCCTTGTTATTCATATACTGCTGAATATCGAGTGTTACCTGTGTCTCCCCGGAAAAACTGGAATTATAAGTCACCTGTTTCTTTTCATTATCCATAAATGCCTCCTTCTATAATCCGAATGCCTTACTTGTAAGTGTCTGTGCTCCCTTCACACTTCCAACCGTCATTGCTATGGTAAATGTCATTTCACACAGATAAATAAGTGTCTGTGCCCAGTCTGCATAACTTCCCGTAAAGGAAGGCAGCCCTGCATTGATAAATGCATTGCATACCACAATCGCAAGTGCCATTGTTACCGCCTCAAACACACAGGATAAGAAATACTTACAGTAAGTTGACATCGTATGACTTACCATTCTGTTTCCTGCCATTGTAGAGCAGGCGATTGCTCCAAGCGGCACAATGATCAATATTTTTAAGAATCTGAAATACACGGTGTAAATGATAAAGAAACCACAGATAATAATGATGATTGCAAGCAGTGCCGTAAGGATCAGCATTACCAGACTTTCACCAAATCCAAGTCCCTTAATAACATCTGCCTGTGCACTGTCAATGGCAAGCTGTGTTGTTGTTCCTGCCGAAATAAGCCCTACCAGATTTCCGATGGAAGTAAAAAATGCTTTCATAATCGTGACATTATTGGCAACAAACCATTCTGCAAGTCCTAATCGGATAAGCATACGCAGGATTGATTCAAACCTCATTTCATCTTTCACATCTATACTTTCCGAACAGAAACCGATAACAAAGAACAGTACCACAAGGGAAGAACCAACCGCTACAAAGATTGGCTCTATTCCCTCGATGACTGCCCACGGACCACCGCCCTTAAAACTGACGGGCGATTGTCCAAGCATTGCAAAAACCAAAGATATCTGATTGTTCCAAAATCCAAACATAGCTTCAAGGAGAGCAAGTATTTTGTCTCCCAGCTTAAAAATATCCATACCTGTTATTCACCTCTTTTCTTCTATTGCAACAGGGATTATTTTTTCCCTATCTTAGAAGCCTAAGAAAGTGAGTACAGTAGAAATACCTGCCATGATAATACCTGCCACAACCCCCTTTAAAGCTGAGTTCATAGTAGATGAATCCTGCTGGTATGCCTGTGCAAATTCCATTACATTCTTTGCAAGGATAATTACTCCAACTGCACCGATAACTGCGATCACAAGCGTTTTTAAGTTCTCAAGCGGCTGTGTTACTGCCGAAGTACCTCCTGCCGCAAAGCAGGTAGTGCTCATAAGCATTACTCCCATAACGGCTCCGGATAATGCCGGAACAAATTTTTTCTTAAACTGAATAAATCTCTGCTTCATACCTTTTTCCTCCATCTGATTGTTGTTGGTTGTCGTAATAATCTGTTCTTTTCTCATATTGGTTGTCTCCTTTTCGATAAAAAAATAGCCAGCAGGGTTTATCCCTAACTGGCTGTTAAAAGTTACTTTATATGATCAGGCATAGCCTGTTGTAATGATAAAATCGGGCTTTCCCCGATATGTTTTGCTGTGACCACCTCCTTTCAAGGTACAAAAAAAGCACCTTAACCATAATTGGCTAAAGTGCTGTGTGAATTAAATATTAAGTCATTTACAAGAATGACAAAGCTATAATTATCATATATTGCTTTTTCTTAATAATGATTCAAGTTGACTATTAATGGCATTTTTTAATAATTTCGAGAACTCTTGTCCACTTGCAAAATATTTTTCTCTTATGATTGGAAAATCCTTTGTATGTGTACCATCTGGTGCCTCAGCTTCAACTAAATTATTTAGTAAATTTTCACATTCTATTTTTTTGTTTTCCAATTCTTCAGTATAGCCCGCATCGAGTAACGGTTTTGCAATTTCATAACGCCCCAAATCGTCCATAAATTGATTAAGCAATCTATAAAATGCTATTTCACTGTCTGTTTCTCCTTTGATTTCAGAATCATATTTATGCCAATTTATTAGTATTTCATGCAACCTGCTATATCGATATTTATCAATTTCATTTAACTTTTTTTGTTCTTCAATATGTTTTAATCTATAACTATTTATCAAAGAAATTATTATATTCGCTATCGATGTTATAAGAGCTGCAAATACTGTTGTTGTTAGAATCACTGTATACAAAAAATCTTTCTTTTCCATTAAAGTACCACCATACAATTCCCAATTTACGAAACTCTTTCATTCCGCATAGGCACATTATACCACAGTTCCTGTGCCTATGCGACGCCTTTACTGATTCTTCCGATATGAACTCATCTTCTCCACCGTCACTTCCGGATAGAAATAAGTAAGAATCGTTGCTTTCGGAACACCTGCCGCAAGTGCTTTCTTCACTTCCTCTTTCTGCTCTGCGGTGTATGACCAGTGCATCATTCGGTTTGTGATCGTATCCTCCCACTTCGGCTTCTCCCTCTCAGGATTTCTTACCGGCTGTTCTCCTCCACTGTTGTCTGAGTCCTCCTCTTTCTGCGATTCATCGGCATATTCAAGCTCATTTGCCTGCTCCCTGTCAATTTTTGCTTTTTGCTCTGCCTCATCCTGCATTGAAAATCTTCTGTTCAGTTCCGCATCTCCAAGCATCATAAACTGCTCATAGGTCAGTGTATCAATATACACATTCTCTCCCTTATCCTTCATTTTTTCATAATGCTTAACGGCTTTTTCCGATAAAATCTCAAATGGTGGTCCGATGATACGGTCTGCTCCCTGTGTATTATGAACATACGCTTTTCCTTTTCCGTCCGCTGTCTGATTAAACATCGGGTGTCGGAATGGAATATACTTATTGTCCATTATGGGATCAAAACCACGGATAAAAATAATACATTTCTTATTATCCAGCTTTCTGACCTCATCGGGTGTAAACAGTTCCCTGCCTAAAACATCATAATTTCTTGATGAGCTTCCCTGTCTGCCCTTTGTCTCACCGCTTGATTTTTTATCAATTGTCCCCTTGCCCAAAAGCTCCGAGACATACTTGTGTGTACTCTGCTCATTGCCTCCAAGATAGATGAAAGTATCGCAGTTGCCGGGGATTGTTTCCCAAGTATCTTTGAAAAGTGCCTTTAGCTGGGCGAAATTCTGAATGATGATAATACTTGAAATCTCCCTGCTTCGCATTGTCGATAACAACGAACAGAAGTCATCTGGCAATGCGACATTCGCAAATTCGTCTAACATAAAGGTTACATGGATCGGCAGTCTGCCACCACAGTTAAAGTCTGCCTGATAGTACAATTCCTGAAATATCTGTGTGTATAACATACCGATAATGAAGTTATAGGATTTATCACTATCCGGGATTACACAAAACAGTGCTGTCTTTGTCTCCCCATCTCCATTTACTCCAATACCGATATCAGACAAATTTAACTCATCTTTGGAGAGCAGTCGTAAAACCTGCTTATTTTCAAGAAATGCAAGTCTTGAGTTTGCACTGATAATAATAGAACGAACTGTATCGCCCGCACCTCTCATACATTTGTTGTACTGTTTGACCGCAGGGTGATTTGCTCCAAGCGGCGAACTCTCCTCCAGAAACTTCATACGGACATCCAGCTTTGAAGCCTTTCCCGGTTCCTTAACCTCTGCTTCTCCAAGCAGCTTCAAAACTGTCTCAAAGTTTCGCTTTGCAGGCTGCACCTCCAGCCACACATAATAGAAAATTGCCTGTAAAAACAAGCCTTCTGCTTTCTCCCAGAACGGATCACTCGGCGTTGAGCCTTTTGGTGTGGTATTACTGATAAGATTGGTAATCAGCTTCACCACATCAGTTTCCTCTCTGATATAGGAAAATGGATTGTAACAGTCTGATTTATCCATCTCCAAAAGATTGATGACTTTTACATTGTACCCGTTATCCTTTAACATCTGCCCGCAGCTTCTTAATATCTCTCCTTTCGGATCAGTACAGATAAACGAACAGCTATGTGGCATCTGCATAAGATTCGGTTTTACTTCATAAAATGTCTTTCCTGCACCGGAACCTCCACAGATAAGAATATTTCCATTGAGCTTCAGCCTTCGGAAATCCAGCGACATTTTCACATTCTGGCTGAGTATCCGGTTGAAATTCTCATCTTTATCCGCCAGTATCTTATTGACCTGCTTCGGATTTTCAAATCTTGCTGTACCATATTCTTTGCCGGGCATATAGTTTCTCTGGCTGGTGTAATACATAATAATAGCCATTGCATAGATACATAATGCAATGGCTACTGCGTTTACTGTATTTGAATTGTAATAATTGGCAAAAGGAACTGCACACACTTCATTGAACCTGTTCATAAAGTCATTAAAGGCAATCCCTTCTGTCCATGCACCATTTATCAGATAACCAAGATACCCGGATAACACTGCACCCACTAAAATAAATATCAGTGACGGTTTTTTCTTCGTTGTCTGCATAGGCTCCTACCTCTCTTTTCTGGTAGTAACCGTTTTCTTCTTTGTGGTCTTTTTCTGCTCTTTCTGAACCTTTTCATATCGCTCCCTGACAGATGATTCTACCTTATCATAATGCGTATAAAGTTCGTCTCCCTTTTTCGTAGTTACCACACGGTTCTGCTCATCATAGAGTTTGTAATCTTTTCTGGTATCAAGGAATGTGAGCATTGTCTTTCCATTATGGATATCCATAACGTTATCCTTATGCAGCCACACATATCTGACATCTTTTCCCCATGTTCCCGGAACTCTGGTCTTTACTGCATGGTCGTTTTCTTCTGCAATAAGTTTCTTACTGATCGTAACATCTGACAGGTTCGTATTTTTTGAGGCAGATATTGCCCTCATTCTGTCCGCAAGGCTCTGATACCCTCTGATCCTGTTAGTGAAAGCCTCCTTATCCATCATTACCTTGTGTGTACCATCCTCACTCCTGCCGCCAAGCACCCCGATTGTCTCAAGCTGTTTTATTACATTTTCTGCCTGCTCCCCATTGATGCTGAAATTCTCCTTGACCTGATCCACACTGATAGCCTGTTTTTCCATAGCAAACATTCCCACTTTTTCAATGAGTCCGTCTATGGCAGAATTTACCTTATCCCCTTCTACCGTGTGGCTTTTCTCGTTTCCCTGCTGTTTTCTCAAAAAATCCATCAGCTTGCCGAGGGACTTTTCATCTCCATTCTTCAGATAGTCATCAAAGGTGGCAATCCTGCCAAATTTCAGCTTCTGTATCATCATATTCACACGGGGAACTGCCTCTGTATGAAAGATGACCTCACTCATACCGTCTGTCTTGTTACAGTCTGGAAGAACCGAATACAGGATTCCGTATTTCTTTGCCATTCTCTCAACCTTTCTCATATCTTCCGTTTTAAACTGCAATACCTGCAAATCCCCGCCCTTTAAGAGCAGCTTTCTCATAGATGTTTTTCCCAACGACTTTTCATAATCAAGCATCCCCTTTAAAAAGTCGATTGCCTTCTGCATGGCGGCAATACCGCCACTGCCTACTTTCATAGCAATCTCTATCCCGTCATATGCGACACGGATAATCTGTACCGCTTCCTGAATTTCCTCTGCCATTATCGCACCTCCGCTTTCTCTCTTATTGTTGTCCTTATTTCTTCCGCCTTTGTACTGCGGATTTCCTCTGCTGAAACATCAATGCCATATGCTGTTAAAATATCAGACAGATGACTGATTGCTTTTTCCTCCTCTATCCGGTACATCTCAAGTGCCACAAGCAGGTTTTCGACCTGTTCCACCCACGCAGGCTTTATATCGTACTTTGACCTGTATGTGACCATAATCTCCTCGGACTGTACCTTATCCGTGGAATGTGCCAGAGCTTCGATCAGGGAAATCGTATCTTCCTTACTGCCGCTTCGGAAAGCAAACTGCACCACAAAGTTTTTTTCTTCTTCCGTGAACTCGTATTCCACACCGTTCATCCCTGTTACCGCCTCATTGACTACTGCTAAATTCATAAGTACCTCCTAACCTGCCATACTGTTTTCAAGCACGGCAATCTCAATAATCTCTTTCATCTTTTCCGCTGAGACATTATTATTGATAAGTTCCACAAGCTGCCCTTCTGTCAGTCCCTTTTCTATGGCACTTTTTATCTGGACAAGCTGTGCAGGCACAAGATCACCGCTTGCAACCAGCTTTACAATGTCAGCTCTTGACTTCTTTTTGAATGAAAATCTGGCAAAAAGTGCCGCAATGCCGCCATTTGATTTTCTTTCTGTACGCTCAACTGGAAGATGCTGGATTACACGCCCGGCAGAGTCCGTAACAGGTATCTGATAATACACGGGTATTCCATTGTACATAGGTGGCACTGCCTGTGAATCTGCAAGTGTTTTCACTGTTTCCTTATTATCAGTAGCTGCCAAAACCTCTGACGGTCCAGCCTTTTCCTCTTTTTCCGCAACCTTCTGATCATCAGATGCCGCACTCATAATCTTATCCTCAAGAGATTCTATCCTGTCTCTCATACGCTCCATCTCCTTGTCCTTATGCTCAATGCTATCTCTTAATCTTGCAATCGTGCTGCTTGCCTTATTAAGTTCATCCTGCTGATGGCTGATAATTCCATCCTTATCCTCATTTTCCTTTACAAGCCTTTCCGTGACTTCCTTATCTTCCTTTAATACTTCAACATCGGATAATTTTTTATTAAGGGCATCGTATCTTTCCTCCTGATAGTTGATTTTCTCCACTACCATTTCCATCTGTGCAATCAGTTCTTTCACATACTCTGAGTCCTGCGTATACTGCTCCGCAGCCTTTGAAAGCTGTGCCAGAACTTCTTCATATAATCTTCTCATCACAACGGGCTTCTCTCCCCTTGCCACAGCTTCCTGTATGGTTTCAACCGGAACTCCCTTTTCATAAAATTCCAGTGATACCTTCATCTGATTGCCGGAGAGCTTATTATTGTGAAGGATATTAAAAAGTTCCTCCGGAATCTCCTTATGCAGACCTTCCGATAACACTCTCATCTGTCCGATGTTAAAATTCTTATCCAGATACTTTTCCGTCTGCTCCTGCGTAAGTCCATCCTCAAGATCACTTTTTACAAGCCCGTACACCTCATCATCGAAATTCATTTCTTTTCTCAATGACTCAATATATCTGGCAATCTGCATATTGCTTAACGGCTTGTCATTCAGATTTTGTTCCATATGCTCCTCCTAACTGCGCAAAAAAACAGCCTATCTTACTGGCTGCTCTTTTCTGTCTCTTATAATCTCCCTGTTGTATTCTGTCTTTCTTCCATCTGAAATACTGTCCGGAATCATGCTGTTTAATATTGCCTTACCCGTATTCAGTTCCCTGAATACAACCTTTTCTTTCGCACACACTTCTGAATACTCCTCTTTGTAATGTCTTCTTAAAGCCTGCACTTCCTCAAGCGAATATCCCTGTGCCTGTAATTCCTGCTCCAGTGCCACCCACTTCCTATGCTCATCTTCAAAGAAGGTATCCCCAAGCCTGTATGACTGCTCTGCTGGCTTTAAGTTTTCCATCTCATCAGCCGCAGTAAAAAGTTCCCTGCTCCTTTCCCTTGCTTTATAAATCCGGCTCTTTTCTGCCGAAGTCTCTTTTTTCTTATCCGTAAGAGAAGCTATCGTCCCCACAAGTTCTTCTGCTGAATGGATATTATGCCTTGCAAGGAACAAATACTGTTCCTGCAGCTTGTGCATTTTACGGATATCCTCCCTGTACTTCCATACCTGACTGTATGGTCTTTTTTTGAGTTTTCCCACCCGGTACAGCTTCGCATAATGCTTTTTCTGAAGTCCTGACAAGCCTGCCCTGCGGTATCTTTTAACTCTGCACTTTACAATGGAAACTTTCGGTATATCCTGTTTACTCTTATAAAACGCAATATCCTCTTTTACAATCCTGTCCCGGATTGCTTCCTCACAATACATATCCCCAAGAGATTTGCACCTTCTGAACCTTGTCATACCCTGTGGCTTGATTGCCAGATGTTTTCCCTGCTTTATCTGGTATCCCTTTTCAGACAGCAGTTCGAGAAATTCCTCATAGTCCTTCGCCTGCAAAATACAGGCATCCAAGTCTCTTTTTATCATATCGGACCATACAAAATTACCCTCCCTGTACTCACTCCATTCCTTATAGCTTTCGTGCTGCCTCTCCTTTTTCTCATCATCCACATCAATAATGGAGAGTCCATATTCCTGACACAGCCTGTTCGTGATAGGCTGGATATACTTTGCCCAGTCCCCTTTTTCGTAACGGTACTTTTTGCCGTCCACAAAACTCACGCTGTTAAATACGATATGGGAATGAACATGGGCTGTATTATCGTGTACCACAAACACCGCTTCGTATGACTTACCAAGATATTCCTCCACAAATTTCTGTGTAATTTCAAATGCCGTATCCGGATTTACCTCATTTTCCTTAAAGGAAAGTATGATATGATACCCCTGACGCTTATCAATCTTTCCAAAATTACGCTTGGTTTCCTTCATCTGCTCAAATGCGGTATCGACCTGACAGTTTATTGCACCCACCAGTCTGCCATCCTGTGTTTTGTCCGGGTTCATCACATAATCAAGTGCCCGCTTTAAATGTTTTCCGTGAAAATGCCCGCCACAGTCTTTCATATTAAGGATTTTACTGATTGCCAATCTGCACCACCGCCTCATTTACTTTCTTGTTCAGTTTACGCATATAGGCAACAAGCTGTGTTTTATCCTCTTTGGAATAAAGTCCTGCATTGTTATTGAATACGATCTGATTGATATTGATTCCAATACGGTTCACCTCATTGATAAGCTCTTTTAAGAGTTTCCTGACTTCGGGGTAATCATTCGGTTTCTGGCTGATGAGCAGTCTTAAATAATCTGCTTCACACATTCCGCTCTCCCCTGCCTTTTTTGCAAGCAGTTCTGCCTCCTGCGGCATAAGACGGAGCGTTTTCCTGATACAGTGGATTTTATCTGCCATACGCTCACCTTCCCCTCTTATCTGTACTGTAATCCTTTATTCCTTGTGCTATCGTGGCTGCCGCCTTTTCCAAATCACCCTTGCCCTCCAGATTACTGATAAACGCTTCCACCAGTGCCGTTGCAACAGCATCAATCTCCTTTGCATGACTGGTTTTATCAAATAATCGGTCTAACACCCTCTCATCTGCCTTTAAACTGTCATACTTTTCCTGAAATTCGCAATATTCCTGAAAATCTTTCGGATCATCTTTCTTTGCCTCTGCGTGAAGTATCAGATCATAATTCCACTCACACACCTTATCAATCACATCGTCTATCGGAAATGGCTCTATCTCACCGTTTTCCTCTGCCATATCCTGTCTGTACATCTTCCCCTCTGCATCCGTTCCGATTGCATAATCATGTCCTTCCATATAATTAAGAAGAAGTGCAGCATCTTCTATCGAAGGGTTGATTTGCTTATCATATACTTCTGCCCAGGCAATCAGTTCCTCTGGTTCTGAAAAAAGTGTTATTTCCCTGTTCTCTGCCACCTTGCACCTCCTTATCCGTGTTTCGTAGATATTCACTATGGCTCCAGTCACCGGTAAGTCCCCGGCGACTGCTAGATACGCATTAGAGACATCTCTGTCCTAATGCCATCT
>OLFX01003283.1_pt1 | contig 11048 bp, 10 predicted proteins | sample 1605091 | NCBI WGS metagenome assembly OLFX01 (sample SAMEA3888906, study PRJEB22519) | human gut metagenome | biome: human gut; feature: human-associated habitat; material: faeces | place: Denmark | collected 2012
ACTTCGCCATCTTTCAAAATTACAAATGTAGGTAATACTTCTACTTGTAAATCACGTGCCAAGCTTGGTTCTTCATCAGCATTTACTTTTACAAAGTTTGCTTTACCTTCTAGTTCACCAGCGATTTCTTCAATAACTGGCATCATACGTACACAGTAACCGCACCATGGTGCCCAGAAATCAATAACTGTTACGCCACCTTGATTAAGAAGATCTTGATATTCTGCTGTTTTTAACTCTTTTAATTCGCTCATTATTTCCTCCTAAGGCAATTGAACTAATACACAATCTTGAATGTAATCCAAACCTACCTCTTTAGCCTTAGCTAAAACTGCTGGTTTATCCGCACCTGGTTGTAACCAAATCATCTTAATGCCCAATTGTTTACATTCATCAATTGCTGCAAGCCCTGCTGCTTCTGGTACAACAAAATCAACAACGCTAGGAACAACTGGCAACGAAGATAGACTTGGATAACAAGTATCGCCATCGATACTCGTTACATTTGGATTAACCGGATAGACTTCATATCCATGCTCTTTTAAGCACTTATAAATCTTATACCCAAACTTATCGGTTTTATGAGTGGCACCTATTACAGCCCAAACTTTTTCAGCTAACGCATCTTTAATAGTCATTCTTACCACCTCTTATATACTATTATATATCAATATCGAAAATTGTCAATGTATTATATCGATTTTTTTAAAACAATATGTTCACAGCCTAACTCTTCGGTTCGTGCTGTATATGTTAATAATGATGCTAGAGAAATACTCGGTGCATCACATTGAGGTATCAATCCCGCCAATACAGCTAATTCTCCCAAAATACGTTCTGCAGTCCACCCCATATCTCTCAATTCTTTTACAGTTATACTTTTCTGCCGTTTTGAAAGCCTATGTCCATCGTTATCTATGAGCAGCGGTGCATGGCCATAGCAAGGAGGCTCAGCATGTAATGTGCGGTACAAATACATTTGTTGAGCCGTAGTTTCCAGTAAATCGTGCCCCCGAATGATTTCAGTAATCCCCATTGCTATATCATCTAGTACGACCGCTAAATTATAGGCATACATGCCATCCCCACGGCGCAATACAAAATCATCAACACCATGGCGCAATACAAAATGCTTCAGACCTTGGTATATATCGTTGAAATCCATAGTAGAATCAGTCACCTTAATACGCATTGACGGATTTTTTTCTAATCTTTTCAATTTCACTGTGGCACTATTTAAACTACGACAATGTCCATCATAATGATGAACGACTTCACCTCGATGAGGTGCAGAAGCAATGGATTGCAAGCGAGTACGATTACAAAAACATGGATAGATTAGACCTGTATTCTCTAATTGTTGTAAGACCTCATCATACATTGGCAACCGTTCACTTTGCCAATACGATGGTTCTGGCCCACCCACACGAGGGCCCTCATCCCATTCAAAGCCAAGCCATTCTAAATCATCTAGCAAGGCTTCGCCAAAAGAACGCTTAGAGCGCTGCATATCGATATCTTCCATGCGTACCACATAGGTACCATATTGGTTACGGGTCGATATATACGACAAAAGGGCGATCCACACATTCCCTAGGTGGATATACCCCGTTGGGCTAGGTGCGAATCGTCCTTTCATAAATAGTATCTCCTTATATGCACTCTAATAATATACTATATATTAATACATTATTATATTAACACATGGTGAGGATAGCCTCAGTTTACAAACTATACATTAGCCAAGGGATACAATGCTATCAAAGACACCAGCATCTTTGATTTTTTGTTCGTTACCCATAGAGCAAATATGATTATCCTTTAACACAGGTTCTACCACATCTGCAAGAGCTACGATATCTTCTGGCTTACAGGCAATGACTTGTTTTCTAAATGCTACCTTATCTTCAATATTGGCACCACTAAAGTATAGCCCCATGGCACGAGGACCACGCAATGCAGGTGTCATCGGTAAATCAAGACCACTCATAGTGCCGATAATATATTTACGCATTTCTCGATCTGTTAATGTGAATTGACGTAAGTATTCAGGTAACTCTTTATATACATTAAGTGTTTCCACAAGATTTGGATCTCGATAGCTACAGAAAATCATATTACCATCGTCGTAGAAGTTAGCAAATGCGCCATAGGCCCCACCTTGTACACGAATGCGAATCCATAAGTATTCATAACGCAAGATCGTTTCTAATACGCTCATAGCACCAACATGAGTAAATCCATGATCGATGAAATTACCACCTTGTGCCACATATTGAACCTTACCAGCTGTGACAATACCTTCATTGCTCGTTGTATGTTCTATGGTTAACACATTATTTGGCAATTCCTCTGAATTCCAAGTACTGAGCAATGGTTCCATCAACTCTGTAAATGGTACTAATTCTTGTTCTTCACCTACGAACATGATTTCTACATTGTTAGAACGGAAAATCTTGCGAGCTACATCAGCTAATTTTTCTGGCAATAATGGTAAAGCAGCTGGATTAGTAGCTAATTCACTGATTTTTTGATAATACCCTAAATTACCGTCATCGCGGAATTTACCAACCTTTGATACCTTAGTCATTACGCGTTGACTAACGATGGTGTTTCCTCTACGGAACGCCTCATTATCCCAAATAGCTTTGCCTTCTTGTACAAGTTCTGTTAAACGCGTTACATCGGTGTATTGAGCATCGTGAATAACTTCATTTACGATATTACACAATTCAGGTAATTTAGCATGCAATACCTTACTACGTACAACCATGAGCGGTACGAATTCATCTCGTTGTCCTGCTTTACTAATGCCTGTAATATCAGCACTCAAACCACCAAGATTTAGATTGATTAATTTTGCCAAATCTTCATAAGAACGTTTGGATGTATCTACGCGGCCGATGATATCACTTAAGATATCTGCATAGAATAATTCGTCCTCAGTGAGGCAATCTAGCTTAAAATAGTAAGCCACATAGTTGATACCCTTTGTAAAAGTAGGAACAAAATGAAGTTTTGTATGACCAATCGTACTTTCACGACGTTCCACATCTTCCACTTCTGGACTCAAATCAGATAATTCTAAAAGTGGAATAGTAGCTAGCGCTTCTTCACTATCTGGTGTCTCTTGACGAAGTTTAAGGCGTTTTGTTTGTTCAACGATACCTTCTAGCTCATCTTGTGACATAGAAGCTTTGATAGCTGCTAATTGTTCCTTAACATCTGCATCCTTTTTATCTTGCAATCCTTGTTCAGGATACAAGGATACGAGAGACTTATGATAATTATCTAATATAGAATGACGAATCAAATCCTCAAAGTAAGAACCTTGAAGGCCTTTGCGAATATTAACTAATGCTTCTTCATAATGTAACAACTCAATTGGATCCTTACCGTATAACCAATTGTCCATCATGCGGATAACATAAGCTAAACCGATTGGACGACCACCAAAGTCACTTTCACGAAGGGTAAACTCAATGCTATTAAGAGAAGCTTCTAATAGTTCCTTATCAATACCATCCTTACATAATTGTTGTAATGTGGATTCAACAATCTCTTGTAATTGGCCTTGTTTATCCATATTAGAACCGCTAGCTTGAACAACCCAAATTGGTTGACGGATGCTATCTAGGTAATAGCCAGATACATCAGAGCCAATGCCGGCTTTTACCAATGCTTGTTTTAAAGGTGCTGCAGGAGATGTTAATAAAGCATGTGTTAACACCTCAAAAGCAAGGCTTTGTTCCGGTGTTACATCGGGCAATACATAGGAGAATGCATGTAACGTACGATTATCCGTACTTTCATCAGAGCCTACACTATAAGGATATGTAATCACTTTACCTTCCTTAAACTGAGCCTGCTCAGTCACCTCAGTATCGATTTCAATAGCATCGAAATGGCTCAAATATTCATCGTTGATAAAGCGCAATTGTTCTTCGATATCCATTGTGCCATATAGGAAAATATAGCTGTTGGATGGGTGATAGTACACATCGTAGAATTTCTTGAATTTTTCGTAAGTCAAGTCCGTAATATTATCTGGATTACCACCGGAGTCCACGCCATATGTTGTATTAGGGAACAAGGAATGCATCAATTCGCGTTCTAGTACGGAATCTGGAGAGGAGTAAACCCCTTTCATCTCGTTGAATACAACGCCCTTATACGTTAACTCATCATCAACAGAATCAAGCTCATAATGCCAACCTTCTTGCATCATAATTTCTGGATCCTTTGCTGCCCGTGGATAGAAAACAGCATCGAGGTATACATCCATTAAATTGTGGAAATCCTTGTCATTCTTACTTGCTACAGGATACATCGTTTTATCCGGATAGGTCATAGCATTTAAGAATGTATTCAAAGAACCTTTTACAAGTTCTACAAATGGTTCTTTTAATGGAAATTTACGAGAACCACAAAGCACGGAGTGCTCCATGATATGAGCGACACCTGTGCTATCTTGAGGAGTCGTTCTAAAGGCAATATTAAATACTTTATTAGTGTCTGGTGAGTCAATATAAATAAGACGAGCACCAGATTTTTCATGTTTCATTTCATAGGCTGTACCATTGATTTCATCAATACGTTCTATGCGATCAAGGCGAAAACCAGAATATATTTTATTCAGTTCCATAGATACCCTTCTTTCTAATTTGTTTATAATGTATATATATATGTAAAATCTTAATCTATTATTGACTATCTATTATACCACATTACGAAGATTTACACGAATTTTCAAGAATTATTATCAAATTACAAAGATTATCTATAACTTATTCTTATTTATGAGATATAAATGTTGCATATAATAACAAAATAAATCAGGACACCCTTATAGGAGTGTCCTGATTTTATTATTTATCTTGTTTGATTTGCCACTTTTGATTACGTCGACTTGTCAAAAGCCCTTCGAGAACAACCTCAAATTGGCGAAAACTCATTGTATAGGGAGCATACATATCTGGTACTACTTTATAAGTTATGGTCACCTCTGACGCATCATAATTATAAAATATACCATGTAAATTGCTCACTGTTGTATAGCCTGTCTGTGCTTGCTCTAATGTGGGGATAGGTTGTGTTTTTAAATTCGCTAATAAATCGCTAATAAAACCTTCCTTACGCCCTTGATCATCGAGCATTTCATCCATAAATGTGCGTAGACTATCCATCATGTATGTTAGCCTCGTTCGTTTAACAAAAGACCATTATGAATAACACGAACTGCATCTTTTACGCGGTTTTGTGCAACCAAGCAAGAAATACTGATTTCAGAAGTACTGATGATTTCAATATTGATGCCTTCTTTACTAAGGATATCAAACATTTGAGCGGCTACGCCAGGTTGACCCAACATACCAGCGCCAATGATAGATACTTTTGCCATATTTTCATCAATATTAACAGCTTCGATATCAACAGTTTGTTGTAATTCTTTCAACACTTCACGTGCCAATACCACATCATCAAGAGCAATTGTAAAGATAAGGTCAGTTTTAGGTTCACCTACGGAACGAATAGATTGAACAATCATATCCACATCAACATTTTTTTCTGCTAATGCTTTGAATACTTTTGCTGCAATACCAGGTTTATTTTCAACGCCCACAAGAGCTACTTTTGCTGTATTTGTATCATCGGCTACGCCTGTAATTACGTGTTTATTAGATTCCACGGTATAATCCTCCCGAATAATTGTGCCTGTATTATTACTGAATGTAGAACGAACATGAATTGGTACACCATAACGGAAACCCATTTCAACAGCACGCGGTTGCATTACGCCTGCACCTAAACGTGCCATTTCAAGCATTTCGCCATACGTAACTTCTTCTAGTTTAAAAGCTTCCTTTGCTACGCGAGGGTCAGTAGAGTATACACCTTCTACATCTGTAAAGATTTCACATACATCGGCTTTCATAGCGCCTGCTAAAGCAACCGCTGTTGTATCAGAACCACCACGGCCTAATGTTACCATGTCACCGTATTCGGTAATACCTTGGAAACCAGCAACAACAACGATATTGCCTGTATCCAATGCTTCGAATACACGATTAGGATCTACACCTAAAATACGACCCTTATTAAAGTTATCACTACTTGTAATACCTGCTTGATCACCAGTTAAAGAAACAGCCTTTTGACCGCGTTCATTAAACGCCATAGCCATCAATGCAATCGTTACTTGTTCGCCAGTAGACAACAAGCGGTCCATTTCACGACCATATGGTTTAGATGTTACTTGTTTTGCCAAAGATACCAAGTCATCTGTTGTATCCCCCATAGCGGATACAACTATTACAATGCGATCGTCCTCTTTCTTTTCATGAAGGACACGATCAACGATATTAAATATTTTTTCAGGTGTTGCAACAGAACTGCCACCAAACTTTTTGACGATTAATGCCACTATTATCCCTCATTTATCATTGTACTAAAAAATAACATGCATATACTTTACCACAAAACAAACCGCACTGTAAAGGGATATACAGGTATTTTTCCACTATAAAAGAACAAATTTCTTTTTATAGCGGACATATATTATATTTATAATCAATCGTTAATATTCGTAACTTGTCATACGCTCCATACAAAAAAGGCCAGCCCTAAGGCTGGCCTTTTACAGTCAAATACAATTTATTATTCAACTACGATAGCTTTTTCAGATTCCCATAAACCATGGATGTTGCAATAAGATACAGCAATCAATTTACCAGATTTATTCAAGGAAACTGCCAAAGAACCTTCAGAAATTGCATGTACAGGGCCTTCGTTTGCAGTTGCGCCATCACCATGTACGTTGAAGGAAATTTCACCAACTTCGAATGGCAATTGAGTACCTTCAGCTACGAAGTACAATTTAATCCATTCAATGTGATGTTCTACAGTGTTTGGATGTGCAATGTCTTTACCTACGGATAAAGTAACGTGGAATGTTTCACCTGCTTTTACAGTGTCAACTGTTTCGATAACAGGAACGTGTTTTTCAGTAGCGAAATCGCCAGATTTAATGTAATCATGTACAGCCATAGTTAACCTCCTGGTTAGTCTTATATACATACTTAATGTCAAGAATATTGAGCACCTCTGTGCTTATAACTATATTATACATTTTCGATATAGTTTTAGCAAGGTCTTTTTCGATTTTTTTCGATTCTTTTGAATTAAATTAAAATTCTATTCCTTTAGCCGCTTTTATGCCCTTTTCATAAGCATGCTTTACTACCTTCATTTCTGTTACAGTATCCGCCATATCAATGATTTCAGGTTTAGCATAACGCCCTGTCAAAACAACATGAAGTCTTTTTGGCTTATTGTTAAGCATTTCCACTACAGAATGCACATCGATAAGCTCATAATTAATGGCATTATTTATTTCATCCATAACAATTAGATCCCATTTATCGGAGTTTACTTCCTCTACTAATGTACGCCAAGCGGCTTGTGCTGCTTCTTTGTGGCGAGCAAGCTCAGCTTCCCCTACTTCATCCCGTTTATAGTAAATAAAGCCTTTTCCCATAGAGCGAATTTCAACTTGATCACCTAGTTTAGCGAGACCTGCCAATTCACCATAGCCATTGCCGCTCTTAATAAATTGTAATATAAGAACCTTAAAACCTTGTCCAACAGCACGTAGAACAACGCCTAATGCCGCTGTTGTTTTACCTTTACCATTCCCTGTATTAACTAGAATTAATCCATGTTCTTCCATAATAGCTCCTTTAATACGAACTGTCCTGCAGAATGTAATTATGATAACACATAGTCATATAAACCTATTAAATACATTTATACATCTATTACTTTTGGGCTTTATAAGCAGCACATGTATCAACAAAATGTTGTGCCCCTTCATCAGAGCCAGCAAAGTTCAAATGTAAGTAAGAAGCTAATACATTTTTTGTTGCATAGCCGCCGTCATACGATTGAGGTTTACGGCCTCCTTCTAAATGAAAAGCCCATGGGAAGTCATCTATAGTTGGCTCCATTGTAGAGAAATGGAACTCATGACCACGAATAGCTGTATTCATAGCGCCTAATAAAGTATCTCTCTTTGCAGTTGCTGTAACATACCCCACCTTTTGAAGCTTTTGTTGCATCACACAATTGGCAGGTACAATACCTACAGTTTTATATACAGAACCTCCAAAGTCATTAATACTTTCACAAAGATACATGAGGCCACCACATTCGGCATAAATAGGCATACCTTGTGCATTAGCTTGGCGAATGGATTCCTTCATAGACTCATTGCTAGATAACTGGAATAAAAACATTTCTGGGAAGCCACCCCCAAATACAAGTCCGTCTACATCAGGAATTACCGAATCATTAAGCGGACTAAAATAAACAAGCTCAGCCCCTTTTTCCTCTAACGCAGCAAGACTAGCTGGATAGTAAAAAGAGAACGCCTCATCATAAGCTACACCGATTTTCACACGTTTTTCAATGGTTTTAACATCTATAGCATCTGGTAGTTCGATAGTTGGTGCATTAGTAGCAATTTCCAATAGTGCATCGAGATTTACCATCTTCTCAACAGCTTCTCGAATCGTATTAATCGCCTCTGTTGGATCAATTTCAGTAACCGGTGTAAGTCCTAAATGACGTTCTGGAGAATGCATACGATCATCACGATAAATGGCCCCAATAACAGGTACCCCGATTTTATCCATCCCTTCACGAACCATACGCTCATGATTGGCTGAGCCTAAGCGGTTCAAGATGACACCACCAAAGTTTACCTCTGGGTCATAGTCACGGAACCCTTTAGCAATAGCGGCTGCACTTTCACCCATAGCTTTACAATCAATAACAAGCACCACCGGTGCATTTAACTGTTTAGCAATTTGAGCCGTAGAACTAACGCCCTCTCGACCACCATCGTAAAGGCCCATAACACCTTCAATAATGGCAAGGTCTACATCATGTGCCATTGTAGCAAAGAAAGGAGTCAACTTGTGAGGTGGCACGAGCCACGTATCTAAATTATAGCTGTCACGGCCGGATGCAATTTTATGAAAGCCCGGATCAATATAATCCGGGCCCACTTTAAAGGATTGCACCGTACGTCCACCATTTGCATAAGCAGCCAATAAGCCCGCTACGATAGTTGTTTTACCTACACCTGAGTTAGTGCCAGCAATGACAACACGTGGAATCTGTACTGTGTTCATAGATATTACCTCGTAATACGATGTGTTTGTTAACGATCCTTGCGTTTTGCAAGAATTGTAGATAAGTAGTTGAGTTTAGTATCTTTTGGTATATTATCTAAACCTACGAATACTTGCTCATCAGGCAAACCTACACGGCTAATCATAACCGCATCATCTGCCATATTATGTTTAATCAAGGTTTCTTGTACTTCATCAAAGTTTTTATATACCTTCATAATAACTGCATCATCTGCAACAGCCAATACAGCATCGATTTTTTCTTTAGGCGCTGTAGCTGGAACGATGGCCAATACCTCTTCCTTCTCTACAATTGGATAGCCAAGGTGAGATCCGATAGCACAGAATGCAGTCACACCAGGAATTGTTTCAATTTCATGACCTGTATTTTCAATCAAACGATATACATACATATATGTACTATAGAACATCGGGTCACCTAATGTTAAGAATACAACACTTTTACCTTCATCTAAGTAAGACAAGATAACGCGTTTAGCCTCTTGCCAGCCTTCCTCTTGCGTAGAATCATCCAACACCATTGGGAATACTACGGGAACGATTTCTGTATGTTCTTGGATATATGGGGATGCAATATCAAGGGCTACGGAACCATCTTTCTTTTCTGTTTTAGGTGTGATAATAATATCTGCTTCACCTACGATGCGAGCAGCTTTCACAGTCATTAATTCAGAATCGCCAGGGCCTACGCCAATACCATATAATTTACCTTTCATGGGTATCTCCTCTTCTTATAGCTACACTCTATTTATAATTGCAATATCTTTTATTATAACTAATTTATGCAATATATACAAAGGCACTATTTAATATTTGGTATTGTAGGACGATGAGCACTACGTTTGCCATACAAATCATCGATACAATCTTGTAAATGCTGACGGAAGATATCTTGAATTACTTCGTACTCACCTAAACCAGCATTGATTGGTTTAACCTCATAACCTGCTTCAGCGAGTTCATTCACTATACTATCCTCTTCATCGCCAAAGAGATCATTTTGCGCATGATCACCAAGAACTAATAATAATGGATGTAAATAAATCGTATTTGGGCGCTTACCATCGAGCCACTCCCAAGGTGTTGCTACGTCGGCCACATAAGGAGCATTCTCTAGCACAGCGATACGTACATTCGTAAGACCAGCACGAATCAATTTGAACTGTAAATTACCATACGAGGAGTTTCCAGAGCCAAGACCTCCATGACCAACCATTAACAAACCGTCATCCTTAGAAATATTAAGAGATTTAATGAAACGGTCAATCAAGATTTGATAATCATCTGGATGCTCTTCTTGTCCCATGTAGTATACGAGAGGTCTACCTACACGCAACACTTCAAGTTGTCCTTCACCCTCATGAGCAAGAATATTATTTTTCAATTTATCGAACTCCTCACCACCGGTGAAATGGAGTGGCTGCACATATACATGTGTATAACCTTCTTGAATCAGTTTTTCTAACGCCCCTTGTTCAGTAGGAATCTCAATACCACGCTCACGTAAGCGCTTAACGATGATACGAGACGAAAAAGCTAATTCTACAGTATAATCCGGATACGATTTACGAATATGTTCTACTACAGAATCGATATTATGTTCACGAGCACTGTCCACAGTAGATCCAAAGGCAACAACTAAGATAGCTTGTTTCATGAAAGTCTCCTTATATAAACTAATAATGTATCTTAATCATACCATAGACCATTCTATAGGGGCATACCGTGGTACGTATAAAATAGAAATTATTCTTATCTTTCATGGTAAAAGTAAAAATCCTCCTCATTGGATGTCCAACAAGGAGGATTTTTATTAATGTGAAAGAGTGGAGT
>OLFX01003285.1_pt1 | contig 11044 bp, 12 predicted proteins | sample 1605091 | NCBI WGS metagenome assembly OLFX01 (sample SAMEA3888906, study PRJEB22519) | human gut metagenome | biome: human gut; feature: human-associated habitat; material: faeces | place: Denmark | collected 2012
TAACGGTCCGATATCCTCGAGATTCCCTCGGATGTCTTCATAATAGCGATAATGGGGTACCGGTTCGAGCCTAGGGTCTCTCACCTTTAAAGCCTCAAAGTAGGAGTACGGAATAAATTCCTAACTCCTACTAATTCGCATTTAATACGATTCCCCATTACTGCTATTATAGAATCCGAGGTTTCTCTCGTATATCGGCCCCTTTCGCTAAAAAAGGTTAATCCTTTCTTGAATAGGAGAGTGCGACAGAACATGCGCATGTCACGTTCTCTGGCGCAGGGAAGGGGAAACATGGGGGTACTTGATAAAACTAAGAACATAAAGTGTACGCTTGGAGGAAAAAAGGGCAAAGAAAAAACGGATGAGGGTTCATCCGTTTTGTTGTATTTTATGACAGAAGAAGGTGAGCGAGAGTAGGTCTGCGCTGCCTCCTGGGCTCAAGTTACGCTCGATAAGAACGTTGTCGTAGTCCTCGAGTCGGTTCGCTAGTTCAGTTTCTGTTAGGGGTTGGGCTTCTTCAAATAATTGTTGTGCTTCTTGTTGCACTTGTTTATACGCATCGATTCCGCCGCGGTGTATAAGGTTACCGTCTTCTACGAAAGTCATCAGGTAGAGGAGTAGGAGTAAGTCGCGGTGACGTGGTGTGTGCGTGTCTAGTGTATTGTAATAGTCGAGGGCTTTTGCAAGGCTTGGGTAGCCTGTTGCTGCTTCGCCTCGAATGCCTGTGATGCCATGTTCAACGTAGAGTTTTTCACCGTAAGAGAGGTGTTCTTTTTGGTCGAGGTTGGCAAAGTCCACTTCGATGAGGTGGCGCGTCATTAGGTGGCAGTAGTGCAAGGCTTCTGGAATGTTGCCTTTTGTATGAGCTGTGGCACCTAAGACGAGAGCAAAGGAGAAGTTGGCTCCTTTATGGGTATTGATATTGTTGGTGGCGGCCATCATCGCGGCTTCGGCTTGTTTCCCAAGGGCGCGAAGCTCGTTGAATAAGTCGAGGGGAGTGCCGTTGTGGCGGCTTCCTGCTTCGGCGTAGGCCAGTAAATAAGGACGGAGCGCTTCGATGCTTTGATAGAAGGTATCCTTTGTCATGTCCTTATGAGCGCCGGTGGAAATGGGATCCACGAGGCCTGGTTTTGGCGCGAGATTCACTTCTTGGAGAAGGGCGTCTGTAGCCGCTTGTGCTAAAAACTCAGGATTAATCAATGTGTAATTTCTCCATTTGTTTCAAAATAAATTGTAATGAGCGATCTAAGTGCTCGTGTGTAATCAGCGTGATTTGTTCCACGTCGTTATTGAGCATGCCGCGATAGATGAGTTTGTGTTCTTCGAGTGCTTTTGTACGGCGTTCTGAAGAACGAATCGATAAGTCGCGGAAGTAAATGACGTATGTACGTAATTCAAATACGATTTCTTTTAGACGTGTCATTTGGCATTTTTCGTAGATGAAATCATTGAAAGTCGTGAAGTTCGCAAGTACTTCGTCGACTCTGTCTTCGTTGTTGAGGCGTTCGCATTCTTCGAGGATACCGTTCAACTCTTTGAAGTCTTCTTTCGTCATGAGTTTCATCGCATTAATTGTTGCCAATGTGTCGAGTGCTTTTCTAATTTCGTAAATTTCATGCGCGTCTTTAATCGAAATTCCTTTTACGATGACGCCAATCTTAGGGATATGCTCTACTAGGTGCTCTTTCGTTAACTCGTTAAGAGCGTAGCGAATGGGTGTACGGCTGATGTTTAACTCAGTCGAGAATTCTTTCTCGTTAATACGCGTACCTGCAGGGATTTCTCCTAAGATAATCGTTTTACGAAATGCTTCGTAGAGCGAAATTTTAAGAGGTTTGTTTTGGGTAATATCTAAATTTTTCTTTACCGCTTGGATAATCGCTGACATAGTAGCCTCCTGGAAATTATTGTAAACATTAGAGATAGTATAAACGATAAGATGGTAAAATGCACAAAAAAAGACTTGTTAGGCTAGGCCTGAACAAGTCTTTTTCACAAATTCAATTGTTTAATTTTGTGGTAAGTATAATGGCATATGACCCATTAATACGATTGTTACAACGAAGATTACGAAGATAACAGCTGCGTATTTAGCTGATTCTTTTTGCCATTCACCCATGTCTAATCCTGTTAGACGTAATAGTAAGTAGATGAACGCTACTAATGGGCTTAATAAGTGGAATGCTTGACCCATTAATGAAGCTAATGCCATTTGCATATCTGTGAAGCCGTATTGACGTCCAACTTCAGCGAATGGAATTAATACTCCGTAGTAGAATCCGTCGTTTGTTAAGAAGAATGTACCAGGGATCGAGATTAATGCAATGATTAATGACCAGAATCCTGCTAATTGTTGAGGGATAACTTGAACGATACTTTGTGTTAAAGCTGTTGCCATTCCAGTTCCTTGGAATAATCCCATGAATACTCCGGCACCGAATACTAGTAATACTACTTGTACTGCGTCACCAGCGTTGTCCCCAATACGTTTAGATTGAGCTTTTAAGTCTGGGTAGTTGATCATTAAGGCTAAACCTGTACCAACTAAGAATAATACAACTGGTTTAACTTCGATTGAATTGATGAATGAACCAGCAACTAACCAACCGATTAATACGATTGTTAAGATAGCGTTGATTAAGAAGTTTTGAGGACGACGTTTTTCTAATACTTCAGGATCAGAAATTGTAGTCAATTCGTTTAATTCTTCTTCAGATAATTCTTGGATACCTAAACGAGCACGTTCTTTTTTACCCATTGAGCGAGCAACTACGAAGATTACGTAAAGTACTGAAAGAACCATACCTGGTGCTAAGTAAGCTAGGATATCTGCTTCTACACCAAGAACTGACATCGCACGAGCAGTAGGTCCGCCCCATGGTAATAAGTTCATGATAGTGTTTTGTAAGATAACAAGAACCCCTAAGTTCATTAATTTCATGTCTAATTTTTTGTAAATTGGCACGAAAGCTGAGCAGCAGATTAATGTAGTTGTAGTTCCGTCACCGTTTAATGATACGGCAGCAGCTACGATAGCAGTAGCCATCAATACTTTCATTGGATCGCCTTTAGCGAAGCGAATCATTTTGTTAGTGATTGGATCGAATAATCCAGCGTCTAACATTGTAGAGAAGTAAAGGATTGCGAATAGAAGCATAACCCCTGTTTCAGCAGTTCCTTTCATCGCTGTTAATTTATCTTTTGAGTTATTACCGAATAACCCTTGGCGAATTAATGTACCGATGTTAACGTCTTGGACTTGACCTGTAGCAACTAAAATAATTGCGAAAACTAATGGAATTAATACTAAAGCTGTAAATGGTGACATTTTTTTCTTCATGATAACGTACATGAAAATTGCCATCATTACGTAAGCTGAAATTGTGATAACCATCATATCTTCCTTTCTTTATTAAAAAAATTGTTTTTAGTCGGAGAACCGTTCAGTCGCTAAAACCTGAAAGGGAGCTCCACGAACTCATTAGGTAGAATGAATTCGTTTACTTATAGCGATATCTTAAACAATATTTAATAAAAAAGATAGTGTTTTCATATCGAAAAACAATAAAAGAACAGTTTGATGTGACAAATTGAGCATAACATTTATATCCTATTTATAATAAAACACCAAAAGAACAGGAAAAACCCCTGTTTCTAGTTTAGGTATGACGCCGTTTTCTGTATAATAATTGCATGTAGATTATGTTGGGAAGGGAGTGAAGGAATGGGAATTCTCCAACGATTATTTGGCAAGAAGAACTCTGAAGCAACGGAACACGCATCGACAAAGTCTGCACAACCAGAATCTGAATGGGAAAAATTAGAAGCTTTTGTACCGGTAGAAGCAGAAGAAGCTAAGCACGTCTCAATCATTGCAGCGGCGATTGCGGCCTCAGATTATCCAGAAAGCCAATTTGTGGTCAAACGCGTCCTTAAACGCAACCCAGAAACCAAGATTATCTCGGTTATTGCCTCAGCGATTGCTGCAGGTGAATCAAATGACAGTCAATGGGCTGTTAAAGAAATCTACCAAAAACGCAATTCATAATATATTTTAGGAGGAATGTTACGATATGTTACGTAAATTCAAAATTAAAGTAGACGGTCAAGAGTACCAAGTAGAAATGGAAGAAATCGGTGCAGTTGCAGCGCCTGCTCCTGTAGCACCAGTTGCAGCTCCAGCGGCACCTGCAGCTCCAACAGGAGTTCCTGCAGCAAGCAACCCTGGTAAATTAGTATTAGCAATGCCTTCAGTTCGTCAATATGCACGTGAAAAAGGCGTTGATATCACAGCAGTAGTTCCAACTGGTAAAGGCGGACGCATCACTCGTGAAGACATCGATAACTTCGGTGGCGCACCAGTAGCTGCACCAGCAGCACCAGCGGCAGTAGAAGCTCCAGCAGCATCTGCACCAGCAGCGGCTCCAGCAGCATCTGCACCAGCAGCGGCTCCAGCTCCAGCTAAACCATTCGTTGGATCAGCTGAACGTGAAGAACGCGTTAAATTAACTCCAATGCGTAAAGCAATTTCTAAAGCAATGGTTAACAGCAAACATACTGCACCACACGTTACATTACATGACCAAGTTGAAGTTTCTAAACTTTGGGATCACCGTAAGAAATTCAAAGATGTTGCAGCTGCACAAGGTACTAAATTAACATTCTTACCTTACGTTGTTAAAGCTTTAGCAGTAGCAATGAAGAAATTCCCAGTATTGAATGCTTCTATCGACGATGCATCTCAAGAAATTGTTTACAAAAACTACATCAACATCGGTATCGCTACAGATACAGATTTAGGTTTATTCGTTCCAAATATCAAAGATGCGAATACTAAGAGCATGTTTGGTATTGCAGATGAAATTAACGCATTAGCTACAAAAGCTCATGAAGGTAAATTAACAGCTGCAGAAATGGGACAAGGAACAATTACAATTTCTAACATCGGTTCAGTAGGTGGCGGCTGGTTCACTCCAGTTATCAACTACCCTGAAGTTGCGATTTTAGGTGTTGGTACAATCGTTCGCGAACCAGTTATCAACGAAAACGATGAAATCGTAATCGGACGTAACATGAAATTATCATTAAGCTTTGACCACCGTATCGTGGATGGAGCAACTGCTCAAAAAGCTATGAACGAATTGAAACGTCTATTGAATGATCCAGAATTATTATTAATGGAAGCTTAATTCATTAAATTGTTAGGAACGGCGTAGACATCGGTTTACGTCGGTTCCTTATTTGAAAACTTTTAAGAGGTGAAAAAAATGGTAGTAGGCGATTTCGCTATTGAACTAGATACAGTCGTAATCGGTGCCGGCCCTGGTGGATATGTTGCAGCTATTCGTGCAGCTCAAGAAGGTCAAAAAGTTGCGATTATCGAGAAAGAATATTTTGGTGGTGTCTGCTTAAACGTTGGATGTATTCCATCTAAAGCGTTAATTTCAGCTGGACATCATTACCAAGAAGCACAACACTCAGAAGTATTTGGTGTGACTGCTAAAGAAGTTGTTTTAGACTTTGCTAAAACTCAAGAATGGAAAGATAACCAAGTTGTTAAGAAATTAACTGCTGGTGTTGAGTACTTATTAAAGAAAAACAAAGTTGAAATTATTAAAGGGGAAGCGTTCTTAGTGGATGAGCACACTTTACGTGTTGTTACTGAAGACAGCGCTCAAACTTATTCTTTCAACCATGCTATCGTAGCTACAGGTAGCCGTCCAATCGAAATCAAAGGTTTCAAATTTGGTGGACGCGTTATCGATTCAACTGGTGGTTTAGGACTTAAAGAAGTTCCTAAAAAATTAGTTGTTATCGGTGGTGGAGTTATCGGTTCAGAACTAGGTTCAGCATACGCTAACTTAGGTTCAGAAGTGACAATCCTTGAAGGTGCTCCAAGTATCCTTTCAATGTTCGACAAAGACATGGTTAAACTTGTTGAAGACGACATGGCTAAAAAAGGCGTTACTATCGTAACAAATGCAATGGCTAAAGAAGCTGTTGACAATGGTGACAGCGTAACTGTTAAGTATACAGTAGACGGCAAAGAAGAAGCTGTTGAAGCTGACTACGTAATGGTTGCTGTAGGTCGCCGCCCTAACACAGACGAAATTGGTTTAGACGTTGCTGGTGTTGAAATGACTGAACGTGGTTTAGTTAAAGTTGACAACCAAGGACGTACAAACGTTAAATCAATCTTCGCAATCGGTGATATCGTTCCTGGACCAGCTCTTGCTCACAAAGCAAGCTACGAAGGAAAAGTTGCTGCAGAAGCAATCTCAGGTAAACCAGTGGCTGTTGACTACCGTGCAATGCCATCTGTTGCCTTCACTGATCCAGAATTAGCTTCAGTTGGTTACACTCAACAACAAGCTAAAGATGCTGGTTTACAAGTAAAAGCTTCTAAATTCCCATTGGCAGGTAATGGTCGTGCATTATCATTGAACGCTACTGAAGGTTTCGTTCGTTTAATCACTACTAAAGAAGATAACGTAATCGTTGGTGCACAAGTTGCCGGCGTGAACGCTTCAGACATTATTGCTGAATTAGGTTTAGCAGTTGAAGCTGGAATGAATGCGGAAGATATCGCATTAACAATCCACTCACATCCATCATTATCAGAAGTAGTTATGGATACTGCTGAATTAGCATTAGGTATGCCAATTCACGTTTAATTCTAAAGAATACGATAGAGGACTCGAGTTTTCGAGTCCTTTTTTGTTGCTATTAAAAAAAGATGAAGTAGTTTATGTTTTAAATCCGAACAATTATCCGAATGAACTTTGAAATATTTGTGGTTTTCTCCTGGATAGCTTGATTGGAGTAGGGGTTATCGCGTATAATGAAGCGTATAAGACCGAATGAAGGAAAAGCTTCATCAACCTCCATTCATCGAACCTTTTTGTAAACGAAGGGGGATGTTTCATGTCAGAAGACAAGAAATTTAAGGATTCCTACGTACTCTGTATCGGCGGAATGAACGTGGATAAGAAAGTTCAATTGCTCGAAAATCTCGTGCTAGAGACGAGTAATCCAGTGATCTCGTCGCTGAGTGCCGGTGGTGTTTCAAGAAATATTGCTGAAAACCTTGGTCGTCTGGGGCTGCCTGTTAAGATGTTGTCAGTTGCAGGCGATGATGAAAGTTTTACTTGGCTTGAAAAAGAGACTAAAGGGATTATCGATTTTTCGCTTGTAGACCGATTAAAAGGGAAAACAACGTCGAACTATACAGCGATTTTGGACCTCCAAGGAGATATGTGTCTAGCTTTAGCCGATATGTCCATTTGTGAGGAAATGACGCCTGAGTGGCTTTCTGCGCACGGAAACGAAGTGAAACAAGCATCTCTAGTGATTGCGGATCTGAATCTTCCGCAAGAAACATTACAAGCGCTCATTCAGTTAACAAGTCTTGAGAAGATTCCACTGGCCATTATTCCAGTGAGTGGACCGAAGATGAAACGAATCCCAGACGATTTACAAGGAGTGACTTGGATTGTCGTCAATGCGGACGAGTCCAGGACGAGGTACGGCGTACACACGCTTTCGGAACTAGCTACTTTGTGGCAGAAGGATGGCGTTGAAAATATCGTCATTACAAAAGGGACGAAATGTGGTGTCTTTGCAGATGCTACAGGAGTCGTAAAGAATTTTACACCTATAAAAGCAGAGCATGTCTGTGATGTGACAGGCGCAGGAGATTCATTTTCTTCTGGAGTGCTCTATGGAGCTCTTAAGGGGGCAAGCTTGGAAGAGTCGATTGGGTATGGATTAACGAATTCGTACTATACAGTCCAAGCTATTGAAACCGTTCGAAAAGACTTAAACGCTAAGTCATTTGAAAAAGAATATCAACAATTAAAGGAAAGAGGTTTATCATGAATCCATTATTATCAATCAGCAAGGAAGTACAACACGCATTAGACAACAACCTACCAGTCGTTGCGTTAGAATCAACAATCATTTCACACGGAATGCCATATCCACAAAACGTTGAAATGGCTAAAACAGTAGAACAAATTATCCGCGACAATGGCGCTGTTCCAGCAACAATCGCTATCATGGATGGAAAATACAAAATTGGTTTAGAAGAGGCTGACTTAGAACGTCTTGCGAAAGAAAAACCAGTTGCAAAAGTATCTCGCCGTGACTTAGCTGAAGTGTTTGCTAAAGGTGTTTTAGGAGCAACTACTGTGGCTACAACAATGATTGGTGCGCACTTAGCTGGAATTAAAGTGTTCGTAACTGGCGGTATCGGTGGGGTTCACCGTGGTGTTGAAGAAACAATGGATATCTCAGCAGACTTAGATGAATTAGGGCAAACTCCAGTAACAGTTGTCTGCGCTGGTGCAAAAGCGATTCTTGATTTACCACGTACTCTTGAATATTTAGAAACAAAAGGAGTTCCTGTTGTAGGCTATCAAACAGACTATTTACCAGCATTCTACACTCGTACTTCTGAGTATAAATTAAACAGCCGTGTAGATTCAGCAAAAGAAGTTGCTGAAATGATTCGTTACTCTGAATTACTAGGCCTTAAAGGTGGTATCTTAGTCACAAACCCAATCCCAGCTGAACACGAAATCCCACATGAAAAAATCGATGCCATTATCGATCAAGCAGTTCGTGAAGCGGACGAAAAAGGTGTTCACGGAAAAGACAGCACTCCATTCTTATTAGCGAAAATCGTTGAGTTAACAGGCGGGGAAAGCTTGAAGACAAATATTCAGCTTGTTTACAATAACGCGAAACTTGGTGCGCAAATCGCAAAAGAATACCAAGAAGGAAAATAATTCAGTACTTAAAAGTACTCTTATGGATTACTCTGTATCCTTACGGATATCTTCATATTAGCGATAACGGGGCATCGGTTCGAGCCCAAGGTCTCTCACCTTTAAAGCCTCAAAGAGGGCGTATGGATTAAAAATCCTACGCCCTCTTATTCGTTTTAATGCTATTCCCGTTATTGCTAATATAGAATCCGTAGATACGACGTAATCCATAGATGAATAATTTTCTTTTGGGATTTGTGCCCAAAGGAAAGGGACTGGTGCTTCACGAGTTAGAGAGTGCAGCGACTTAGTTTAGAAGAGTGCTTTGAACAAATTAAACTGAAAAGCAGTGATGAAGTTAGAGCGGTTTTGTCTAATTTTCGAGGAATCAACCTATTTAGTAAATTCTGGAAGAGTTGTATTAATTCATATATTGCACCAAGAAGATGATGACGAAGAATCTGGCGGATTTTATTGTCGTAGTAATGGGAAAGTGCATTAAATGCGAATTAGCAGGAGTTAGAAGTTTTTCTTACTCCTGCTTTGAGGCTTTAAAGGCGAAAGACAAAAGGCTTGAGCCGGTGCCCCATTACAACGACAATGAAAAAATCCACAAGGATTCAAAGTTATCATTTTCGAATTGAATATTTTTTGCTTCATAAATGGAAACTCTTGCAGAAAAAGTGTATACTAAATAGGTATGATTGTGAGGTGGCGAGATGGCCAATTATAGTTATCCAATTGATTTGGAATGGTCGCATGAAGAGATGAATAAAGTCATCAAACTTTGGAATGCGGTCGAAGAGGCTTACGAAAAAGGAATCCAAGTAGAAGCTTTTAAAAAAGCCTACCAAGAATTTAAAACGGTAGTCCGTAGTATTGGTGAAGAGAAGAGACTCGGTCGTGAATTCGAGGAAGCATCTGGATATAGCCTGTATCGTGTGGTCCAAGCAAGTAAAAACGCAACAAAAATTATTCGTATGGAAGGATTGAAAAAATAATGGATTTATTAGCAACACACTTATTAGTAAATGACTGGATTATGGAGGCTGGACAAAAAATTCGTCACAGCTTTGGTGAACCATTAAAAGTAGATACAAAAACAAGCCGTAACGACTTAGTAACAAACGTGGATAAAGAAATCGAACAATTCTTTATCGCTAAAATTCGCGAACAATTCCCAACACATAAAATCATGGGAGAAGAAGGTTTCGGTGACGAATTAACTTCAATGGACGGTTACGTTTGGTTAATCGACCCAATCGATGGCACATTGAACTTCGTGAAACGTCAAGAAGACTTCGGTATTATGATTGCGTTATATAAAGATGGCGTAGGTCTATTAGGTTACATTTACGATGTCATGCGCGATCGCTTCGTCTACGGTATTAAAGATTACGGTGCTTACTGCAACGGCCGTCGTCTTTCAACTCCTGAAATTCACAGCATTGGCGACAGCTCAATCAACGTGAATGGATTCATGTTATTAGAAGCGACTGAAAAAGAAGCAGAAATGATTCGTAAAGCAATGGTTACTCGTACTTACGGTGCTTCTTCAATCGAGCATATCCAAGTGATTTTAGGAAAATCTGTAGCGTATGTTTCTACATTACTTGCTCCTTGGGATATCGCACCAGGAATGGTTATTGCTAAAGAATTAGGATTACACTACAGTACAGTGGATGGAAAAGAAGTGGACTTCTTAGTTCCTAATAAGAAGACAACAGGTGTTATCTGTTCTAAAGATATCGCTGACGAAATTATCGCAGCATTTAAATAAAAATGAGTGGAGGGGCGTAAGAGATTACGCCTCTTTCTTTTAAAGGAGAACGTATGAATATTGCAGTTTATTGTGCGGCAAGCCAAAGTAATTGTCCTGCATTTGATACAAAAACAGAAGAACTAGGGAAGTGGATGGCAAAACACAACCACACACTTGTCTATGGTGGTGGAAATACAGGGCTCATGGGAGTCGTTGCGACTGCCGTGATGAAGGAAGGCGGCAAAGTCATTGGCGTGATGCCGCAGTTCTTTGTAGACCGTGAAATTGCGAAACAAGATATCACGAAACTTCATATTGTCGATACGATGTCCGAGCGCAAAAATCAGATGATCGCTCTCAGTGAAGTGTACATTGCGCTTCCAGGTGGTCCGGGAACCCTTGAAGAAATCGCAGAGGTTGTTTCTTGGGTGCGTGTAGGCCAAACGAATGGCATTTGTATTTTCTATAATATGGAAGGCTACTACGACCATTTAGAAGCCTTTTTCGATAAAAT
>OLFX01003286.1_pt1 | contig 11043 bp, 7 predicted proteins | sample 1605091 | NCBI WGS metagenome assembly OLFX01 (sample SAMEA3888906, study PRJEB22519) | human gut metagenome | biome: human gut; feature: human-associated habitat; material: faeces | place: Denmark | collected 2012
GAGAAAATTAAAGCAGTAACAGTCTTTGATGATAAGGATGAATGGGATGAATTTGGAAATATATTTTGGATTAGAGATAAAGACCATCTGATAATTTTTGGACCTGTTTATTTTTTGGCAAAAAGAATAGAATGAGTACATAATTAGAAATTTTACAGAGGATACATACGATGGGAGTAAGGATGAAGATGGTTTTGATTTATTAGAAGGAAGCATGGAAAAAACAAAAAGGAGTATTTTTGAATGAAAAAAGTAAAATACATTATATTAGTCGCAGTGGCAGGAATATTGATTTTTTGCTGTTATCGGATTGTATTTGCACCACATTCTTACCGGGATGTTGTTTCTCGGGAAATAGATAATATACAGCCAAGTATTAATACGAGTTCTTTTGAAAGTTTAAGTGTACAGAAGTTTAATGATACAAAATATTATTTAGATGAGAATAATGCACTGTGGTTAAAAAGTCCAAAAGAAGAGAAAATTTGCGTTAGACAGGTTGCATATTTTCTGGTGTGGCAAAACCGTTTGATATATACAACTACCAACAATATAAAAGCGATATATGAAATGCCTCTCTTAGGGGCCAATAAAAAGTCTGAAAAGAGGGTATCGGAGGAGGCACGGATTATATTTTGTGATAATCAATTTCTTTATATTTATACGGCTCAAAAAATGTTGCTTAAATATGATCATTCATGGAAGGAAATTGAAGCAATTGATATGAAGAAAAAAGGTGTGGTAGTTAATTTTGAAAGAGCATGCGTTGTGAAAAATAAAATTGTATTTTGTACAGAAAGTGATGGTGCGGATGGTTTTGATATGTATTTGTTTGATTTAAAAACAAAGTACATACAAAAAGTTCCTTTTTCTTCAAAAGAAACATATGAGTATGCAATAAGGAATGATGTTGTTCGTTGGAAAGGGGAAGTCTACTACATGAGATGTAGTTATAATGATGGAGATATGAATAATTCGCTTACACATGCAGAATCAATTGACGATGGAATATATAGATTGGATTTGGCAAAAGGAAAATTAGAAAAGATATCGGAAGATGTAGGGGAATTCTTAATAGTGATTGATAATAATCTATGTGTTGTTACGGATTCGTTTATGTTTGGTATGACGTACAAAAAGGTCCAATAAACTGCAACATTTCTAAGTGCTAAATCGTTGTATTATATAAAAGGGAAAGAATTGACAGAACAAAAAGAGAGGGAGGAACAAAAGGGATGGCGCTCCGGTACAATAAAAAGTTAGTTATAATAATGATTATGTTAATATTGCTTAGTTGTACAAGCTGTGGTGTGAAGCAAAGTAAGGATAAGCAAGAGGCAAAGAAAAAGATAACAAGAGAGGGGGATTATTCCTATGCAAATTCTACGGATATAGAATTTGTAAAATCAAAATTTCCCAATATAGAAGAAATTAAATCTGTATCATATATATATGAGAAGAAAAGTAACGATAGGGAGATTGGATTAGAATGGATACATTTTGAAGGCATCATAAATATTGGTAAGAATTTCTCGGAAAAAATTGCAAGAGAATATGATTGGGAACCATGTGATACTATACCAAATTTATCAATAAAGACAAAAAATACGGATTATATGTATTGCGAGGAATTTACGGATGACTATACGTCCGATTCATTTGTTGGAGAATTCTATTTTGTTCCAAGTAGTAAACAACTAATATTTTATGGGGAGTATTAAAGAAGTTAATTTATATGCGAGGGGATTTGGATGAAAAAAATCATTTTAAACAGTATATGTCTGTTAGGAATAGTATTACTTTGCTCGTGCAGCAATACATCAGTATCCGTAGCACCGAGAAGCGAAAAAACACCTCATGCGACGGAAGAAAAATCAAAATCACATGAAACGAAAACAGAAAATGTTAATACCGATAAAATGCAAGGGGTTTATCTACGCAGCTGCAAACCGGTTTGGCAATATTCTCAGGTGTATGACGGAGATTACTATTATTTAGTAACGGATGGTAATTGGAACTATACGGTAATGAAAAATAAAGAACCCATTGGAAAGTTTTCAATTCCCAAAGGCGGAATTATGGGGACTTTTGCGGTAGAAGGTGATAAGGCGTATACTATCATATATTCAAATGATGAGGATGAATTATACCCTACATATTTAGCGCAGATAGATTATAAGAAATCCAGTATTAAGAAAATAGATATTGATTTTACTATATTAGACCGTGTGTATGGTGATGATAGGTTTGATTACATGCAGATACAAGATGAAAAAATATTTTTTGATAATCGTGAGAAGTATCCGGACGATATTTATCATTTGAATCCATATAAAAGTGGACAGTTTAGCATGTATGATATAAAAAAAGAAAAAATGACAGCACTCAATATACCAAAAGAGATGCAGAAGGCATTGCCCCATGTAAATTTAGTTGGAAATGCTTTTTGGTATGCAAATGAAATCAAGGGGAAAGTTGCTATCTATACTTATAATTGGAAGACAGGGGAGCAAAAGAAAGCTGCATCGAGTAAAATAGACAAAAAAGCAAAAGGAAATTTGATGATATATGTGGATGAGGATTACATATATTGTAGTGAGCTGGCAATTCCAAGACATGGTGGAAAAGCGAAAAAGGTTTTGAAAGATGCAGTAGTGTGTCCCGAGTATTGGTATGGCAATAGGTCGGGCAGCAGGTTTTTTTCGTCAAATTCTAAATATCTTTACTATTTAGATAAAAACTATCATTTGAAGAGATATGACAAAAGAACCGGATCGGTGAAAGGGTATGGGAAAGAGAAGTACATGAGTGTGGATTGTACAGAAAAGGGAGTGTATGTAAAAAAATATAAAAAAGTTATGTTTCCGGGCTATACCGGGTCGGGGTGGTATTACGATGATGATATCGAGGATCCTGATGTAAAAGAAAGAACAAAACTAAGATTCTTTAAGGAATAAATAAGGAGAGTTAAACATGCTTTGATGCTAATAGAGGAAGATATTGCAACATTTTTGAACGGTGAATCGTTGTATTATATAAAAGGGAAAGAGTTGACAGAACAAAAAGACTGCTAAAAGAAAGGGAGGAACAAAAGGGATGGCAATCCGGTACAATAAAAAGTTAGTTATAATAATGATTGTGTTAATATTGCTTAGTTGTACAAGCTGTGGTGTGAAGCAAAGTAAGGATAAGCAAGAGGCAAAGAAAAAGATAACGTGGGAGGGGGATTATCCCTATGCAAATTCTACGGATATATTTTGTGTGGAGAAAAATAATTTATTTTCATATGACATAAACGGAGAAAATAAGAGAAAGCTAAAGGCAACAATGGGGGAAGGGTGCTTGATTCGAGTAACGGATGAATGGTTGTATTTTAAGAAGGAGATTAAAAAAAATACCCAATATGGGATAGAAATTGAAGCAGTATGCCGCATTCCTTTAAAGAAGGGGAGAGGTGGGAGAAGTGTATTAGCAGGCAAAGAGCAAAAAGTTGTAGATCATTTGGATGGAGTAACTGAAGCAATAGTCGTAGATAAGTATCTTGTTTATTTACGCTCTGCATCATGTGTAAACTATAATAATTCTTTAGTGGGGAGTTATATTATACAACAAGAAGATGAGATTTTTTTAGTTGATCTGAAAAATAATAAAACAAAAAAGTGCATCGTTCCAAAAGAAATAACAAGTCTAAAAATACTGGAGTGGCAAGTGTTTGGAAGTTCGTCGAAAGGAATTGTATGGGGAGAAGAGGCTTTGTTTTATTATGATATTAAACAAAACAAAGTTGGTTTGATTAACGAAAAACAGACAAGTAATGTGGCATTTGACCCATTAAAGGATGAAGTTTATTATTGCAAAGAAAATCGCCCCCAAATAATAGAGAAATATAGTATTAAAACGGGTGAAAAGAGTGCGATAATAACCAAAAAAGAAGTTTTACCGGTGCTTGTTAATTGCCTGTGTGTTTCTATGGATGATATAAAAAAATTTAGCATAGAGGAATTGTATTATAGTAAAGAAAAGATTTATTTTTCGGTAAAAACAAAAGTGAAGGGCGGTTACAATAGAGAGGTATTGTTATCCTATCAAGTAAATAAAAATTTAGTGCTTTATGAGCCGGAATTGGATAATGCAAAACATTTATATTTGTCGTGGAATGAGAAAAATGTATTTATGATATTGTTAGGTTGTGTTCAAGGCAAGTGGTTTTGGCAGGACGAAAATGGGTTGCTAAAATATGATAGCAAAACAGGAGTTGTCCGGTTATGTGATAGAGATGGAATGGATAATGAAATTTATGCAATTAAGAGTATGAAAGAGTTGAGAAAGTGGGATGAGTAAGATTAAAAAAATTGGTTTGGCAGGAGTGGTACTTGCAATTGTTTTTGTAGTAGCTTTTATCTGCTTTAATAGAAAAGAGAAAAATGAATGTGCAGAAATGCAGTTGTTTGAGTATCCAACACAAATTTCGGATATCAATGCACAATCAGAGGGTTTAAAGATGATTTGTGCAGATAGAACGGCAAAGTATTGGCAGGTTAGCGAAGGAAAATGTTATACGATGCAGTCCGATGGTGATAGAAATTATATAGTTCTTTGCAATGGAAATACAATTGGCGGTTTTTCTTTGTCTGATGGTTATATAGCAGGACTTGTAAGATACAAAAAAGAGTTTTATGCACTGCGAATATGTGCCAGTGAATATACGGATAAAGACACCAAATTTGAAGAGGCCGTTTATAAATGGAGTATTGGAAAAATAGATTTTAAGAACAATGCATTTGTAGAAATCTTTAATGCTAGTGAAAGCAGGTCGGACTCCCAGATACCGGATGTTTATGATGTGTGTGTTTATAAGGATAAAGTTATTCTTTATTACCGAGAGAAAATACATATTTGGAACATGACAGGAAAGAAAAACAAAGCCGTTATAAATGCGCCACATCTACCGCAAGGGGATTCGGATTATACGATATATGATAATAAGATATTTTATGGTATCCACGATGAAAATAAGATAAATTTGTACTATTTTGATATGCAGAATAATATGGAAAAGAAATTTTATTCATACGTTAGCAAAAATGCAGCTAAAAATTGTTCAGTCAGTATTAAATTTGATAATGAAAATTTGTATGTGTCAAATTGCATGGTAAATAGACAGGACGGAACAAAAAAACAAATCTTTAACAACGCTGTCAAAGATGGCGAAGATGTATTGTTTTCATGCACAAATAAAAATATATTTTTTTTGGATAAAGACCATAAGGTGCATAAAATAAACAAGGCGAGTTTAGCGGATACAATCGTATATAAGAAAAAGGCGTCCGATGTACAGACATCAAAAGATTGTTTGTTTATTAAGAAATATGACGAAGAACTGGAACCTGATTATGAGACAGATTATGGTGAAATACAAAATTGGGATGTGCCGGACAAATGTAAAGTTGTTCGGATGTCAGAGCGTGGGGGAAAAGCAGTGCAGGTGGGAAAAATCAATGAAAATATGGCGGACTGTCCGGATGTGAATGTGAATAATTATTTCCAAAGTGTTTGTGATGCTTCGCAGTATTCACAGGTAGTAAATGGGAACTATTATTACCTCCGTATGGACAAAACAAAAAATAAGTATTGTGTGTATAAAAACAGGAAAAAGATTTTGACATTTTCATTGGGAAATCAAGAAAGACTAATTGCCTTTGTAAGATATAAGAATGCATTTTATTTTGTGAAACAGCGCGACGATGATTGGGAGGACTTATTTAACGTATATTCTGCAACTATATGCAGGATTTCTGAAGAAAGTCAAAGACCGGAAGTTTGCTTTGAATGGAAAACGAGAATTGGATTTTTGGTCACTTTGGAGGAACAATCATCATTTTTTAATAAATGTTTTCTTAGTGATGGAAAATTTTGTTTTGTCAGACGAAATTTCTTCTACGGATTTCGTTTGACAGATGGGAAACTGGTTGATTTTAATAGCGTATCGAAAGGCACGAAAAAGAAACTTGGTATCTCTTATAAAACTAAAGTGCAGTATAGTTCATTGCTTTGTGTAAAAAAACGTATGTTAAAAAGTGCATATATTCAAACAAGAACTTTATATGATTTTAGCGATAAATATTTGTTTTACATAGATAAAAAGTTTAATTTGTGCAGATATGATATGAGTAATCAAAGTGAAACGGTAATTGCAAAAAAATGTGTTGGAGTGGCCTATATAAAAGGAAATATATGTGTACGAAAATACAAGCCTAATATGGCATATTTGAAATGTGATGAAGATGATGAGGCAGAGAGCATATATGACAGTGATTGTCCAATTTATCAAATAACGATGGATGGAAAGGGCATTTGTACACTGTATTAAGCAAAGAAATATTGGTAAAAAGATAAATGGAAACGCTTTGTTGAGTAGATAAAAATTTATTTTATGTAATTATATAAAATATAAGTGAGAGGTGAAAAAATGGAACACGCTTTAATATTGGTTGCTTCAACTTGTATAGATGTGGCAATCCGAATTTGGATGAAAGACAAGGAAACATATATTACAAATAGTGTTTTGGATATAACGAAATTGGTAAAAAAAATAGGGTGTGATGTTTTTGAGGAACGTCATTTGCAGAGCAATATAGATAACTATATAAGTCATTTTGCAGAACAATTATATTCATCAAAAATAGTAGAGGGAGTGGGTAAAGAACGTGGAGTACAAATAATCCAGCAATTACTAGAAGATATAATGGCGTTAAATTTATCTAGTTTTAGTTTGTCCGAAAAAGTACTAAACGATGAAAATTTATGTGGATTGATAGCAGAAAATTCTAATGCTGAGCGTAATATTTGGAGTGAAAAAGAACAGGGAGTATATAATAATTTAGTGAGATTTTCTTCTGATGCAATTACAAATTTTGTAATTGAACTTCCTACATATTCAGCGGATGCAATTAAGGTTTTGTATCAGAATAATAGTGAAGCATTTGAAAATATTTTAGGGCAGCTAGATAAAATCATAAAAATACTGGACTCTGCCAGTGGTGCATCAAATGATTATAGAGAGTTTGAAACAGATTATATGCGTGATATTTTTAAAAAGAATAAAAAAATAGAGATATTTGGTTCTGGATTAACGAGAGAAACAAAAAGATATGATATTTCAACTTCGTATATTGAACTATCATGTTTAGAAAAAGATTATGAAGAATCTTATACAGAATTATCAAATATTCTTCAAAAGCATACGATTTTTTGGATTTCAGGAGAAGCGGGGAGTGGAAAAACCACTTTTGTACAGTGGTTAACAACACAGGGAATATCCGATGAAAGCAATTGTTTACAAGGATTAATTCCGGTATTTGTCAAACTTCGTAATTGCTCATTTCCATTTGATTTAGAAGAATACATTCAAAAGGACTGGAAATTAACATGTCCGGGTGGGTGGATTAAGTACTTAATAAAATACGATAAGATATTGTTATTGCTTGATGGATTGGATGAAATATCTCGATATGATAGGGAGTATATATATAGTTATGTTGAAGATTTAATAGAAGAAATCCAAACACGAAAAAATGAAAAACAAATAAAAAGTAAAATAGTGCTTACGACGCGACCATATGTAGAGGATCCATTGAACATTAATCACGGAAATTACAAGATATTGAGAATGAATAATAGAAATATTGAGAAATTTGTTTATTATTGGCATAGAACTATAATAGGAGAAAATAAGGATGGAGATGATATAGCAAAAAATCTGATTGAGAACATAAAAAAATCTTCTTCATTAAAAACTATTGCAGGGACTCCATTGTTATGTGCTATGATTTGTGCGCTAAATTATGTGAGCAATGAGACAATTCCAACAAATAGAAACGAGTTATATGAAAAGTGTTGTCAGATGCTTATAGAAGATAGGGATAAAGAGCGGCGAATTGAATCAAATAATGAAGATTTAAAAAAATTAGATTATACGAAAAAAACAATTTTGTTAGCAGAAATATCATTATATATGCTAAAACATGAAAGAGTAGAAATGGAAAAGTCAGACATTGTTTCATATATTCGCCAATATATTGCAAATAATACTATAATTTGCTCAAGCTCTATAAAAGAAAACCCAGCAATGTTACTGAATTATTTAGTCCAACGCACAGGGATTATAAGAGAACCGGCAAAAGAGAGAATTGATTATATTCATAAAACATTTATGGAATATTTGGGAGCAAAAGCTATTATTCGTAATATGGCATGGAACATTATAAATGAAAATTTAATAAATCCTTTTTGGAAAGAAACAATAATAATGTGTTTTAATCAGATGAATCAGAATATTGCAACAAAGACATTAAAATCATTATTAGAAACGCATGCTAAAAGTGGTAATGAGGAATTGTTGTTTATGGCTTCTTTGTGTGCCCAAAATGCGTCAGAGATTAAGGTGGAAATTAGTAATGTAATTGATGAAGAAATAAAAAAACTTATTCCTCCTTCAAGAAGCGATGTGGACAGATTAGTTTCTGCTGGAACCTATATAATTCCATTTTTAGTCAATAAAAAGGAGTATAGTGAGGAAGAGAGGTTTAATTGTTTATTGTTATTAGATCTCATACTTCAGGGAAATTCAGAGATTGAGGCTATTAGAATATTAGAGTCGTATCTATTATATGAAGGGAGTGCAGATATCACAAATTATGTGGCTCATTTACTACTACAATATTCGGAGAAAATAATTAAAGAATATGATATTGGATATCGGATTTATAAAAATGTATATAATATGGCAATAACTAAAAAGAATTTAGTAGTATGTTGGGATGTCCTTTATTTGTTTGGGATTCAAAAGGGAATATCTTCAATAGAAGAAGTAACTAGTCTAACAATTCAAAATAAGTATGGTTGCGAAGATGAATTTATAGAAGAAATGAGTCCAAAAGTAGGTACATATTTTTGGAATGTCTCTGAAATTAGAATTGAGGATATAAATAATTTAGATATGATAGACTGTATTCGTACAATGCCAAATATTAATAAAATATCATTGCAAATAATCAATGAAAGGGATGAGGTAATATTGGAATACTTAGGAAAAATTGCCAAGGATATGCAAGTTAGGGAATTGGAATACGATTCAAAATATTTAAATTATATTTGCAATAATGATTTTGTACATTTTAGAAAATTAAAAAGACTTAAATTAATAATTACAAGCCCGCTTATCGAATTCGAAATATATGATTGGAATTGCTTACCTGAATTGGAACAAGTAGAAATAGAAGTTAATGATATTGTTTATTGGGAACTTATAGAACAATTTAAAGACTGGGAAACAAGGTATCCTAATATCGAATTTGTTACGGATTCTTTGGATTGCCAAAGCGTTATATTAACAGATGTGGATTAATAAGGAGAGGGTGTATTATGAAACATCTAATCTTGAGTAAGTCGTTTGCAGTGAGAAACCATACACAGTACCACAATAAAGCGGCAGCCTGCACATATGACATGCTTTGGTGTATTAGTTTAAGTGAGGTGAGGATGTTATGAGAAAAAATGTCATGGCTTAATTATTTTAGCGGTTATTATATGTGTTGTTGTAAATTATCAAGTGGCATATTCAGCAGACGTGTTATCTAGTGTATGTACAAGCTACGGTGGTCAGGATGCTTTAGTTGCTGGAAAGGTTGTAAATATTGATTCAGAGAAAGAGGTTATGAATGTTGAAGTTTTTCGATTGCTTTCGGGAAATCTCAAATATAAAGATAACACAATCACCATTCAATATAAGAAGTTGAAAAAAATAGGTATTGGAGATAAAGTTTTATTATCTTTAGAGGCAGTAAACGCAGAGGATTCTTTGTATAAAATAGCATATGAATGTGGGTGTTATTCAATCGAATATAGGGATGACAAAAAAATAAAATTGCTAAATAATATTTATACTAATACAATAAGTGATGATGACTATTTTGATATTAGTTTACAATGGTTTTGTAATACTGGTGAAATATTATATGAAGATGACAAACTATAAATAGTCAAGAGGTTTTTGAAAAAAATTATACTTGTAAAAAGGGTAACTTTAACAGACCATTTGAATACATCGTATTTCAGATGGGACAGATAAATGTATGTAGAGCAGATATTAGCGAAGCTTCTGAACGTTAAAGTCTACATCCTGCCTCTCCAATGCATAGATGACTCTGATCAGTTTCTTTGCTACATGAGTAATAGCTACCCTGTGTTTTTTGCCTTCTGCACGTTTCTTTGCATAGTAAGTTGCAAAGGTTATGTCAAAACGGATTAAAGGAAGGCAGGCGTTAAGAAGAACGTAACGAAGTTGTGAAGAACCATGTTTTACCATTCTGCCACCATGGGATTCTGTTCCAGAATCGTTAATACCGGGTTCGATTCCTGCAAATGCAAGCATCTGTCCGGGATTTGAAAAGTTTGATATATCACCATATTCAGCATAAATAACAGCTGCTGAAATGGGACCGATACCGGGAATGGACATATAGTGTGGATGTACTTCTTCAATAAGTTTGGTAATCTCGGCTTCAAGGGTTTTGATTTCCTTGCAGAGAGAGTTGTACAAGGTAAGTAAACTGTTTAATTCGATGTCGAAAATAGAATTATTGACACCGACTGTATTGGCAGCCAGTTCTTTCAAACGAAGGAACTGTTGTATAGAAAACTTACCTCTTGAAGCACAACGGAGTTTGTCGTAAGAAGCTGAATTCATATGAGCCATCTTTTCGGCTGAACCATAGTTTTCAAGGAGATAGATGGCAGTTTTTGAAAGCCGCTCATTGAAAAAAGGTTTGAATTCCGGAAAGGTATGGTCTAAAACATTTGTAATTTTTACAAGATAAAAAGAACGCTGACGAATCAGCCTGTCTCGTAAACGAGTTAGTGACTTTAAGGAATAAGAGTGGTAAAATCCTTTTGAATGGGGTTTGTATTCAACCGTCATTAACCACCGAGCTATTGATTCGCAGTCAACAGAATCGGTTTTGGTTCGCCTTAAAGTTGTAGACT
>OLFX01003291.1_pt1 | contig 11020 bp, 8 predicted proteins | sample 1605091 | NCBI WGS metagenome assembly OLFX01 (sample SAMEA3888906, study PRJEB22519) | human gut metagenome | biome: human gut; feature: human-associated habitat; material: faeces | place: Denmark | collected 2012
AATAAAATACAAACAAGAACAACCCCTATCACAATTTTAAGAAATATTTTTTTCACGCTATCAAAACTCCTTGTCAACTTCCGATTTGCAAATTTCTTTCTCTCATAATACCACACTTTTTTCATCATAGATACAGCTATTTCTGCTTCCGAAATTCTTCTAGTATTTTTTCCTCCCTTTCTCGTTCCTCGCAATATTTCCAGAAATCGTCCAAAAATTCATCAACAGATTTTTCCGGTGCTTCTGTCGGTTCAAGTTCTTCCAGCCTTTTTACAATTTTTATAACTTCTTCGGCATCAAATTCCTCATCGGTTGCTACCAACGTATAATAGTCAAGTTTTTCTTTCAGCATATCTATTTCTTTTTCCTTATTCATGCCAAAGTCCTCCCTTCACTATATACATGACAGTTTTCGACAAAATCTTACAAATTATTTTGGAATTGTTTTCTTCTATTTGTCCTTTTTCGGTGGAAATTCCATCTTAAACTTATACTGGAATCCCTTGATTTCTTTACCATCTTTCGTATAGGAAAATTCCTGTACACTCTCTGGAATCAGGTACGCATCATAGCTACCCTTCTTGCCTTTTAATCCTTTTACAAGTATCTTTTTCCCTTGAAGCAGGCTCTTGACCTGTGTATCGGAAAGTGTTACCCCAAGTGCCTTGCCGACATTCATACCGCACTTCCCGGTACAGTACGCTCCGAATTTTCCCTTGACTACATCAGCACCACACTTCGGGCATTTGCCTAGCACTTCCTGTCCACCCTTACATGTGCCAAACATGGCTTTATGTTCATCACTAACGCTGTGATAGGTCTTTACAAGATCAGTTACCATTGCTTCAATACCTGACATAAACTGTTCTGCAGCAACTTCTCCTTTGGATACAAGAGTAAGCTCATTCTCCCAGTCAGCGGTCAGTTTCGGAGATTTTACTACATCTGGAAGTATCGTGATCAGCTTCATTCCATCCTCTGTCGGAATCATCTGCTTTTTCTCACGCTTTACAAATCCGTCTTTTACCAGCTTTTCTATGATATCGGCTCTGGTGGCAGGTGTGCCAAGTCCTTTTCTCTCCACTTCATCGCCCATATCCTCTACTCCGGCTCTCTCCATGGCGGACAGCAGGCTGTCCTCAGTGTAATGTTTTGGCGGCTGTGTGAAATGCTCGGAAACCTTTGTCTGCTCCACTGCAATCATCATGCCCTCACGAAGCTCCGGCAGCTTCTTTTCTTCCTCTGCATCCGATTTATCCTCTGCGGTTTTATAGGAATTTTTGAAGAAATCCTCAAATTCCTTCCATCCATTTTTCCATACTTCCTTACCGGATACCTTAAATACAGTATTGTTGCAGGTAATCACTGCCTTTGTGGAATTATAAATGTGCTTCTCCCCGGTCGCACACAGCAGACGGTTTGCACAAAGGGAAAGTATCTTCATTTCGCTCTCCGGGATTGCCTTTAAGTCCTGCTTGATGATCTCCATGGTAGGAATGATTGCGTGGTGGTCCGTCACTTTCTTGCTGTTCAAAATTCTTTTAATATCTGGATTGAACATGATATTCTGTTCAAATAACAGAGAATTGAAAATCGCTTCGATCACATTTTTTGCAGTACCTTCCATGTCATCGGAAAGATACTGGCTGTCTGTTCTTGGATAAGTCACTAACTTTTTCTCATAAAGGCTCTGCGTATATTCCAATGTCTGCTTGGCAGTAAAACCAAACAGACGGTTTGCATCCCTCTGGAGTGTTGTAAGGTCATAGAGTTTCGGCGGTGCTACCCACTTTTCTTCCTTTACCACGGAAGTGACAAGAGCCTGTCCGTTTTCACAAGTTTCTGCAATTCTATCTGCTTCCGTTTTATCACTGATATGCTCTGATACCGCATCCAGACCATTTCCCATGATGTGAGCCATATAATAGGCTTCTTTCTTGAAATTCATGATTTTACTTTCACGATCCACCAGCATGGCAAGTGTCGGTGTCTGCACTCTGCCAACCTTCAATGCCTTACCGCCATATAATACCGTAAAAAGTCTTGTCCCATTGATACCCACAAGCCAGTCTGCTTCCTGCCTGCATAATGCTGAATGATACAAGTTATCATAGTCGCTGCCTGGGCGAAGATTATGGAAACCGTCACGGATAGCACTTTCCTCCATGGAAGAAATCCATAACCGCTTCATCGGTTTTCTGCACCCTGCCATGTTGTAGGTCAGGCGAAAGATCAGCTCACCCTCCCTTCCGGCATCGGTAGCACACACGACGGCATCTACCCTGTCATCATGCATGAGCTTTTTCAAAATCTGATACTGTGCTTTTGTATCACTTTTCACTTCATGCTGCCATTCCTGCGGAATGATCGGAAGGCTCTCATAGCTCCATTTCTTCCATGCTTCCTCATAGCTTTCCGGCTGTGCCAGTTCTACCAGATGTCCCACGCACCATGATACCAGATAGTCATTGCCTTCCAAATATCCGTCCTTACGCTGTGTGGCACCAAGAACTGCCGCAATGCTCTGTGCCACACTCGGCTTCTCTGCAATTACAAGCTCCATCTCTATTCCTCCCCATTTTCTTCATCATTCTCGTTGTTGTTATCTTCATTGTCATTCTCGTCTGTGTCTACTGATTCTGTATCATCACCACCATTTATGAATGCTTCGTCGGAATCCTGCTCGGTTTCTTCCTCGTCATCATAATCGTAGTCCTCGTCAAGCTCGTCCTCATCTTCATCCTCATCAATGAAGTTTTCCTTTTTCTTCTTGGATTTCACAACATATACCACTCCGATCACAGCTACCGCAGCAATGCCTATTAAAATATATGTAAAGCCGGAACCATCTGCTTTTGCGGTATCCTCTTTCGGCTCACTTGTATCTTCCGTGCTATCTTCGGTACTGCCCTCAACACTTTCCGTTCCCTGTTTTTTCTCTCCTGTGGTATCTGCATTATTATTTGACAATGCACTGTCTTTGGTAGGAATTGCAGATTCCAATGCTGCTGAATTTTTCGGAAGTGTCCCGCTGTTATCCGTTGTGGTATTTAACAGGTCATTTTCACTGACTTCGGTAAGGAAATATACCTTTTCATCTTCCCCGTCACGATCAATCACCAGATAAAATACCTTTTCTGATGCAGTCTGGATTGTATAAAATTCCTTGCCTTTTTCAGAAGTCTGGCTGTCACTGCTCTGGTCGGTATCCTTAGAAGTATCTCCCGTACTCGGGGACTGCTTGGCTGATGTTCCTGTACTGCTTGAAGTTGTTCCACTGCCTGTTTGGGAAACAGTATTTCCATTGCTGTCTGTCTTGGTATGGTCTGTAACCTGTGCGGTTGCAGAGCTAGGCTTGGTTGCTGACGCATCCACCGGGAGCTGCTGTGCCGGATCTTTTTCACTGCTGTCCTTATTCTCCGGATCGGTGTAATACGGATTGGCTGTTTTATAGATTTCAGAGGTATTTCCTGCATTATCCATGGCAGAAATCGTGAAATACTGATACCCTGCATCGAACTGTTGCAGACGGATATTCAAGGCTCCATTCGTATGCTCTGTAAACTCATAGCCATTGACATAGATTGCCTTGATACCGGAATCCGTATCATGTGCCTGAATGCTCAAAAGACCGTCGCTGACTGCCGCATTTAAGGTAGGCTTCGTAAAATCAAAGCACTTGATATAGCGATTTTTCTCATAGGTCTTGCCCTTCTGGTCTGTGACCTGCACATAAATAGTGCTGTTTTCGGAAATCTCTATGTACATATCCTCGGTAATATCTGTCCAGCTTCCATTCTGTCCGACTTTTGCCTTTACTGTCTGAATGGTAAAATTGCCGGATACAATAGTATCCTCCACCTTGACTGTTACTTTCGTGGTATCGTTATGCCACCCAGAAGGTGTATTGATTGTAATTTTTACGCTCGGATTGATATAGGCACATTCCTTATAGTCCTTTGCACACACCGCACAATCCTCATCCACCGCATACTGACTGCATTTTTCCTTGCAGGTGCATTTTGCGGCAGGCTGTGTTTCTTCAGACGAATCTTCTGTTGTGCCTTCTGTGGAATTTTCCGTCTTTCCCTCTCCGGTATCTGTTCCTGAATTTTCTTCCCTGCCATTGCCGGGTGTAACTGTATTTTCTGCGTCACTTGCACTTTCCGTTTTCTGCTCGGCAGTATCCTCCGCATGAACCTCTATCGTATTTGTCCTGTTGGCAAAAAATGCCCCAATCGGCATACAAAAAAGTATTGCCGACAGCATAAGGGACACTACCGCCCTAGCCGATAATTTCCTGTTTTTCATTGATTGAAACCTCCTTTTCCTGTTCCCGTTTCTGTAATAAATTTCTGACTTCATCCTCACTGAGCTTGTTTAACATCTGCAAACGCTCCGATGAGATTTTATATTTTCGTATGATCTTCATGGCTTCGGCATCCTCCGCCATCTGTTTCTGTTCTGCAAGGTCTTTTTCCTTTGCCTGTAGCTGTGCTATCTGCTCTCTGACCTTTTTAAGCTGTGAATTGATTCGTTCTACTGACAAAAATAATTCCTCCCTTCGCTAATTCAATCTTCCAAAACCATAGAAATGGCTCTGCCAGTAAGAAGTATTGATTGATGTGTACTGAATTGGATCACCGCAATGCACCATCGTACCGTTTCCACAGTAGATACCAACGTGTGTAACCGGACGTCCTGCATTATAGGTTCCTGTAAAAAATATAATGTCCCCTGCCTTTGCATCTGCCGCTGATACCGGAGTACACTGGTCATAAATGCCCTGTGCTGTGGTTCTTGGCAGGTTATGTACGCCACTATTTGAAAATACCCAGCATACAAAACCGGAACAGTCAAAACTAGCCGGAGCTGTGCCGCCAAAAGTATATGGCATTCCCAGATACCTGTTTGCTTCACGCATAAGCGTCTGTACGGTTGCATCATCATAGGATTCCGGCGGTATCACATTGCCGGTTCCTCCTCCGGTGCCGCCCGTTGTTTCTCCATAAATGGTCTGCTCTCCTGCTTCAAAATAAAATAACGGGTTATAATACTCCCCGTTATACAAGCACTCGATATGAAGGTGGCTTCCGGTACTGCTTCCTGTATTTCCGCTTTTACCTATATTGTCACCCTTTTTTATACTCTGCCCTGCGGATACATTTAAGCTGTCCATGTGGGCATATTTTGTGGTATATCCCTTGCTGTCCGTAATCACCACATAATTCCCATAGTATGAATCGTAAGCCGCTTCCGTAACCGTTCCGTCATGGGCTGCATACACGAGCGTTCCTGTCGGTACTGCTATGTCCACACCCCTGTGAAGCTCCTCGTCTCCTGTGTTTGGATTTTTCCGGTAGCCATAATAACTGCTGATATAGTAGTACCAGTAGTAATCCACGGGTGTTCCAAATACCTGTAACCCGCCTTTTGTCTCCGTGTAGGCGGCAAAGATTTCTGCCTGTTCCGTATCCATACGTCCGGCAACAATGCTCTCAAGAGGTGTGACCGTTAAAGTGACTCGAAGGATTGTTACGATATATTCTTCTTCCTCCTCATACTCGTATTCCTCGGTACTGATGCTTCCATCTGCATTTGTAACTGTTCTGGTTCCGGTCTTTGTGACTGTCCTTGTCCGTGTCTCCTCCACTTCCTCAGTAGTAAGGGAATACATGGCATCAAATAATTCCTGAATTTCACTCTCCATTTCTGCGGCAGTAAATTCCGTATGGACTGCGGAAAGATAACTGATCAGTGTATATGGATCATGCCCGATTGCACCAAGGTTATAATCGTATTCATCATATCCCGGATAATCAGTTTCAATCCGGTCAATCTTGTTTTGCAGCTCCATTTCCTTTTCTGTAAAAGATAAATCTGCTGCATCAATCTCTGCCGGAAGGCTAAGATATGTGCTTGCCATCGTTGTTGTCACAGTTCCGGTAAACATGGAACCGCAGCTTGATAGTGCCGACATGATCATAATGAGCAGAAGTGCAAAAATACCCACTGTGATAATCAGTGTTTTATTTTTCGTGGCAATTTCCTGTAACTTCTTTGCAATCCCGGTTGCAGCATTGGCTGTCTTTGTAAATGTTTCCTTTGCAGTCTTGGCTTCTGCTCCTACCCGCCTTGCCTTGGCATACTCACGCTTGATGCGCTGTTTCTGTAGCTGCCTTTGCAACTGCTTCTTTGGACTGTTGCCCTTTAGATGTGGATTTTCACTGATGAATTTCTCATACTCCAGCTTCATATCCGCTGTAACCTGTTTTTTGTGCAATCGCTCTAAGCGGTCACGCTTTCTCTGTGCCTTGCTCTTGCGGTGATACTTCATATAGTGGTAAATATCCTCGGCTCGCTGTTCCGTCTTGTGTGCGCCCTCCACAGCAGAATTATCCTTTTCTGTCTCTGCAATCTTGCGATGCACAAAATACATATTTTCGGTCTGGAGCTTGTGAACCGCAGTTTTTCCCAGTCCATCCGGTTTAAATGGCTTCTCCACATCCACCGGAACCACAACATACTTTGCTTTTCCGGTCTGTTCATCAAAGACACGCTTCATCTCATACTGCCGCTTTGTCGGCATCTTGTCCTTTGCTTTCTGCAACTTTCGGCGGTTCTTTTCCGACTTATCAAAAGCCTTCTGTACTTTTTGGTCTGTAAATTCGTCCGCCTGCCCCTGCGAAAATGTGGCGTCCTTTGTCTGAAGATCTCCATAATCGGACTGCTTTGCATTTTCTGACTTTGCACGCTCTCTGTGTGCATGTTCTCTCTGCACACGCCTTTTGTGATATTTTCCTTTTTCCTCAGACCGTTGGTAGGTATTTCTAACGTGGTAATTGTCCTGAAAACTGTCTGCGTCCTCTGTATGGAAATTTGTAGCATTACCGTTTTCCTCATTGATAAAGCTGTTTTCCTTTAAGAATGTCTTTTCCGCTTCGGCTTCCGACTTCTGGACGCTGTGACCAGAAGTTGCTTTTCCTGTACGACTGCCATGGTTCGCATCCCTTGGCAGATTGCTCACAGGCTTCTCGCTGGCACTAAACTGGTTTTCCACAGAAAAGGTGTTGTCCTGCCTGTGTTCTATATGTTTTACTCCAGTCACTTCCTTATCTTTGGAAAATGTCTCTTTTTCAAATGCCTTTGCCGCCTGCTTCTTCTTTCTTTTTTCTGCCATTTACACTGCGTCCTCCTTCTGCACCGATTCCTCCGGCTTGGTATTCATAATTCTGTAAGTCTTGGTGTCTGTCGGATATTTGTCTACAAATGGAATTACCACGTTATCAAACAGTATCAGACCACTTCCCGGCTCGGAGTTGGTGACATAGGAAAGTTGCTTATCAGAAAGTCCCAGTTTATCAGCGAGAATTGCCTGATCTTTGGCATTCTGATTTAACAGATACACAAAATCGCTGTTACCCAAAATACCTTCAATCTCCTCAGAACGAAGAAAATCGCCCACGTTCTGCGTCAAACCTGTCGGAATACCGCCCCATTTTCTGAAACGTTTCCAGATTTCCACGGAATAAATAGCTGTCTGCTTCTCCTTCAGAAGAAGGTGGAACTCATCACAGTAATAACGGGTAGCAATCTTTCGCTCCCTGTTCTGCGATACCCTGTTCCAAACCGCATCCTGCACGATTAACATACCCAGCTCTTTCAACTGGTTTCCCAAATCTCTGATGTCAAAGCACATGATACGATTGCCGCTGTCTACGTTGGTATGGTGGTTGAAGTAATTCTGGGAACCATGCACATACAGCACAAGGCTGTTTGCGATACGCTCCGCCTTTGGATTTTTGTGTGCTAACAGGGCATCATATAAATCTTCCAGCAGCGGCATATTTTCCGGCACCGGATTTTCAAAATACTTGTCATAAATATGACGGATACATTCGTCGATGATACCTTTCTCATCGTTCTCCAGACCGTCCTTGCCACCTGCGATCAGGTCACATAATGTTATGATAAAATCAGATTTCAGTTTTAATGCTTCCTTATCCCCCTTATGGCTCAATTGAATATCCATAGGGTTCAGATAGTCTTTGGAATTGGTGGCAAGTTTTACCACCTGTCCATGAAGTGCAGCTACAAGTGCAAAATACTCGCCCTCCGGATCGCAGATAATAATGTCGTCCTTTGTGATAAGAAAACAGCTTAAAATCTCACGCTTTGCACTAAAACTCTTACCACTTCCGGGTGTTCCTAAGATAACTCCGTTTGGTGTACGGAGCCTTTTGCGGTCTGCCATGATCATGTTGTTGCTGAGTGCATTTAACCCGTAATAGATTGCCGGAGCAGGCATAAATAATTCCTGCGTGCAGAATGGTACTAAGATTGCGGTGCTTTTTGTGGAAAGAGTACGCTCAATTCCGGTTTCATTGCACCCAATCGGTGCAGATGCCATAAGGCCCTGCTCCTGCAAATACTGTAAACATCTGAGGTCACAGTTTGCCTGCTGAATAATACCGGACACTCTCTGCATTAAGCTCTCCAGTTCCCGCTTGGTTCTGCCATAACAGGTAATAAGGAATGTCATGTTGATCATCTTCTGGTTGCTCGTATTCAAATCATCGAGAAATTCCAGCGTGTCCTTTTCATAAGTCACGATGTCTGTTGGAAGAATATCCATATCGTAACCGCTTCGGACTGCCTTTTTCTGCTCCTCAATCTTCATCTTCTGGATATTGGAAATGACCGCTTTTAACTTCTTGATTGCCTTTACCGGATCTTCCGTCTGCATGTGCATGGAAATCGTAAGATTAGCATCAATATCCAGAAGATGCTTGATCAGCTCGTCCGTAAACTTCGGTGCGATAATATCCAGATAGGACACACAGCCATACATATTCCCTGACTTAAAGCGGTTCGGATAGCGGAAATCAAATCCCGGCGGTGCAATATAGTCCTTGACCGACTTACCGGATTCTGCCAAATCCTTAAATGAAAAACGGAAAGGCTCCATGGTATCCTGATTAAAATATTCATGCAGGATGCGCAGTCTTTCCTTTCCGTCCAGTCCCCTCGCAAGGGTTCCTATGTTGTTTAAGTTCCGTATGACATCTTTTTCAATGTTGTTAAGGCGGCTCTTGGCTTCCTTGTAGCCGTTGCTTTCTACACCAAAAATCAGATATTTTGATTTGATGATACCGTTGTTGCCCTTTGCCGCCTGCTTCTTTAACATCTCCGTGTATTCCTCACGGATGTCGTTAAAATCATCCTCCTGCCACGGAATGTCAAACTGTTCTGTAAGCATCTGCTCGTTGACCTGCCTGTTGAAAAGCACCAGTTCAAACTTCACAGACGGATCAAAATAATTGATAAGCTTGCTGTACTGTGCCAGTATGTCCGCCTGGTCATCCACTTCCAGAAGCTCATAGTTTATATCAAAAAATTCCACCATCTTTGTATAATAACGGTGGCTGACCTGACAGATACCATCACGGAACATCTTTTCAAAAGTGATCGTCCTTTGTGCGGTAGTCGGCTTTTCTTTCTCAATGCTCTTTCCCGATAAAATATGCTTTAACTGTATAAGACGCTTCTTTTCTGAAAAGGTAAGACCGCCACTTTTACTGTTGTTCCTGCTATTGCCTTTATAACTGCTTTTTCTGCGGCTTTCCGGTTCTGCCTTTTGCTTTTTCTTCAAGATAACGAACCTCCCTTCGTAATTTTTCTTTTTCTTCCAACTGCTTGTATAAGTTCTCTGACCGGTATGGTCTGATGCCCGGTGTGAGTATCTTCTGCCGGAGCATAAAATACAAAATCTTCTCCGCCGGAAACCCGTTTTTCTCATACATCGCAAAAAAGAAGAACGGAAGCATTGCTCCCATCATAAGAAGTGATGCGGCTGATGTTCCGATCAGTCCCTTAGTTAAAAAATACAAGGGTATCCCGGCTACTGCCGCACCGCTGAAACAAATGATCTGTCTCTTTGTCAAGTTCAGTGCCACTTTTGTCTTGATACCGGACAAATCCTTTGGCACCTGCACGGATATTGCCATTTCGTTCCTCCTTTAATGTGCATTCCAGATAGATTTAGACAGGGAGCCTGTCTTAAAAAGTGAAAAACATAGGATAACGGTATATGCCGCCACTGACCAGAGTGCGGTATGCAGATTATCAGCAACCGCCACACCTGCCACAAGCACTGCATAGATAGCAACGCATACCATCATAAAAAATCCCTGAAATGCCAGAGCACAAAGCCCCTTAAAATAATTTGTTCCTATTGTTCCCCACTCCCGGTTGGTTACGGTTGCGCAGGGAACGGGTGCTACTGATACATAAAGATATATTTCAATCATTCGCCCATAAAGAATGACGGTGATCAGGACTGACATGATTTTCATACATAAACTGACGATCATGGTCTCCATTCCAAGTCCCAACAGCTCTCCTATGCTCATTTCCGAAAACTGCTCATTGAACATCGTCTGCAGCGTACTTGAAACATCAATACTGGTTTCCCCGCTGATTGCTGCGGCGGCAGAATTGACGATGTGGCTTCCCACATCAAATACCGCCATTACAATGTCAAAAGTCTTGCTAAGAAGCATGACTGCAATACACGCTTTCATAAAAAAACGGATAAAAATTGCCGTATTGAAGTCATGCAGATTATTCTTGTCAATAACCATGGAAATAAGCTCGTAGACGAGTACAAAACTGATGATCATTCCCGCTATGGGAATCATCACGTTATCGGACAGGGTTTTTATCATGTCAAAAATACCGGAGTTCCAAGTGCTGGGAGTTTTGCTGACCTCCCCTGCAATCGTGCCTACCTTGTCATTGACATCGGTAAACATGGTTTCAAAGTTTGTCAGCACCCATCCCTGCAACAGTTCCTTTATGAATTCAGTAATCTTATCAATGATCCCGCCCATGAATTATGAGAACAGTGTGGTAAGCTGTGGGATTACCGTCTGTGCCACAATGATGATGCCACCGCCACTCATAAGCTGTTTTATCCCCAATTAGGTGTAAAACTCTGCTCGATGGCGGGCGGCGGCGT
>OLFX01003300.1_pt1 | contig 10970 bp, 9 predicted proteins | sample 1605091 | NCBI WGS metagenome assembly OLFX01 (sample SAMEA3888906, study PRJEB22519) | human gut metagenome | biome: human gut; feature: human-associated habitat; material: faeces | place: Denmark | collected 2012
CTCCTACCTTTCCCTTGCTTCCTAATCTGGCGCAGATTGCCGACATGTGACCGCTTCGAAACAGGGGTACGGCAGAGGATTTTTTCTTCCGTGTCTTTCGAAACCTGTTCGCAGGGTCAGATACCGTTCTGCTACACATGTGGGTTAGTTTCCGCAGGCGCAACATGACCGTGTTGCGCAACTCTTTGGCGCGTTGTAACGCACGGCACCTACGAATTAAGCGTTCGGTACAATTTATCTTCACAGACCCTATCTATCATAACGCGCTCACGAATTGCGCGGCACTGTCATGCCGCGCCCTGCGCAGAGTAGCCCGTATGTGTAGCAGAACGGTATCTGGCACTGCGTATAGGTTTCGACATGGGAGCACACTGTGCTCCCCTACGGTAGAAAAAATCCTCTGCCGTTCCCCTATTTCGGAGCGGTCGCCGGTCTCTGGTCTGCGCCAAGCTAAGACACAAAGGGAAACGGGAGTTAAGAGGGTAGAAACCGCAGGTGTCTACCCTCTTGCCCACGCCGCGGGGCGCGGCGACGTTCCCGCCGTCCACAGACGGCGAAATCCCCCGCTTGATTTCAAGCGAAAAACCTCCCGCCCGTTAGGGGCGAATACGCCTGCGTCAGCGCACGTCCCCCGCTCAGCCGGTGCTGAAAAAGGCTGCCCTTAATACTCGCGGTAAACCGCCTTGACCACGCCCAAAATCTGGCATCCGGTGCCGTTGATCGGCGGATACGCCGGATTCTCCGGCATGAGCCATACGCCGTCCGGCGTGATGTTGAGCGTCTTACAGGTAGCCTCATCCTCGAGCAGCGCGATCACAATATCGCCGTTGCGCGCCTGTATATCCTGCCGGATAATGACCAGATCATCATCCATAATTCCCACGCCGATCATCGAATCGCCGCGAATACGCAGCGCGTAATACTCGCCGCCGCCCGCTGCCGGCTCGAACGGCACATAGCCGATATGCTCCTCCACCGCGAGGATCGGCATACCGGCGGTGACGCGGCCCAGAATCGGCACGCGTGGCACCATGGAAGGACCGCTGACCGGCGTCAACGCACGCGATTTATGCTCATTTGGCTCCAGATAACCGGCCTCCTGCAGCTTTTTCAGGTGCGCATGCACGGTGGACGGCGACCGCAGTCCCATCTCTGCACCAATCTCACGCACCGAAGGCGGATAGCCGTGTTCAAGGGAATAACTGCTTATATAATCCAGTATCTGCTGTTGTTTGGCGGAAATCTTCTTCATTTTCGGCACTCCTCGCTGTTTCCGTCGGAACATACGTTCGTAATTTTATCCTTATTATACCGCAATCCGCTGCAATAAGCAAACATTTGTTTGCATTAACCTGCACGAATTTTCCGCGTTAATCGACACTATTCTTCAATTTATCCATTTTTCTGCCGCCGTGTTGAAAAATAACGCAGTTTCATCACCGCATTGCTTGTATTTTACATGATTTTGTTATATCATATAAACAGCAAAAGTATTGATTATTGCGGGGCAGACGCATTCTGCCTTAACTCGCAGGGAGGTTTTTATATGACCATCAAGACCGATCTCGGATATATCGACATTACCAACGAGGTGCTGGCCGGCATTGCTGGTTACGCGGCATCCTCCTGCTTCGGTGTCAAAGGCATGACCATCCGCTCCATGTCGGACGGACTGGCGCACCTGCTCGGACTGGAAAACCAGTCGCGCGGCGTAAAGGTCACCGAGGCTGTGGACGGCGGTGTCAACATCGACCTGCACATTGCAGTCGAGCATGGCGTGAATATTGCCACCGTCTGCCGCTCTATCATCGGCGAGGTACGCTATCATGTTGAGCGCCTGACCGGTGTGGACGTAAAGAACGTCGATATCTATGTAGAGAGCATCAAGGCGGACTGACACCTATAGGGGACTTCGCAAGTCCCCTATATACGGAAGTCAGTTCCGTAGAAACTGACTTCCGATACCCGAACGACGCGCCCCAAGGGCGCTGAGTCGGAGTAACAAAACCCACGCTCATGTCGCGGGTTTTGTTGCGGCATAACGCCGCTGTTTGAATACCGCGGTACAACCGCGGACGTCTGCGGACGGGAACAATGGCTCGGATTGCCCTAAGGAAATCCTGCCATGCGGTTACGGTTTGCAAGCAAACCGAAATCTTATTACGCGCAACTGCGCGGTTACTTTTTTAGGGAGAGATTAAATTAAATGGCAGATCAGAAAATCAACGGTGCGCTGTACCGGTACATGGTGATCGAGGGCGCACTCGCCATTGCAGAAAAGAAGGAACAGGCAAACGAACTGAACGTATTCCCGGTACCGGACGGCGATACCGGCACGAATATGTCCATGACGATGGGTTCCGCAATGGCTGAGATGGAAAAGCTCGCCGAGCCGACCCTCGCCAAAGCGGCGGATGCGACCGCTTCCGCGCTGCTGCGCGGCGCGCGCGGCAACTCGGGTGTTATCCTGTCGCTGCTGTTCCGCGGCATGGCGAAAAAGCTGCGCGAGACCGACGAGGCCGACGGCCGCACACTCGCACTTGCGCTGCGCGAGGGCGTGGACACCGCCTACAAGGCGGTTATGAAGCCCGCTGAGGGCACCATCCTGACCGTATCGCGCGTTGCGGCACAGCACGCGGTCGAGCTGTGTCAGGCCGAGCCGACGCTCACCGCAGAGCAGGTTCTGGCAGCGATCATCGAGCAGGGCCACACCGCACTTGAGGAAACCGTTCATCAGAATCCGGTGCTCGAAAAGGCAGGCGTGGTTGACGCCGGCGGCTTCGGCTTTATCACCATCTTCGAGGGCATGCTGGACGCGCTGCGCGGCATCCACAAGGAACGCGCCGTTACGGCAGAGCCAACCAAGTCCACCGCGGATTTCGGCGCCATCAACGATGAGGACATCACGTTCACCTACTGCACCGAGTTCATCGCCTCCCGCAAGGACAAGGCACGCAATGTTGCTCGTCTGCGCTCCATCCTGAACGAAATCGGCGATTCGCTGGTTGTTGTCGAGGATGATGATATCGTCAAGGTACACGTTCACACCGACCAGCCGAACAAGGCGCTCGAGGAGGGCCTGAAATTCGGTCCGCTGTTGACCGTTAAGATCGAGAACATGCGTGAGCAGCATACCGCCAAGGTAATTGAGGGCACGGCGGACGCGCCCAAGGAGCGCGTGATCGTTCCGGCAGAGAAGAAGTTTGGCTTTGTAGCCGTTGCCGCCGGCGAGGGCCTCAAGAGCCTGTTCACCGACCTCGGCGCGGACGTTGTGGTACAGGGCGGCCAGACCATGAACCCGTCCACGGACGACATTCTGCACGCTGTCGATGCCGTTCCGGCGGAAATCGTTTTCGTGCTGCCGAACAACAAGAATATCATCATGGCTGCCGAGCAGGCGGTTCATCTCTCCGAGGAGAAAAAGGTGATCGTCGTGCCGACTAAGACCATCCCGCAGGGTATTTCGGCCATGCTGGCGGTCGATCCGGAAGCCGAGCAGGACAGCGAGCTGGCGCTTGCTATGCTGGACGCGGCAAAGCACGTCCGCAGCGGTCAGGTGACTTACGCGGCCCGCGACAGCGAGTTTGACGGCAAGAAGATCAAGCAGGGCGAGTATCTGTCGCTGTGCGAGGGCAAGCTGTGCGCCAACGGCAAGGAAACCTCGGTCATCAAGAAGCTGGCGCGCGAGATGGTATCCGACGACAGCGCGTTTGCAACCGTTATCTTCGGCGAAGGCGTTACCGAGGAGCAGGCCGCTGAGGTTGAGAACCTGCTGCACAAGGAAAACAAGGAGATGGAGATCAACGTCATCGATGGCGGTCAGCCGGTTTACTACTACATCATTTCGGTGGAGTAAACCATCTCCCTAAGCATAAAAAAGCATCGGAAACTGCGTTTCCGATGCTTTTTTCGTGACATTTCGTCTGCTGTGACTTACTTTACAAGCTCAGCTGCCATATCGAACATGGTCTGTGCATCCAAACCGGTATCATAGCCGCTGATGAGGTACGTCACGCCGTCCTGCTCCCAGAGCACGGACTGGAACATTTTATCCTCCACCTCGTCTGAGCCATAATAGCTGATAACGAGTTCGCCGGACTTCTCCTGCTGCTTTTCCTCGTCGGACTTCTCGTAGTCGTCCGGTACGAAGCGGTAGTGCGCATCGCGATAGGTCAGCGTAACGCCGTTTACCTCGGCAGTCGTTGCCGGAACCGGATTCTCCATCTCGTCCTCGGTGAACACGGTGTAGCTCTTGTGCGCGGACAGATTCAGCTCCGCGCCATCCTTCGTGTAGGTCGCGTCCACCTCGCTGACTTTTTCGGTCTCGCCCATGTCGTTCCGTGCGGTGGTATCCACATCAGAGCCGTAGCTGAACGTATACTCGCCAATCTTGTCCGGCAGCGTGAACACTACACCGGCATCAGCCAGATGCGTCTGCGTGCTCGACAGATCCAGCCGCTGGTCAGACCAGCCCTTACTGAAAATGCCGCCCATGCCGCCTGCCGCAAATGCGCCGGTCACCGCAATCGCAGTGACAGCGGCAACCGCCACAAAGCGTTTGCTCCACAGATGACGCTTGCGTGCCGGTGCATTGTTCAGTGCGAATTTGACGCGCGCCTGCATCGAATCCGGTGCATGCAGCTCATCTGCACACTGATGCAGCATTTCCTTGATTTCACGTTCCATTTTGATTTCATCCATGATTTGCAGCCTCCTTCGGCTTCCGTTCTTCGGTCAGCGCCTGCCGCAGATGACGGCGAGCGGAAAAAAGGCGGGATTTCACCGTTCCCTCGGTCACGCCGGTCGCCTGCGCGATCTCGCGCACCGAGCGATCATCGAAGTAATACAGCACCACGGTCACGCGGCGTTTTTCGTCCAGCGTATCGAGTGCAGCATACAGGCGGCGCTGCTCATCCGTCCGCAGCACGGCGGACAGTGCGCTTTCACTCTCGCCTGCGTCAAAAAACTCTGAGACCGGCGTTTCCCGTTTGGCTTTGCGGCAGTACTTCCATGCCGCGCGGGAAAGCGTTTTGAGCAGCCACGGCCGGAATTTGCTGCCGTCCCGCAGCGATTTGATGGACTGCGCACAGGTGACAAAGGCCTCCTGCGCCAGATCCTCGCCGTCCGTCCTGCTGCCGGTGATCAGGCATGCAAGGCGGTATGCATCGTCCTTGTAGCGCTCGTACAGCTCGTCGAACGCCTGCATATCGCCGTGCTGCATGCGGCTGACAAGCTCTTTATCGTTCATAACTTTCTATCCTTTCCCTGGGTGCGTCTGTATATAAGAGCATCCAGTTTGGATTCGGTTCATTTTATTTTCAGTGAAATCCGCGTCCTTCGACGCACCCGAGTATAAGAGCCGCAAAGCGACGGGCCGGTTCATTTTTATTTAACGGACACTTTGTACAGTTTTGACGGTTGCGTTTAACGTGGATGTATTCTATACTGGATGTATGAATATGCCAGTGCCGCTGACTCCAGCGGTGGTGTCGCCTGCCCGGCGAGGGCACAAGAAGGAGACAACCTGCGGTTTTCTCCTTCTTGTGAATCTTCCTCTTTCCCTTAGAGGGCACGGCGAAAATCGGAGAGACGAGACCGCTCCGAAAAGGGGAACGGCAGAGGATTTTTTCTTCCGTAGGGGAGCACAGTGTGCTCCCATTCCCCTGCCTATACGCAGTGTCAGATACTCTGCCGTTCCCTCATAGTCTCAGTTCTGAACAACCACCGTGCCCTCTCAGGAAAGGGGAGAAAATCAGAGGGTGGAAAACCGCAGGTTGTCTACCCTCTTGTGCGCCTGCCGCGTAGGCAAGATTCCGCTCGCTTCACAAGCGACCATCCCCCGTTAAGGGAAAAAGAAAGGAAGTGCTTCCATGAATCAGCACCAATTCTTCACAGGCGAAATTTTCGACGCCTACCGCTGGTTTGGCGCTCACATAGAGCAAAACACTGTCGTTTTCCGTACCTTTTCGCCCAATGCCAGCCACATTACGCTGACCGGCGCGTGCAACGGCTGGACCGAGACCGATCTGGTACAGGACGGCCGCAGCGGCTTCTGGTCGGTCTCTGTGCCGGACGCCCGCGCAGGCCAGTTTTACAAATACCGCATCTACGGCCCGGACGGCTCTGTCACCGAGCACTGCGATCCCTACGGCTTTGCAATGGAATTGCGGCCTGCCTGCTGCTCGATCATCACCGACCTTGACGAGTACCGCTTCACAGACGAAGCGTGGATGGCTGGCCGCACGGCTTCGCCGGACGCACCGCTTAATATCTACGAAATGCACCTCGGCTCGTGGATGCGCAATCCGGACGACGCAAACGGCTGGTACACCTACGATGAAATCGCCCGCCGGTTGATTCCCTATCTGCAGGAAAACGGCTACACGCATGTGGAGTTTCTGCCGCTGTCCGAGCACCCGTTTGACGGCTCCTGGGGCTACCAGAACACCGGATTTTTTGCTCCGACCTCGCGCTACGGCACGCCGGCACAGCTGAAAACGCTGATTGACAAGCTGCATCATGCCGGTATCGGTGCGATCATGGATTTTGTACCGGTACACTTTGCCGTAGACTCCTACGGCCTTGCGAAGTATGACGGCACGCATCTGTATGAATATCCGCACAGCGCGGTCGGCGAAAGTGAATGGGGCAGCTACAATTTCATTCATTCCAGACGGGAAGTGCGCTGTTTTCTGCAGTCTGCGGCCGATTACTGGCTCACTGAGTTTCATTTTGACGGTCTGCGCATGGATGCGGTCTCGCGCCTGATCTACTGGCAGGGCGATCCCGCGCGCGGCGTCAACGGCGACACGCTCGAATTCCTCAAAAATATGAACCGCGGTCTGAAAGCCCGCCATCCCTCTGCTCTGCTCATCGCTGAGGACTCGACTGCCTATCCCGGTGTCACCCGTCCGGTGGACGAGGGCGGCTTGGGCTTCGACTACAAGTGGGATCTCGGCTGGATGCACGATACGCTCGAGTTCTGCCAAACCCAACCGGATCTGCGCCCGCGCGACCATGGCAAGCTGCTCTGGTCGATGCACTATTTTTCCAACGAGCACTACCTGCTGCCGCTCTCGCACGACGAGGTTGTGCACGGCAAGGCGGCAATCGTGCAGAAAATGTGGGGCGCGGACGAATGCGACAAGTATGCGCAGGCGCGTGTGATGTATCTGTATATGTTCACGCATCCGGGTAAAAAGCTGAATTTCATGGGCAACGAGCTGGGTCAGCTGTACGAATGGAGCGAAGCCGGTACACTGAACTGGGCACTGGCAGAACGTCCGTTCCACCGATTTTTCCACAGCCTGTGCAAAACTTATGTGGAGAATCCCGCGCTGCATGCAGATTATGCGCCGGATAATTTCCGGTGGGCGGAAAATCATGCGGATGCGCCCTGCGTATTCGGCATGGAGCGCCGTGCAAACGGAGAAACGCTGCTCGCCCTGTGCAATTTTGCGGACAGCGAACAGAAATTCACCGCTTCCCTGCCGAAGTTTACGATTCTGCTTGACAGCAATGCCGCGGAGTTCGGCGGCACCGGAGAGACGCTTGCCGTCTCCCGCAAGGATAGTCTGTGTACGGTTGCGCTGCCGCGATACAGTGCGGTTCTGCTCAAGCTGTAAAATCGAAAAGCAGCCGAAAAGGATTTCTTTTCCGCTGCCGTATACAATTACTAACTGCTAATTTCTCATTGCGAATCAAAAAGCGCTCTGTCAAAAACAGAGCGCTTTTCCTATTTATTCGACCGAAATCGGCTTTACCATCTGATAATGCAGTCCGTTCTCATCGCGGTACTCGCCGCGCTGCAGAAAACCGAATTTATGATAAAAACCCTGTGCACGCATGTTTTTCTCGGCAACACGAGCACACAGCTCGCGCTTGCCGAGCGCACGGTACACGCTGATAGCCTGACCGAGAATCTGTCCGCTCAGACCGCAGCCGCGGTAGTCACCGGCAATGCAGAAGCCGCCGACCAGACCGATCTCCGGCTGCTCCTCCCACCAGGTTTTCAGATAAACGAGCGCGACCTCTTCCCCGCTTTCCAAACAGCCGAAGGTACACGCCCGCGGCGAAACCTTCTGTGCCCGCTCTACATCGCGGATGAGCGCATCCGGATCGAGGTTTGCATCCGTGCCGTAGGCATTCTTGTGCAGCTCGCGCATGAATCCCACAATTTTATCCACATCCTGTGGATTCTTTGGGTCAGCGCGGCGGAACCAGATCTGCGGCGACGCCGGAATGCCCTTGGTATTCGTCCAGCCAATGGACGCAAACGTGGAGTATTCCTGCGGCAAATGCGAGGCATCATTCTCGTAAACCACGTCGATATTGCCGTTTTCGTCAAATTCCAGCTTGGCAACACAGGTGTTGTCCCCCCAGCCGATTTCGCCCATCTGTTCGGGTGCAAAGCCGTGTGCAATCGTCAGCATGCCGCGAATCGCACTGCCGTGCGTCACTACTGCGACCTCTTTGCCCTCATTTTCGCGCACAATCGCGCGCACGCCGTCCAGCATGCGCTGACCGGCCTGCATGACCGTCTCGCCGTGCGGCGGCGCTGCTTCCCACGGACGAGCACACCACAGCGCGTACTGCTCAGGCCATGTGTGCGGCAGCTCGGCCCACGGAATGTCCTCCCAGTCTCCCATATCAATCTCGCGCAGCACCGGTCGGGTTTCCACCGAGAGATGATGCGGCTCTGCCACAGCCTGAGCCGTCACACGCGCGCGGAACAGGTCGGACGAGTAAACCGCCGCAAGCGGCACATTCTCAAACCGCTTTGCCAGATACGGCAGCTGCTTGTATGCCCGCGTGGTCAGCAGCGCGTTATACTGACCATGACACCGGCGGTATACATTGCCCTCTGCCTCAGCGTGACGGATGATGTAGACCGTGGTTCTCATCAGCCTACCTCAACCGCACCGGACAGCTCGGTGACAGACTTCACGCCGTGTGCATCCAACCACTCGTTCAGCTCGGCAAGCGCCTTGACCGGAGCGGTCGGGTCGTTAAACATCACCGTACCCATGGCAACCGCGTCTGCGCCCGCAAGCATCATTTCGACAATATCACGTCCGGTTCGGATGCCGCCCATGCCGAGAATCGGCACGGAAACCGCCTTACGTACCTGATATACCATGCGAACCGCAACCGGGAACACCGCCGGACCGGACAGACCGCCCATTACGTTGGACAGGATCGGCTTGCGCTTTTCGATATCAATGCGCATACCGAGCAGTGTATTGATGAGCGAAAGCGCGTCCGCACCTGCGGACTCCGCCGCGCGTGCAATCTCCGCAATATCGGTGACATTCGGGGACAGCTTGACGATCAGCGGCTTCTTCGCCTTGGCCTTGGCTGCCGAAACGACCTCCTCGACCATCTTCGGCTGGGTGCCGAATGCCATGCCGCCGCATTTTACGTTCGGGCAGGAGATGTTCATCTCGATGAGGTCAACATCCGCGTCCGAAATCTTCTCGACCATGCCCTCGTACTCCTCGACCGTGTTGCCGGAGACATTGGCGATAATTTTGGTGTCGTACTGGCGCAGGAACGGAATCTGCTCCTCGATGAAACGATCAATGCCCGGGTTCTGCAGACCGACACAGTTGAGAATACCCTGCGGGGTCTCCGCGATGCGCGGCGCCGGATTGCCGAGACGCTCGGTCGGTGTCAGACCCTTCACGCCGATGCCGCCAAGCTGGGACAGGTCAAAAAATTCGCCGTACTCATGGCCGAAGCCGAAGGTGCCGGATGCGGTCGTGATCGGGTTTTTCAGCTCAACGCCGCAAAAGTTCACTCTTAAATCTGCCATTACCACTCGACCTCCTCAGCATTGAACACCGGACCGTCCTTGCAGACATGACCGTAACGGGTTTCGCCGTTTTCCGACTTGAGCGCGCACGCGCACACCAGACAGGCACCGATGCCGCAGCCCATGCGCTCCTCCATCGAAACCTGACAGGGCACGCCGGCTTCCTTTGCAATCGCCGCAATCGCCTTCAGCATAGGCTTCGGACCGCAGGCAGCCACGCCGGTCGCACCTGCCACCTGCTCCTTCAGCACATCGGTGACAAAGCCGTGACGCGCGTAGGTGCCGTCGTCGGTGGTGACAAAGGTCTCGCATTCATCACGGAAGTCGCCCTCAAGGATCACCGCACCCTTGTTACGGAAACCGAGGATTGCGGCAGGCTGTGCACCCTTTTCTACTGCCGTGCGAACACATCCAAGCATCGGCGGTACGCCAATGCCGCCGCCGATAAAAATCGGACGGTCGCCCAGTGCCTGCACGTCAAAGCCGTGTCCGAGCGGTCCAAGCACGTCGAGCACATCGCCGACCTTGCGTTCGCTCAGCCACTTCGTACCGTCACCCTTCACCTGAAAAACAATGCGCAGATGGCTGCCCTGCCAAGTGCAGATCGAAATCGGGCGGCGCAGCAGATGACCCTCACCGCATGCAATGTGGACGAACTGGCCGCACTGCGTCAGTTTAACGATTTCCGGCGCGTCCAGCACCATCAGATACAGACCCTCGCCCAGCCGTGTATTTTCTACAACACGGCAGTTTTCCTGAATCGACATAACATTTCTCCCTCCGTTGATCGGTCTGCCGACGAAACAGTGGATTTTTCGACAGCAGGCGAAAAAATTCTTCGATAGTTCTATTGTACAGGAAAATCGGAAAAAAGAAAAGATTCTCCTGCATTTTATGCAAAAGAAAAAGCAGCAACTTTCGTTGCTGCTTAGATGTAGGCGTTGAGTTATCTTCCCGGGCCGTCGCCAGCCAAGTATTGTCACCGTAAACGAGCTTAACTACTGTGTTCGGAATGGGAACAGGTGTACCCTCGTCACCATTAACACCTACTTTTGAAGATTTACACCCTCAAAACTGAACAATCCTACTCGCAAGCTATCTTTCGAGGTTACCTAACATTTAAGGTCAAGCCCTCGGCCTATTAGTATCAGTCCGC
>OLFX01003326.1_pt1 | contig 10898 bp, 9 predicted proteins | sample 1605091 | NCBI WGS metagenome assembly OLFX01 (sample SAMEA3888906, study PRJEB22519) | human gut metagenome | biome: human gut; feature: human-associated habitat; material: faeces | place: Denmark | collected 2012
TACTTTCATAAAAAATCCAAAAAACAAAATACGCAACGTATTGTACCCCCGCGGCCCTGAAACGTCAAGAATGAAACTTTTACGAAGATAAAAACAGGCAAAACCCGGTTCCTTGTGGAAGCATCCGAAATTTTTCCGGGGCCTGAATTTTTCCTTGCAACGCGCGGGGCGCTATGCTATACTGGGTCTGTACCCACCGCAGGAGACGTCTTCCTGCGGCGGGCTGTTTTTCTTTTCCTGTCCTCAGGACATGGACATCTCGCTTTAAACAAAAACCTCCGCAGGGGCATGCTCTGCGGAGGTTTTTTCGTTTCTCGTTCAGGACACCGGCTTGGGGTTGGCAGCGGTGTTCTCCGCGTCGTCGGCATTGGCGTCCTTCGGCATTTCGAAGGGGACGACATCGTCCGGCTGCAGCTCGATGCGGCTGTTGTCCTCCGACAGCACGCGCGTGCCGGGCTCGACCTTCGTCTCGCTCGTCGTGCCGCGGACGGGATCCTTGGTCTCGCGCGGGTTGCCGTTGGCGGGCTCATACCATTCATTGACGCCGTGCATGATGACGGGCGTGCCGTCCTCGATCAGGTTCCAGATCCAGGCCATGGCCTCCTCCGGCGTGTTGACGCAGCCGTGGGAGCCGCCGTAGACATAGAAGCTCGCGCCGAAGTTCGACCGCCACGACGCGTCGTGCAGGCCGATGAGATCACCGACCACGCTGACCCAGTACTTGACGAAGACCAGATAGTCGTCGCCCTTGAGCCAGACGTCGTGCTCCTTGCCGTGGGCCTCATACAGGCCGGTCGGCGTCTGGTGGCCGTTGAGCGCGCCGGTCACGATGTTGGTGTTGACGACCAGACGGCCGTCCTTGATGTACGTCATCTGCTGGTTGTCAAAATCGACCTCGACATAGCTGTCGCCCAGCGAGAAGGGCTTGCCGTCCGTGTCGTAGCAGACGGCGTCCGCGTCGATCTCGCCGGATTCCATCGTCAGCAGCTGCGCACGGATCTGCTCCATGACGCTCTGCGCGTCGATGAGATAATTGCAGGTGACAAAGTCGATCTGGATCACGCCCTTGACCCAGGAGTCGAAGATGAACGGCGCGTCATACTGATTATATTTCGTTGCCCACTTCGAGATCGTCTCCGCGAGGACCTTTTCATCGATGGTGATCGTGCCGTCCGCCTCCAGATCGAGGATGGAGGCCAGATCGTGGCTCGTAAGCGTCTCCTCGCCGTGCGGCAGGAATTCGGAATCCTTGTTGAAATCGACCTTGACCTCCAGCTCCGCCAGCGCGGTGCGGAAGAGGCTGTCGGGCGTATCGCGGAGCGTCGCAGTCGTGATGGCGGGGGTTTCGTAGCAGTCGACCGAGGTCAGCTCGAACGTTGCGTTCTGCGCGCCGGACGGCGTCACGGCCAGACCGGCGGCTGCAGTCTGCAGCCCCTCCTGCACGGCGGCGACATTCAGCTCGTCGCCCGCGACCTCTTCGTGCACGGTATAGACGCCGTCCACCAAGTCGATATAGGCGTCCTCCGGCGCTGTGCGCTTCACGCTCTGCAGATCGGCGAGCACGGCGGACAGCTCCAGTTGCCCGAGATCCGGCGTGACACGATCCGTGGCGCCCAGGTCCCGCTTGGCCCAGTCCAGCCGGTCCTGCAGCGGCAGAGCGGCAAACTGCGCGTCCGGCATGCGGTCAAGCTCGGAGAACTGCGCGTTCACCTTCTGCAGCAGATCGTCGCGCAGACCGAGCGCCTGCATGTCATAGCTCCCGATGGCCGAGCCGTCCTCGGTCACGGTCAGTGTGACCTGATCCGCGGCCGCCGTCATGGCCTGATACTTGGCATAGACGGCCTGATGCGCCTGCTGCGTCTCGTCCAGCCGCGACTGCAGCCAGAACCATACGCCCGCGGCGGCTGCCGCGAGCACCACAATTACAATGATGATCACCCAAAGGGCGCGATGCTTCTTCATGTTTCTCCTCCGCTTGCTTCTGCGCGGATGCGCGCAGTCTCTCTTGCGAAAATTATAGCAGATTCCGCCGCAAATTCAACACGTTTCGCACCCCGCGCCATTATTTTCTTTTCTGCAGGAAAAACCGGGCCCCGCAGGTCTGCGGGGCCCGGCCACGGCTTTTCGTTTTGCTCAGCGGATGAGCGTGATGTGCTGGAACACGGTGGCGAGGGTGTTGGCGACGGTGGACATGGTCTTGATGAAGATATCCAGCGCGACGCCGACGACGTCCTTTCTCGTATCGCCGACGGTATCGCCGACGACGGAGGCCTTATGCGCGTCGGAGCCCTTGCCGTGGCCCCCGAGGGAGCCGGACTCGATGTACTTCTTGGCGTTGTCGAACGCGCCGCCGGAGTTGCCCATGAAGATCGCGCGCGGGATGGCCACGATGGTCGCGCCGATGAGCAGACCGCCGACGAATTCCACGCCGAACACGAAGCCGCCCACGATCGGGATCAGCAGCGCCAGCACGGACGGCAGCAGCATCTTCTTGAGCGCCTGCCGGGCGGCCATTTCGATGCAGCGGTTGTAGTCCGGGCGGACCGTGCCCTCAAGCACGCCGGGGCGGGACAGCTGCCGGTCGCCCTCGTCGGCCATGAGGCGGGCGGATTCGATGGTGTTGTCTGTCAGGAGCGCGGAGAAGTATTCGATGAGCGCGCCGCCGATGATGCCGCCGGCGACGACGATGTAGGAGGCCATGTTGAGGACCGGCTCTGCGTTGATGGCCGTGTAGTTGCCGACGTAGGCGACGATCAGCGAGACCGTAGCGAACGCGGCAGAGCCGATGGCGAAGCCCTTGCCGATGGCGGCGGTGGTGTTGCCGACGGCATCGAGCTTGTCAGTGATGGCGCGGACGGATTCATCCAGATGGCAGGATTCCGCCAGACCGCCGGCATTGTCGGCGATGGGGCCGAAGGCGTCGATGGAGACCGTCGCGCCGACGAAGGCCAGCATGCCGAGGCTGGAGAGGGCAATGCCGTAGGTGCCGCAGACCTTGCCGGAGATGAACAGGGACACGCCGATCAGCAAAACCGGCAGCAGGCACGAGCGCGAGCCGATGGCGTCGCCCTTGGTGATGACGAACGCGTCGCCCTCGGTGGCGATCTCCGCCAGACGGCGGGTGGGCTTATAGTCGGTGGAGGTGTAGTATTCGGTGATGGAGCCGATGGCGACGCCGCTGGCGATGCCGAGCACGCTCGAGATCCACGGCGACAGCCAGCCGCAGCGGAAGCTCGCGTACAGGGGCACGTCCGCGAAGATCAGCTTCGCCGCGACGAAGCCGCCCACGACCGTCAGACCCGCAGAGATCCAGGTGGAGAGATTCAGCTCGTGCGAGGGATTGTCGCCCATCTTCTTGATGGTGGCATAGCCAAGACCCAGCAGGCAGCCGAACAGGCCGCAGCCCGCCAGCACGATGGGGAAGACGGTGGTCGCGGTGAAGGTCGCCTCGGTCACAGCCTCCGTACCGCCGGAGAGCGCGCTTTTGTAGATCGTGACCGCGATCATCAGGGCCGCGGCCATGGTGGCGACGAAGCTTTCGAGCAGGTCGGAGCAGTTGCCGGCAATGTCGTTGACGTTGTCGCCGATGAAGTCGGCGATGACGTTCGGCACGCGGCTGTCATCCTCGGGCATGTCGTGGCGGAGCTTGGCCAGGATGTCGGAGGAGATATCGGCCGCCTTGGTATAGTTGCCGCCGGCCACGCGGTTGAACATGGCGACGATGGAGCAGCCGAGGGAATACGTGGTGATGCGCATGATGGTGGGATTGCACTCAAGGTTGGCCAGGAAGCCCGTGCCGACTGCGGTCGGGTCCACGCCGTTCCAGATGATCAGGACCAGGACCATGCCCAGCATGCCGAACGCCTGCACCGCCAGGCCCGAGACGCTGCCGCCGCCGAGCGCGACCTTGACGGTCTCGCCGATGGAGAGCGTTTCGCGCGCGCGGTTGGAGGTGCGGACGTTTGCATACGTTGCGCTGCGCATGCCGAGGATGCACACGACGCTGGACATGCACGCGCCCATGATAAAGGTGATGCCGCTCGTCTTTTCCACGAACAGGCTGAATACTGCCGCGACCACGATCACGACGATCGCAATGACGCGGAATTCCGTTTTGAGGAAGGTGCTTGCGCCGTCACGGATGATGCCGGCCATCTCCTGCATCTCGTCCGTCCCCTCCGGCAGCTTCCGGATGCGGGCGTACTGGAAGAAGATATAGGCCAACGCAAGAATGACTACGCACAAAACCAGATGCCATACATTCATACTTCAGGTCTCTCGCTTTCTTTTTCGTTTTTGTCGTCATCAACGTCTTTGCGTCAGCTGACAAGAGCACACACGGTTTTTCACGGGGCAAAACGACGGCTGGCGTCGTTATCCTCGTCGATGGGCGTCAGCCCATCTTCCTCGTCTGCCTTGCCAGCTGCCGTTTATCCTCCGTGAAAAACTCCGAAGGACTTGCCGGCCGGTCTGGAGCGTTGTCTGCAAGGCAGAGGACGCAGGCTTGCTGACGCAAGTCAAGGACGATAACGCAGCAGACGGCGGTCCAGTCCGGCCTGCAAGCGTGTGTGCTCTTGTCAACTGACGCATTCTGGTGCACTGCAGAATCTGGCGTCCTTGACAGCTCTTCGTCTACAGTTTATAATGCCATCAGTCTAAAGTAAAACGACAGTTTCTTCATTTTCATGTGACAGTCCGTCATAACAGGAGGCGTCATGGATCTCAACCGCTATAAAATTTTCCTCTCCGTCGCCGACAGCGGCAGCTTTACGGCCGCTGCCGCCGCATGGAACTATACGCCCTCCGGCGTGGTCCACCTGATCAACGCGCTGGAGCAGGAGTTCGGCTTCCCCCTGTTCGTCCGCACGCGGCGCGGCGTCCACCTGACGACGGACGGCGAGCAGCTCATCGCGCCGCTGCGCGATCTGGTGCAGTGCGACGACCGGCTGCGGCAGGTCTGCTCCAAGATCCAGGGCGTCCTGACCGGCAAGGTGCGCATCGGCTCGTATTACAGCATCTCCGCGCACTGGCTACCGCCGGTCATCGGCCGGTTCCACCGGGATTTCCCCGGCGTGCAGATCGAGCTCATGGAGGGCCACCACCAGCTGCTCGACGAGCTGATGAACCAGAACCGGGTGGATCTGTGCTTCTACAGCCGCGTGCTCGGCGGCGGGCGGGAGTGGATCCCACTGCGCGCGGACCCGATGGTCGCCATCGTCCCGCCGGAGCACCGGCTGGCCAGCGCCGGCGCATTCCCCATCGGCGCCTACCGCAATGAGGAGCTCGTCATCTCCGCCCGCGGCAACGACTCCGACGTCATGCACGTCTTCAACAAATACCGCCTGACTCCCTCCATCGGCTACACGACAGAGGAAGACCACGCTGCCATCGCCATGGTCGAAAGCGGACTCGGCGTGAGCATGCTGAACCGGCTGTCCACCGGCGGCATCCAGACCCGCGCCGTCATCCTGCCCCTGGCCCCGGAGGAGTCGATCGAGCTCGGCATCGCCCTGCCCTCCCGGCTGCAGGCCCCGCCGGCCGTCCGCCGGTTCGTGGAATACGCGGTCTCGTACATCCGGGACGGAACATTTCCGGCATAAAGACGCCGAAACGGCTTGCAGTCCGGACTTCCGTACACTATAATAGAAGCAAAAGTCCGAAACTTGACAGAAAAGGTGAGCGTATGGAGATCAAGCGTGCTGCGGAGCTGCTCCGCGGGCTCGCCGACGGCCGCGACCCGATCACAGGCGCGCGTCTGCCGGACGAGAGCGTCTATAACCACCCCGAAATTATCCGGGCGCTGCACTGCGTCCTGCAGGAGCTGCAGACCCGCCAGACCGGCGCGCAGGCCGTCAACGCCGGCCGCAGCTGGCGGCCGGACGAGGAGCAGCAGCTGCTGGAGGAATACGACGCGGGTCTGCCGGTCGAGCAGATCGCCCGCCGCCACGGCCGGACCGCCGGGGCCATCGAGGCCCGCCTGTCCGAGCTCGGCCGCCGCGACCAGATCCAGTTCAACATGCGCTGAGGATCCGCCGATGGAAGCAAAACAGACCAAACTCGAGCTTGCCCTGCAGCAGGAGCTGCTGCAGAACGCGCAGCAGGCCGCCGCGCGGTACCACAGCCCCGTGACGCGCTTCGTCCGGAATCTGCAGTCCCGCGGCAGCGTCGCCGCCGTGCGGGACTTTGTCCGCCGCCATGCCCCCTCCGACGCCTTCGCCTCGCTGGAGCAGGCCGGGCATCTGGAGCTTTCGCCGGAAGCCACCATCATCCAGGCCCACTACGGCCCCCTCTTCACCGACGAAGAGATCAACACCTGCCTCACGCTCCTGCTGGAAGCCGGATATTTCTGAATCGCCGCCGCCCCGCCGATCCGGCCGGGCGGCGGTTTTGTGGTATAACCAGTTGTTTCTTTTGTTGTGGGCGAATATCAGATTTTTTCTATTTCTCATTGCTTTTCCGTGAGGCGCGTGCTGCTATACCGATTCTGTGGCTATACCACAGAATCAGAGAGGAGCGATATGATGAAACATTCCCGGAAAAAAGCGGCGCTTGCGCTGGTTTTGCTGCTTGCGATCGTCTTCGGCTGCATGTTCGCCGCTGACCGCATCCAGCGCGGAAACGGGACCATCGCCGTTACGGAAGGATAGATTGAAACCGACGTCGGTGATCTCATGTACAAGCTGTACACACCGAAGACCGCCACGGCCGAGACCCCGGCCCCCGGCGTTCTGCTGCTGCACGGCTACCAGAACGACCATGAGACCTGCGCGGCCTACGCCATCAAGCTGGCCCGCCGCGGCGCGGTGGTCCTGTGTCCGGACGAATACGGCCACGGCTCGACGACGGCCGGACTGATCAACCGCGGCTACGTCAATCACAAGGTCACGGTCAACTACGGCGAGAACAGCGTCGAGGACGGCGCGTTCAAGACCATCGGCGGCCAGACCCGCTACAAGGTCATGATGAACTTTTCCAACCTCAGCTTTTTCGACAAGCATTACACGACCGACGCCGACGGCAATTCCATGACAGACAGCTCCGCGGGCGGCAGCTATGCCTACGCGCTGCTGGCGGCCATGGACAATGTCGATCCCGCGCGTCTTGCGATCAGCGGCCACTCGATGGGCACCTGGTCCTCGTGGTCGGTCGCCGCGAATTTCTGTGGCACGGACATCGAACCGAAGGCCGTCGTTTTGCAGTGCGGCGAGCTGTTCCGCGACAGCGCGTATAACGCGGAGAACATCCACTTCAACAACGTCCTGCTCCTGCAGGCAAAATACGATGAATTCAGCTATTTCCGCGACTACAAAAACGTCGTGGACGATGATCTGCTGAAAAGCGATCTGCGCACGGAGTTCCTCGGCTGCACCGCAGACGAGGCCGCGTGGAACACGACCTATGGAAGCTTCGAAGACGGCACCGCCCGCCGCATGGAGCTGCTGAACACCAACCACCGTCTTACGACCCACAACGCGCATGGTCTCGCCACGGCGCTGACATGGTTCTCCGATACCATCGGCCTTGATCTGACGCTCGCGCCGACAGATCAGGTCGCCATGACGAAGGAGACGCTCGTACTGATCGCCATGCTCGCGGCAGTCGCATCGCTCATGGCCGTGATGGAGCTGCTGCTCACAACGCCGTTCTTCTCCAAGGCGGTGCAGCCGCTGCCCGGCGAGGCCTCCGTCAAGCCGAACGGCGCGTGGTGGCGCGGCGCAATCATCACGATGCTGCTCGCTGCTGCGACGTATCCGTTCATGACGCAGCTCGGCCACGGCCTCCTGCCGCTGCCGGAAAATATCTTCCGCATGACGGTCGGCAACGGCTTCCTCAGCTGGTATCTGCTTCTGATCCTGATCATGCTGGTCACGTCCATCATTGGCTATCAGAAAAACAAAAAGCGCGGCGCGCAGGACGGCTGGCAGAGCATGGGGCTCGGCACAGCTGCCGCGTCGGGGCGCATGGGCTGGGGCCTGCTCGGCCGCTGCGCGCTGCTGGTGCTGTGCATGCTGGCGTATCTGTACGTGCTGCTTCTTATCTGCGAGAAGGCATTTTTGCTGGACTTCCGGTTCATCTGGCCGTTCTTCAAGACCTTTGACGCAGCCCGGTTCGGACAGTTCTGCGTCTATCTTCCGGTCTTTGCGCTGTTCTTTATCCTGAACAACAGCAAGATCATGGCCTCCGCCCGCTGCAAAGCCACATATCAGCCGGGCTTCAAGGGCTTCCTCGGCTGCTGGTGGTGCAACGCGCTCATGATGGTCGGCGGCATTCTGATCATCGTGCTGATCGAATACATCCCGTTCTTTATGAACATCGCGCCGGGCGCAGATCTGCTGTTCGGCTCGACGTTCGGCGGCCCGTTCATGTCGCTGCTGATCCTGTTTGTGCCGCAGGTGCTGGTGTTCAGCGTGCTATGCACCTACACCTACCGCCGCACCGACAGCGTCTATATCGGCGCGCTGACCGCGGCCTCGCTCGCCTGCTGGATCGTGACCGGCGGCTCGTCAATGCTGTAAGCAGAACATACAAAAAAGCTGCCCACCCGGGCAGCTTTTTTTCGTTATTTCTGTTTTTCTTCCAGATACGGACCCAGATAGTCGGAGGCCCGGCCGAGGATGGACAGCATGCACATATCCGCCTCATATGCGTCCCGCCGCGCGATCGCCGCGGTCAGCAGCTGGAACTTCGGAATGCTCAGCCGCAGCTCCTCGCGGTTTTTGTAATGCTCCCGGATCAGATTGCGGATCATCTTCTCAAAGCTCTGGAACACCATCGCATAGGCCAGATTCCCCGAGATCTCGGTTAGGCATTTGTGATACAGATAGACGGCCTCCGCCGCCTGCGCATCGTCGGCGGCATAGATCGCCTCCGTGTGTGCCTGCAGCATCTGCAGCGACGCCGGCGTGAGCTTTGCGCAGGCCAGCCGCGTGCATTCGCGCTCGATCAGGATCCGCGCATCCATCAGATCCCGGAACAGCGTGCTGTCGATCAGACCGGAATCAAACCCCATGATGGCCGACAGCGTCTCCGGCGTGGCCTGCTGAACATATTCCGCCACGAACGCGCCTCTGCGCGGCACGATCCGCAAAAAAACCATGCGCGCCAGATCGAGCATCCCCTGGTTGACCGAGCCGCGGCTGAAGCCCAGCTGTTCGGCCAGCTCCCGCTCCGGCGGCAGACGGTCTCCGGGCTTCAGTTCGCCGGAGAGGATCCGGTTTTTCATGATCTCCATAAAACTCGCTCTTCGGTTCTTATTCTCTTCTGCCGGCACCCAGACCGCCTCCTGTTCTGCTCGCCGCGTATAATATCAAAGGCTCCGAAATCTACTGATTCCGGAGCCTTCTCATGGCAAGCTGCACCCTTTAAGATAACAATGATTTCTCCAGTGTTTTCAAGGGTTTCAGCTACTTTCGGCAATCTTTTTCCGCGTTAGCGCAGCGTACTGCTTGATGGTTACTGTGCAACCTAAAAAGATATTGCATAGTTTGCGGTTTTTCGTACTCCGCACTATCGCCTCACTAATCTTTATCCCGACGATCCTCCTGCTTTGCACGGTTTCGATCATAAAGCCGCTTGCTTTGCACAATGCGGGTGACCGGCGAAACGCCGTTCCATGTGCCGCGCTTGGCTACATGAAGTTTGCGCTGGTTTTTCTTACTCTGTTTTTTCAGCGGTGTAACCTTCATTCAGATCCCACGTCCTTTCCCGTTTGTTCTGCTGCTCCGCGCTTTCAACTGCGCTTCCGTCCTTGCGATCTCTGGCGATCTCCGGCATCGGGTTGGCGTCCAGCAGCTCCGTCAGTGTGCGCGGTGTGTATCTCATGTAATCCATCATGCAGCCGACATTGATCAATCTGCTGGGGATGCCCATCGCCCACTGCTCGTTCTTCCACTTCTCAACGAGTTTCCACTCGCGTGTATTATGTACATGATCATATAGCATGACCGCGCCATAATGCTGGTTCTTATAAAACAGAATCGGGTAATGGCTAAGAATCACCAGCCGATTCTCATCGTTGACCTCCGCGTACTGCTCGATGCTCTCCCAATACGGCGAGAAATACGATCCGATGCTGATGCACGACAGCAAGCGTGATGTGGCAAATCTGCTCCATGAAGAATCAGATACACGTTCTGTTCGGGAGTTCTTTCGCCGGAAACAGCAACAGCAGTCACAGCAAAAGCAGAACAAGAAGAAAAATCGAGACAGTTGGGAGCGATAAAATTTCAGCGGGAGTGCATTTTGAACGATGCACTCCCGATTTTTCTGTTTTATTCGTGAAGCCGGTAGAATTTTTCATATTTTTGCGCTATAATTATTATGGATTTTTGTATCTATGAGTAAGGCGATTGCTTTGATAACCAATTGATTACGAACGGAGGCGAAATACTGTGCAGCTCTTTTATGGAGTACCGGAAGATATTGAAAAATAGATGAGCCTTGTTACACAGGTGCGCTGAAATTTCCCAGGTCTGGAAATGCAAGAGAAGCTAAACGAGCATCGAGCCACCGTTCTCAAGTTCATGGACAAGAGACAGGCTATCTGTATAAAGGACGAAAACGAGATTGCTGGTGTTATGCTGTTCTCACGAGGACACAACATGATCTGCTATCTCGCTGTTTCGCCCGAATACCGTCGCCGTGGTGTTGCTTCCATTCTCATGGATGAAGTTCTTACCAATTTAGACAGAACAAAAGAAATCTCGGTATCTACTTTCCGTGCTGACGATGAAAAAGGAACCGCCCCAAGAGCATTGTATGAAAAATACCATTTGTCTCCCGATGATGATTACCCCGAATTTAAGTATTATGAGGGGCTTCCTTATCTGAATGATTTTTATTTGGAAGTTCACTATGAGGGGACTTCGGAACAGGATGAGTCGATACAACGGGTACTT
>OLFX01003328.1_pt1 | contig 10896 bp, 10 predicted proteins | sample 1605091 | NCBI WGS metagenome assembly OLFX01 (sample SAMEA3888906, study PRJEB22519) | human gut metagenome | biome: human gut; feature: human-associated habitat; material: faeces | place: Denmark | collected 2012
GAGCAAGAAGCCCCCACTTCAAAATCTATGATTTAAGTGGTGGGAGCATGTCACTGACAAAGAAAAGTTATTAGAGCTTTATAATGCTATGAATGGCTCGGATTACATGGATGCCAGTGAGCTTCAGGTGGTGACTCTGGAAAATGCGATTTATTTGTCAATGAAAAATGATGTAGCTTATCTACTGCATGACGAACTGTTTTTGTATGAACAGCAGTCTACAAAAAATGCAAATATGCCGTTACGCTGTCTGTTTTATGCAAGTGACACGTATTCGGTATTGGTGAAGGATAAGAATCTTTATGGTACGAAGATGCTTCCACTTCCATCGCCTACGTTTGTAGTGTTTTATAATGGAAAACAGAAGATGGATGAGGAAGGGGAATTGAGACTTTCGGATGCCTTTGTAAAAAAGCAGGAGATTCCGAATCTGGAAGTGATCGTAAAAGTGAAAAATATCAATATGGGAAACAGCCGGGAACTTTTCGAAAAATGCAGACCGATGCGGGATTATATGATCTTTGTGGATAAGGTAAGAAGGTATTCACAGGAGCAACCGTTGGAAGACGCAGTGGAACGGACAATCCGGGAGTGTATGGAAGAAGGACTGACGGTAGAAGAAGTAAAAGCTTTGGATACAGATGAGGCGGTTATAGAAATTAAGGGGTTTTGATTTTGTATCGATACCGAATCTACAATACAGATATAGAAATACAGAATTTTAAGTTGAGTTTTTCTGACAATATGGTATACTGAATATTATGACACATATGATACGGAGCAGAAAACAGACTGAGATTACGATATGACCGGCATCCGTATGAAAAAACAAATTAGAAATACCGGTATGGAAATTTGGCTTTGGAAAGGTAATACCGATCGAATATACCGGAGATATGAAAGGATATAGAACTATGAATCGGGAGAACTTACAGACAGGAAGACAGGAGGCAATCCGGGGATTTGAAATTGATGGAACATTTCTGGAGTGTACACCTTGTGGAAATGGTCATATTAACGATACTTTTATGATGTCATTTGACAGAGACGGCGAAACACATCGGTATTCACTGCAGCACATGAACCGGTCCGTATTCAGGGATCCGGTTTCGCTGATGAATAATATTCTCCATGTGACAGACTATCTGAAAGAACAGATCAGGGCACAGGGAGGAGATCCACAGAGAGAGACACTTGATTTTGTATGTGCAAAGTCAGGTGAACCGTATTTTATAGACAGTTTTGGAGAGTACTGGAGAGCATACCATTTTGTAGAAGATGCATATGCACTGGAAGAAGTAAAAGATCCACAGGACTTTTATCAGAGTGCAGTGGCTTTCGGTAATTTCCAGAGAATGCTGGCAGATTTTCCGGCGGATACTCTGACGGAGACCATTGCCGGCTTCCATGATACCAAGGCACGGTTTGCTGCATTTGAGAAAGCGGTCGAAGAAGATGTATGCGGAAGAGCTGCAGGAGTACAGCAGGAGATTCGGTTTATAAAGGATCGATACGATGTTGCCTGTGTGCTGGGTGATCTGTTAGAGGCAGGAGAACTTCCGCTTCGTGTAACACATAATGACACCAAGTCCAACAATGTTCTGATGGATAATACTACCGGAAAAGGTCTTTGTGTGATCGATCTGGATACTGTTATGCCGGGGCTGGCAGTGAATGATTTTGGTGATTCCATCCGCTTTGGTGCAAGCACAGGCGCAGAGGATGAGAAAGATCTTTCCAAGATCTCCTGTGATATGGAACTGTATGATATTTATGCAAAAGGTTTCGTAGAAGGATGCGGTGGTGCGTTGACCGATATGGAGATTGAGTGTCTGCCGATCGGGGCGAAGGTAATGACTTATGAGTGTGGTATGAGATTCCTGACAGATTATCTCTCCGGGGATACATACTTTAAGGTTGATTATCCGACCCACAATCTGGATCGTACGAGAACACAGCTGAAACTGGTGTGGGACATGGAACAGAAATGGGAGCAAATGCAGGAGATTGCCCGAAAATATAAAAATAAATAAAAGATAGAAACCGGTTTATTAACCTCGACTAAGACGTTCAGAAAAGACTTTTTGTGAGACTATGAAGAAAAGGCTGTAAATAATAATCTTCTATGATAATGACGCCCAGAAAAGATTTTTTGTTTTGTTTACAGCCAACACCCAGAAAGGGAGTGCATGCCCGGTGGGGGCGGACAGCCTTTTGCTGGTGCTTTTAGCAAAGATGAGATCCAGCGTCTACGCAGACTTTCACGAGGGTCAGCCGACCCTCGTGAACATAGTCGGAGTTGACGATTAGCTCAGATTTGCGTTACCAGCGGTTGTCCGCTCCCACCGGGCAAGCACTCCCTTTCGTCCGTCTTGAAGCTCCTTCTTCGAACGAACAACAGACAAGTTACAATTTCTCAATATCCCCGATCAACTGAGCCACTTCTTCCTCTGTGGTAGCCCAACTCGTACAAAATCTCGCAATAACCCCGTCCGGTGTACTTCCGGTTTTTTCAAATGTATAATTCTGTCCAAGCACTTCCTGCTGCTTTTCATTCAAAATCACAAACTGCTGATTCGTAGGACTCTCTACCCAGAAAGGAATCCCTTTCTTTGCAAAAGCATCCCGGATTTTCATAGCCAGCACATCCGCTTTTTTCGTGATTTCAAAATAAAGATCATTCTCCAGCAACGTATAAAACTGCAGTCCCAGAAGCCATCCCTTTGCCAGAACTGCTCCGTTTTGCTTCATAAAAGCTTTAAATCTTCGTTTCAGATCATTCGAAGTGATAACCACAGCCTCACCAAACAAAGTGCCGCATTTTGTTCCGCCAAAATAAAAAACATCCGTAAGAGCTGCAAAATCCTCAACGCTGATATCATTTTCCACAGCACCAAGTCCATATCCAAGACGTGCGCCGTCCACAAACAAATACATTCCATATTTATCACAAACCTTACGGATTGCTTTTAACTCTTCCAGTGAATACAAAGTGCCCTGTTCGGTAGGAAAAGACAAATAAACCATCTTAGGCTCTGTATAATATTCCGGTTCGTTTTCCTCATAATAAGCACCGGCGCATGCGTCAATCTGCGCGGCGGTGATTTTTCCGTCTGTATTTGGGATCGTCTGGATCTTGTGGTTTGTATTTTCCACGGAAGCTGCCTCGTGACAGTTAATATGTCCTGTATCTGCAGCAATCACACTCTGAACAGAAGAAAGCGCACTGGCGATCACGATAAAGTTTGCCTGCGTAGCACCCGGGAAAAAGTGAATGGCTGCATCCGGGCAATGAACTCTTTCTCGGATCAGGTCGGCTGCTTTTTTACACCATTCATCTTCACCGTACCCTCCAAAACTATTATCATTGACAGCACTCAACGCCTCCAGAATCTCAGGATGGGCACCGTGATTGTAATCATTATTAAAACGTATCATAATTAAAATTCTCCCTGTATAAAAATTGATTTACCCCTAGCCACAGGATGGAAAAAATCTGTACTTATTGTATCTGTTCCAGGGGAAAATAGCAAGATGAAAATAAAGCAGGCAGTCGTGATACTTGCTATCCGGTTGTGGGAATGGTAAAATTGATAAGAAAGCGGATGACTTTTTTGCTTATTCTCAGAAAGAAAAGAGGAGTATAAAATAATGTATTACGTACCAGACGGCACCAAAGAGTGCGGATTTTATGAATGTAAAAAATGCGGCAATCGATTCCTGTCCCTGCAGACGATGAAAAGAATCCCATGCCCGGACTGTGAAGCCGAGATTGACTATGAAATCGGTCCGGATGAGTCCCTGGAAGATGTTCTTGATACCGCAGAACTGATCGAGAAAATAGAAGGTGTGGAAGAAGTAGAAAAAATGGATGCCCTGCTGAGCCTGGCAATCACCGGTGGAGATGACAGCTGGATCTGAGAAATACAAATCTGTAAGCAGATAATCGAAAAAGACAGTCATACAGAGGAAGACAAAGATTTACTCCTGTATGGCTGTCTTTTATGTATAATTATAACGTTTTAAGCATTTCCTCCCACACAAACTGATTTTCCTCCCAGATAGTTTCAAACTGATCAGGTGAAACAGGGGTATCTCCGGTGCCGACTTCGATGGTCAGACTGGGAATCCCCTGACTCAGGATCGCCCAGTCCTTATACCCGGCGGGATCGAGAGCCTGATAATCAGCGTCCAGTGGATAGCCTGTTGCAACAGAGATCGTGTTGGCAAAAGAGAGAGTCTGGTCGTAGAGACTGCCTTCCTGGCCGAAATACCAGTAAATGACATCTCCCTGTGTGTGATAGCTGATCGTACGGGAAAAGTGTTCCTGTAAAGTAAGCTGAATAAGAGCATTACTTTCTGCTTCACATCCGGGTGCCGTTCCTTTGTAATGATCGGCAGATGGGTGTCCGGCAGGATCCGCGTAACTGTCCCACAAAGCATCAAAGTTTCGGTTCAGATCCACACCGTTTGCATTGGATTTCCATTGTTCGAGATAATCATTATCTGAAAGAGAAGCCCCATCCATCTGTGAGATCTGTTCCAGATTCTTCCGGACTTTATCGGTCTGAACACCGTCCAGTCCCTGTTGACTGATGGAAACACCATCTGGATTTACCATGCAGATCACATGGATTGCTGTATCCTGAAGCAGATCTTTATAGGAAATATCTCCGTAGGAATCTCCATTTTTTATATGTTTAAGGAAAGAGACTGTCTGCTTCATGACAAGCTGACAGGTGATATATTCCCGGGCGTGAATACCGCCGTTGACCAGTATTTTTCTGGAAGCATCTTCATTTCCGATAATAAAATGGAGAATCTGCCGCCCATCTGCAGTTTCTCCGAGACTGTCCGCAGAGAAAACAGAGGAATAACGGGATTTTAACAGATCAGTATCTGAAACCAGATCTTCGTAGGTATAGACAGATGGATTATGATCAACGATCAAAGGCTTATACTCCTTTCGATAGAAGAAAATAAAACCGGTGGATAAAACAAGAATAAGAACGACAGCGGGAACAGCCAGCCGGCCAACAAGCCTGTGCTGCTTCTTTTTATGCCCGGGATGTCTGGATCTTTGTGCTGACACAGCAGTCAGCCGTGTGCCGCAGGAACTGCAAAAATTTGTGCTGTCATTATAAGTCGCACCGCAGCTTGAACATTTTTTCATGAACCTTCCCCCTCATAAATAATGTATGCAGATATCTTATCACGAAAGTAACAGCTTCACAACCGGATTGATAATAGAAGTCGATTTTTGTCCTGTCTTGTGTATCCCCCAAGTGCCTGTTTTACAGGTTTTCCGGGGTATCAGTCATTTTGTCTGGTATTGAAAAGCAGTGTCAGATTTGTCGTAAATGTCGTAAATTTGTGGTCAAAAAATGATGAGAAATGGAGAGCGCTAATAAAATGAAATTAAAGTACACGAATGTAAATGGATACCTGATCCCGAATCTCACTTATAAATCTGGTGGGCAGATGGAGTAACCTGGCAAACGCATGGTAATAATATCTAAAAACAGAAGATACATTTTTAGTAAAAACCGCTTTTGAAATAAAAACGAAATAGTTTTATAATAAAAATAACGGTGAGCAATGTAGTGATGTGGGAAAGCAACATATATGCTACTCACTTTTATAAAATGAATCTGAGGAGGAACCATACATGTATGAATATGAAATCTTTATTGAAGAAATAAATCCGTGTGGAGGAGAAAAATACAGTAAAAAAACTTTGATTGAGGCGGAAGCAGACAGTCCGGAAGCTTATGTAAAGGAATATGGAAGATTTCCGGTTTTGGAATCCACACATAATGAAAGCGGAGATGTTGTAATAGTAACAGGAGATAATCAAGGCTCTTTTGTACGTTATACTTTTACGGAATAAAGGTGCTGATTAGTAAGGAGAGAAGTTTGTGAAGTATGAAATCGGGGACTTTGTCAGTAAACCAGTTACCGGTATTTGTAAAATAGAGGATATTTTATATTTGAATCCGCAGGACGAAAGAAATAATATATTGTATTATCTGATGAAACCAATCGAAGATAAAAAAGAAAAAATATATGTTCCGGTTTCAAATTCAGATTCAAGGTTGAGATTGTGTATGACAAAAGAAAAAGCATGGAATTTGATCAAAAGAATTCCAGAGATTCCGACAGCCTGGACGAATAATGAAAAAATGAGAGAGCAAAATTATAAAGCGGCAATAAAAGCAAATGATCCAGAAGCCTTGGTTGCTATTATAAAAATGATATATGAGAGGAAACAGAAAAGACTTGCTCAAGGAAAAAAGAGTACTGCCACGGATGCAAGATATTTCCAAATGGCAGAAAATTTATTGTATATGGAATTGGGAGTAGCACTTGGAAAACCAAAAGAGGAAATATGCAAAACGATTATTAATTATATTAACCAGAGTAAACAGGAAAATTAAAGGAATAAAAGGGCGTGAATCTATTAATGGATTCATGCCCTTTAAATTATGATTGTGAAATTATTTTTAGTAATTTGTGTGACATGCAATAGCTGTAAACGCAAGCAACGATTTCTGCAATCCAGAATGCATACCAGCCATGTGAAATACCAGAGATTTTTATAAAAATCCAGAGGCTGGGAACCAGCAAAATGAGTTGACGTATAGCAGCGCCAACCATATTGATGATTCCATTTCCAAGTCTCCTTATGACATTGCAAAAAAAGCATGAAATCTATAAGGACAAGCAAATCCTCATGATTTCACGCTTTTACAAGCCGGCTTTTAGTACAATTATTATTTTCTTCGGACATATTATAAACGAAAAAGAAGAGAGAATGCAAGAAAAATTTTGTTTGACTTTTTGAAATAGAGGAAATATAATTACAAGAAACGAGTAGCAAGTAAGCGTAAATCCAGTTTACCAGCTACTCGTTTTCATTTTGCAAAAATTAATATCGCCATGAAAAAGTGTGTAGCGTGTCAGCGTAAGTCCAGCTTATATGACAAGGTGCGCACTTTTTTTGTGCCAAATAAGAAAGGAGTTAAAACGAAATGGCAGAAAGTAACAAGATGAAGGGGATGCCGGTAAATAAGCTGATAGTCCAGATGGGAATTCCGATGATCTTATCTATGGCATTGCAGGCAGTCTATAACATTGTAGACAGTGCGTTTGTAGGAAATATGAGAGTGGGCAGTGAAGCAGCACTAAATGCCCTGACACTGGTATTTCCGGTTCAGATGCTTATGGTGGCAGTGGGGATTGGAACCGGAGTAGGAACCAATGCACTTCTTGCAAGGACACTTGGACAGGAAAATAGTAAAAAAGCTGCATCGGTAGCAGGAAACAGTCTGTTTCTGGGAGTACTCATTTATATGGTCTGCTTATTGTTTGGTATCTTTGGGGTGAAAGCATATATTTCATCACAGACAGTAGATACAGAAGTACTTGAGATGGGAGTCAGCTATCTGAGGATATGCTGCGTAATCTCTTTCGGTATTATTTTCTTTTCATTATTTGAAAAGTTATTACAGGCAACAGGCCGTTCTCTGTATTCCACAATTGGCCAGGTGGTTGGAGCAGTTGTAAATATCATCCTTGATCCGATCATGATCTATGGTATTGGACCTTGCCCGGAAATGGGAGTAAAAGGTGCAGCTTATGCAACGGTAATTGGCCAGGTAGCATCCGCAGTATTACTGCTCATTTTTCATATCAAATTAAATAAGGAATTTGAGCACGGGGCGAAATACATGAAGCCGGATGGCGGAATTATTAAGGAAATTTATGCAATCGGATTTCCGGCAATCATTGCACAGGCTCTGATGTCCATTATGGTTTATGTGATGAATCTGATCCTGAAGTTCAATCCGTCAGCACAGACAGCCTATGGATTATTTTATAAAGTTCAGCAGTTTGTACTGTTTCTTGTTTTCGGCCTGCGAGATGCGATCACCCCGATCATTGCATTTGCTTATGGAATGAGAAATAAGAAGAGAATTCAGGATGGAATCAAATATGGTCTGATTTATACAATTGTGTTAATGATTCTGGGAATTGCAATTACAGAGATTTTCCCTGGGGGATTCGCAACGCTGTTTAATGCGGGAGCGTCAAGAGAATATTTTACCGGAGCAATGAGAATAATCTCAGTCAGCTTTTTGTTTGCAGGAATCAATATTGCTTATCAGGGTATTTATCAGGCACTGAATGGTGGTATGGAATCGCTTGTTATTTCACTTTTGAGACAGCTCATTATTATACTGCCGTTGGCCGGAATTTTTTCAATATTTGTCAGAAATGAACAGATGGGCATTTCATTGATCTGGTGGGCATTTCCGATCACTGAAATAATTTCATGTCTTGTAGGCTATGTATTTTTAAAGAGAATCAGAAAAAATAAAGTGGGTGTTTTGAATTAAGGAGGAATCAGAGATGGCAAAAAGAATCATTACAATAAGCAGAGAATTTGGAAGCGGTGGACGTTTTATCGGAGAAGAAGTAGCGAAGAAACTTGGGATTGCTTATTATGATAAAAATATCATTACTAAGATTGCAGAGAAGTCCGGTTTATCTCAGAAATATGTTCAGGAAAGTGCAGAATTATCTCCGAAAAAAGGCTTGTTTGCATATGCATTTGCCGGACGTGATATCACAGGAAAATCAGTAGAAGATATGGTGTATGAGGCACAGAGAAAGGTTATCTTAGAACTGGCTGATAAGGAATCTTGTGTGATTATCGGAAGAAATGCAGATTATATTCTGAAGGATAGGGATGATGTGCTGAATGTATTTATCCATGGGGACATGCCGGAAAAAAAACAGCGAATTATGGGGTTATATAATGTAGGAGAAAAGGAAGCTGTCAAAATGATGGCAGATACCGATAAAAGGCGTATGACGAATTATAATTTTTATACGGATCAGAAATGGGGAAAGGCCAGTAATTATACATTGTGTTTGAATAGTTCACAGCTTGGATATGACAGATGTGAGAAGCTTGTTATGGAATGTAGTAAATAATCAGCACTATTTTTATATGATATATCGTAACTATTCAGTAGCCATTATCCCGCGAGGTGTTTTGGCATAAATATTCCAAAATCCCGAGACATACAAGCAAAAATGCCATCACCGAAGGTTTAAATGCATTTTTGCTCGTAACTGTGAAGGTACTGAACAGTTGCTCAAATAAATAAAACTCAGGGAGGTTTTAATATGGAAACAAAAAGAAAGTACCTACATTATTCTTATAATTGTATTATTACTCGATGTTGAGAAATATGCAGATCAATATAATAACGATTAGAAAGTGAGACTGTTTATGTACGATTTAACATTTGATCCAGAAAAATATGAAATAAAAACATGTGAACTTGGAAACCGGAGCATTACATATAGGGCATTTGAACATATTGTTTATTGTGCGAATCCAGCAAGTAAAATTCAGACATTGAACATCTATGTACCAGAAGAGTATTATAATGGGAAAACAATAAATGGATATTCACTAAATACAGCACCAATTTTTGCACCGAATACGATAGGTGGCTATATGGAAGGTTCGGCAATGGAAGTAGGAAGTGATCAGTTCAATCACAAACCAAATTCTGCATTTGAAGCCTTATTACATGGATATGTTGTAATGTGTGCAGGAATCAGAGGCCGCAATACAGGTATGCAGTCCAAAGAATTTTTTGTAGGTGGAACAGGAAAAGAAAACACAGAAAATCAGGAGAAACGAAGTGGACGTGCACCGGCATTAATTGTAGATATGAAAGCGGCAATCCGCTATATGAGACATAATGCAAAAACAGTACCGGGAGACGTAGAAAAGATCATAACAAATGGAACTTCGGCGGGTGGTGCATTGTCAGCGTTAGCAGGTGCAACTGGAAATGCAAAAGAATATGAGTCTTATCTGAAGGAGATTGGTGCTGCAAAAGAAAAAGATGATATTTTTGCAGCCAGCTGTTATTGTCCGATTCATAACTTGGAACATGCAGATGCTGCATATGAATGGCTTTTTCGGAAAGAACCTGTTTTTCACATGATGAAATTTGAAATGAGCCCAAAAGGACCGAAAATGATTCCTGTTGTTGGCGAACTTAGCGAGGAACAAAAGAAATTGTCAGCAGAATTGAAAGCAGAATTTCCGGCATATGTAAATTCTCTTGGACTCAGAGATGATAATGGAACAGAACTGACACTTGAAGAAAATGGTGAAGGAACATTTAAAGACTATGTCATGGGTTTTGTATATGCATCCGCCCAAAAAGAAAAAGAAACACATGATATCAGCGTAAGATTGTCAGATCTGGCTGTTCCGGGAAGCGATATAGATGAACAGGAATACATTACATTTGAAGGAAATCAGGTGGAAAAGATTGATACAGATGCATATGTAAAGAAAATCACACGAATGAAACCAACACCGGCTTTTGATGGACTTTCATTAGAAAGTCCGGAAAACGAAGAATTTGGTGATGATGAAGTCATGGCAAGACATTTTACAGAATTTGGTGAAAAATATTCCAAGGTAGGTGGCGCAAAAGCGGACGAACAGATTATAAAACTCTTGAATCCGACAAAATTTATCGGGGAATGCGACACAACAAAAAACTGGAGAATCCGTCATGGAGCTTTTGACAGAGATACTTCGATTGCGATTCCGGTAATATTGGCAACACTGTTAAAGAACAAAGGTTATGAAGTAGATTTTGCACTGCCGTGGGGATTACCGCACAGCGGAGACTATGATCTGGAAGACTTATTTACATGGATCGATAAACTTGCAAAATAAATAATATTATGAAGACAAAATTTGGTTGATTAACCAGGTAAAAGTGATATACTGAATGCATAAGAAAAGAAACCGTGTGGAATTACAGTTTTGTTTTCACACGGTTTTTTAGAAAA
>OLFX01003333.1_pt1 | contig 10882 bp, 8 predicted proteins | sample 1605091 | NCBI WGS metagenome assembly OLFX01 (sample SAMEA3888906, study PRJEB22519) | human gut metagenome | biome: human gut; feature: human-associated habitat; material: faeces | place: Denmark | collected 2012
CGGCATGGTCAAGAAAACACCAAAGATGTTCTTTCGCTACAATGGCGAAGATATGTCTCTAACTTCCATCTACAACAAGAACAAAAAGAGACGCGGAAGATCAAGATATCTGCTCTCCGTTATGGTTGATGTTGTAAAGGATGGTGAAATCATTCCTGCCAAAGTAGTTTATGTTCGCAATCGTAATAAACGCAAGGAATATCTCTGCCTTATTTCCACGGACGTAAATCTGGATGAGAATGAAATTATCCGGATCTATGGAAAACATTGGGATATTATGCCGATATTGGCATATGGGACATAGAGGTGTTCTTCAAGGTGTGCAAAAGCTACCTTACGGCCAAAAGTATGAAGTACACAAATAAAGCCAGGAACAAAGTTTTCAGATTTGTTCATCTTAGCGAACATGCGAAGCATGACACTTCGGACAGCAGAAAAGAGACAGTTCAGTAGAGAACGGTCTTCAAAAAGTAGTGCCTGAGTTCTTTGGGAATGGTAAATACACAATGGCGATGTTGGCAGGCGATAAGTTTAAAAGCCATGGAGTTGGTGCGGTCCATGGAATACTTATTGCCACAAGAAGAGCAAAAACGAGTATGGCAACGAAAAGGAACGAATTTCAGTTCACCACATTTTGTGCAACCATACATGGCACCACCGAATGCGGGATCACCGCAATTAATCATACGATCAACAGTATCAATTACATGTTGATTTGGAAGTAATATGTAAAGCATTTCTTCATAGTGTTGTTTGAAAATCTCTTGTAATATGTTCATACACTCATTATGAAGGAAAAAGTTGAAAAAAGAAAGCCCAACCCTCAAGATTGAGGGCAGGGGAGTTGAAGTGTCGGAGACACTTTTTTTCAAAAAATGCAGCTTCCGGGGAGAAATTACTGTGTGCCGGCGGATTATTTACGTAAATAAAAAAGAAATTATACATAAATTATGAAAATAGTTTGAACTAATTGACGGTTAAAAAGGCGTAAAGTAAAATAAAATTGTTGATATCAATGAACAATATATATTGTAAATGTTTTATCTTCTATTTACGTAAATCAAGGAGAAACTATGGTTACAATTCAAGATGTTGCAAAACATGCTGGTGTTTCTGTGGCAACTGTATCGCATGTTTTGAATAAAACGCGGTACGTTAGTCCTAAGCTTGAAGAGAAGGTAGAACTTTCGATCCGAGAGCTTGGATATGAGCCGATTCGAAAAAATGCTGGTAGGATTTTAAAAAATCAAATTGTCGGTGTGATTATTCCAGATTTATCTGTTGATTTTTATGCTGTGTTTGCAAATGAAATCACTTATTTACTGGAAAAACATGAGTTTAAAGTGGTTTTACTTGATAGTTGTGGGGACAGTGGTCGGGAGACAGAAAATCTGATGTCACTGAACTGGCAAAGCAATGTGATTGCAGTAATTGTAATTCCACTTTCGAAGATTTTGCCATGGAATGGAACTAAGTTAAAGAAAAAGTGTCTGATTGTGGGCGAGATTCCGGAAAAACAGAAGTTTCACATTGTGTTACCAGAGTATGAAAATGCTTCATTTAAGGCTGTGCAGCAGCTGATTCTCTCAGGTCATGAGTCCATAGCTTTGTTGTTGCAAGATAAAACTGACAGAACATCATCAGCAGAATACTACAGTGGATATAAAAGCGCACACAGACATTATCGGATTAATCCGAAGGAAAATAGTATTTATTATGAGACGGATTTAAAAACAGAGAAGGTCAAAGATTTATTTTATAGGTATACTGCAGTAATTTGCGCAACAGATCGTATTACAATGCGGTTGTTTCAAGAATTGGAACGAGCAGAAATGACCTGTCCTGAAGATATGTCAGTTATATCGTTGGAGTGGAACCAGAGAAGTAGCGTTTATCAGCCTGCGTTGACTGTAATTGGAGTGGATCCCAAAAAAATGGCTGAAGCTACTAGTGAACTATTTTTGAAATGTGATGCATTGCAAATGACCAATCAACGTCTTGTCCGTGTTTCCAATAAAGCGGTTAGTTCAGCGTCGGTGCGGATTATTGGGCGGGGACCCTACGGAGAAAAGATCGTTTCTTGCGAAAATCTCTACTTAACAGAAGAAGAGATTAAGAAAGTGCGAAGTGGAAATTATAAAGGCGTTCTGCTTTTTCAATTCAGCGGAAAACGTTGGATGCGACTCATTGACCAGGCGGTTCGAACTGTATTTGAAAAGCTCAATATTCAACTATTAGAAATGTTTGATGCCGATTCAAATAATCAGGTTTTTATTGAAAAGGTTTGGGAATGGATGGAGAAAAAACCGGATTTTATACTATGTGCTCCGGCAAATGATAAGTCAACAGAAGGGCTGTACAATGAAATTGCCAGAAGTGGAATCAGGTTATTTTTTATCGGAAGGGTTCCTCAGGGAATGAGACGAGATGGTTATGAATGTTGCGTTGTAAGTAATGAACAGAAAAGTGGATATAACTGTGCAAAACTCTTAGATGATTATTTTAATAAAAAGCCTGCGAAGATCGCATTGTTGACCTGCTCTTCCAGCTATATTTCAGGAAGAGATAGAGATATAGCAACGAAGAAGGTGTTACAAGAGCAATTCCCACATTTGCATATTGTTGCACACGAACGATTTACACTTCGTAATTATGCTTATGGGGCATGTATGAAAATGATAAAGGAGTACCCAGATATACAGGGAATATATGTGACATGGGAAGATCCTGCAATTCAAACAATTTCTGCGTTAATGGATGCCGGAAGAGAAGATATCAAGATAGTCACCGGTGATTTGGACACAGAAGTTGCACAAGATGTTGCAAACGGGCACTTGATTATAGGAATGAGTGCGCAAATGCCATACGATCAGGGAGAAGAACTTGCATATGCAGTGGCAAATGTATTGCTAGGAAAGCGGGTTTCGAAGGTGATTGGAGTGGAACCATTACTGGTAACAGCAGCTAATCTCGAAGAGGCATGGTATGTTATGACAAAAGAAAAAGCTCCTCAAAGTATTGTGAATTCGTTAACTGAAACAAGAAAAAAGGAGAAAATGAGGATTGAAAAAATAGCAAGTGGAAAACGAAATAATGTGAAGGAGAAGAAGAATGAAGAGGAAAGTAGCATTAATTATGGCGGCAGTATTAATGGTTGTGAGTCTTGGGGCGTGTTCATCGACAACAAGTAGTTCTTATGGGACTGAGAGTGCAGAAAGTGAAAATAACGTAAGAAATAGTGGCGAAAAAGTGACACTGACAGTTTGGCAATTGAAGCCGGAGATAGCAGATACGTTGCCGGAGGTATTTGAAGTATATATGAAGGAGAATCCGAATGTTGAAATCGTGGTAGATCGTCCGGGTGGAAATGATTATGATACAACGATCAAAGCTCAGATGGCATCCGGTGTTTATCCTGATTTATGTATGGTAAATTCCTATAGTGTTATGGAATCCTTTGCAAAGGGTGGAAATGCGACGGCAATTACAGATTATAGTTTTGTTGATAATTTTGTAGACGGAATTCTTCCATCTATCACCTATGATGGAGAAATCTATGGTGTTCCATGCGAACTGGATGGCGTTGGCGTTATTTATAACCGGACTATTTTTGAGGAAGTCGGTCTAGAAATTCCAACTACACTTAGCGAGATGGAGGAGGTGTGCCAGAAACTAAAAGATGCAGGAATTACACCTTTCGCTGTGGGGTTAAAAGATAGTTGGACCATGAATCAGACTTTCAGTTTAATTCATGGAGAAATTATGGATGCGTATGAATTTACAGATGCAATGAATCGAGGAGAAGCTTCCTTTACAGATGCAGAATTGGATGGAGCATTTGATTTTCTGGATTTAATGGTGGCGAACTGCAATGATAAGCCGTCAGACAGTGATTACAGCAATATGTGTACATTATTTGCACAGGGTGAATGTGCAATGATGGTATGTGGTATGTGGGGCATGACTAGCGTTCTGATGATTGACCCTGACATTGAGACTGGTGTGTTTGCAGTTCCAGTAAGTGAAAATCCTGAAGACGCAAAGCTTTGTACAGGTAATTCAGCAGTCTTCATCATGCCTCCGCAGTCAGTGAATCAGGAAGAAACATTGAAATTATTGGAATGGATGTCTGGAGAGGAATTTGCACAGTTATACGCAGAAAAATGCGGTATATATATGCCGACAAAGAATGCAGCCCTTCCACTAGAAGCGTCAAGCGCATGGGAAAATATTAAGTCTTATATCGATGAAGGAAACATTACATCACTACCATTTCTGTATTATCCGTCGGGATTTGATGCAGGAATTGCATTACAGACATATTTTAATGGGGAATCCTCTCAGGAAGATGTCAGAAATGCATGGGATGAGTTGTGGAAAAGTCTGACACTGTAAATTATTTTCGGTATATCTGCGTGGATATGTAGGCGCAGGAAACATATCCACGCATAATACAAGAGGCGTTCTAATCAAAAAAAAGAGGTGTTTTAGTTGAAAGAAAAAAAGAAACGTCAGGTGCATACAGCATCTTTCTGGATGTTTATTCTTCCAGCGTTATTTCTATATGCATTATTTATGCTAGTGCCATTGCTTGGAACAGTACTATATTCGTTAACGAACTGGGATGGAATCAGTGTTATATACGAATTTGTCGGAATTAAAAACTACATACGGCTATTTACCAATGATTCGGCATTTCGAAGCAGTATGGCAGTCAGTTTTCGTTTTGTTGCACTTTATACAATTTTAGTTAATAGTATCGCATTAGCATTAGCTGTTCTTTTGGATAGGGTAAACAAAAAACTGAAGAGTTTCATTCGTAGCGTGATTTTCATGCCAAATGTAATTAGCCTGATTATGGTTTCGTTTATTTGGCAATTTATGTTTACAAAAGTATACAGCGAGCTTGCAGGAGATGGCTTTTTTCCGGATATTACTTGGTTTAGCAATAGTGCAACAGCTATGGTAACTATTCTTATCACATTAATTTGGCAAAGTGTTGGATATTTTATGGTAATTTATGTTGCAGGGATTGAATCTATTGATCGAACATATTATGAGGCGGCTTTGATTGATGGGGCAGGGTACTGGCAGCGTACTTTTAAGATTACATTTCCATTGATGCTTCCGTCTATTATAGTGAATATATTTCTTTCCATTTCGGGGGCTTTTAAGACGTTTGAAATTCCATATCTGATGACACGTGGCGGCCCGGGAGATTCGACCAATCTGATTGCATATAATATTTATAAAGAAGCTTATTTGTCAAATCACGCAGGTTATGCGTCTGCAAAGGCAGTTGTTCTATGCGTGATTGTAATGTGCATTGCAATTTTTCAGATTCGAGCTATGAAGAGGAAGGAGGTAGAAGCATGATAGATTCAGAATGCTCAAAATTCAGTGTTGGTAAATTTGCTGCAACAATAGTTTTGGTTATTGTATGTCTGGTCATGCTTACGCCGATTATATTTGCAGTAATCAATTCCTTCAAACCATATGCAGAAATGATGACATCATTTGTATCATTTCCGAATAGTTTGGACTTGAATAATTATGTAAAAGCATGGAAGGTTGCAAATTACCAAAAGTCTTTTTTTGTGTCGCTAGTGATTACAGTTTTTGGAACTATTGGAGCAGTTCTTTTAGCATCTATGGCATCCTATAAATTGGCCAGAACCAAAACAAGATTGAGCAACTTTATTTTTATGGTGTTTGTTTTAGCTATGACTATTCCATTTCATGCAATAATGATTCCTCTAGTCCAATTGGCAAACAAACTACATATAACTAGGAGCTTGATTGGCATCATTCCGATTTACTGGGGAATGTATATTCCTTTTGCAGTATTTATGCTTCATGGATTTGTAAAAACAATTCCAATTGAATTGGAGGAAGCTGCTATGCTGGAAGGAAGCAGACCTATGCATACATTTTTCAAAATAGTGTTTCCTTTGTTGAGGACGCCGGTTGCAACGGTATGTATTTTGGATGCCTTATCAATATGGAATGATTTTTTGATGCCAATGCTTATTTTATCAGGAAACCCAAACTTAAAAACAATTCCAATGACACAGGTGAATCTGTTTGGACAATATACTTCTGAATGGAACATTGCAATTGCAGGAATGGTGCTGGGACTGATTCCATGCCTGCTTTTTTTCCTCATTATGCAGAAGAACATAGTCGGAGGTTTGACAGATGGAGCTGTAAAATAAATGAAATCAGAGAAACTGAAGGAGAATATGATAGATGGGAATATTTTATAATAAAACAACATTTAAAGTGCACCGTGATGCACAGGAAATTCCAGTCAAGGCAAAAGTAGATGTTCTTGTATGTGGAGGTGGACCGGCTGGAATTGGAGCAGCGCTTGGGGCAGCAAAGGGCGAAGTTAGTGTAATGATAATAGAAAAAAATAATTGCCTTGGGGGACTCGCAACCACTGGACTTGTGACAACATTTGCTGGGAGTTCTATTTTTTCGGATAGTGAAGATGATGATCCGGCTGTGAATCGTCGCCAGGTAATCAAAGGTGTTGTGTGGGAGTTTATTGAACGGCTGATTCAGGAAGATGGTGCAATCAGTCCAGAAGAGTTAAATAAGACAGGTCAAAATGATGCTGCTACCTTTGATATAGAAGTGTACAAACGTGTTGCAGATGAAATTATGGAAGAGTGGGGAATTAATCTTTTATACCATACCATGATTACAGGGGCAATTATGGATGGAGAAACAATCAAGGGTGTTGTAATAGAAAATAAGGCAGGGTGTCAGGCAATTCTTGCTGATGTGATTATTGATGCAACTGGGGATGGTGACGTAGCCTACCTGGCAGGAGCGTCGTATAAGATGGGACGTGATGAGGATGGAAAAACTCAGCCACTTACAACGATGTTTCGGATTGGTGGAATGCCAGAAGTTGGAAAAGAGCAGATTGAAAAATTCTCCAAATACCCCAAAGGAAAGGTACAACCATATTTCCTGTTCTGGGAAGCACCAGAATTTATATATGGACATGTTTGCATATTCGGAACACCGCGTAAAGGCGAATACCGATGTGAAATGACACGTTCAGTGGATAAAAACGGACTCAATCCAGATGATTTGACAAAGGCGGAGATTGAATGTAGACGCCAGATTCCTAAAATTGTGGAATATTTTAGAAAAGAATATCCTGGAGCAGAAAATGTATACTTGATTGACAGCGCGGGAACAGTGGGAGTACAAGACAGCCGGAGAATTGTCGGCGAATATGAAATGACAATGGACGATTTACTGGAGTGCAGAGAATTTGAAGATGTTATTGCACTGGGATGTTATCCCATAGATCTTCACAATCCTATGGGGCGGGGATATGATATGCGTTTTATTAAGTATCCTGGTCAGGCATATGGAATACCATATAGGTGTATTGTTCCGGCAAAGATTGAAAATCTCCTTGTTGCAGGTCGATGCATTTCTGCAGATTTTTATGCAGAATCTGCAATTCGAATCTCTAGTACCTGTATGGCAATCGGTGAAGCAGCAGGAACAGCGGCAGCGTTGTGTGTGGTAAAGCATAAATCGCCACGCGATCTGGATGCTAATTTGCTTCGGCAAAAACTTGCTTCGCAGGGAGTCTGCCTTGAACAATTTGTATATAATACTCCACTGGTGGATGAAAAGTAAGGCTTGGAGATGTGAGGAGGCTGATATTGTTTATCTTTTTTCGAGGTTGGTCGGTTCATTGAGCGGTGGCATTAACAAAGCCGAATGAAAAAGGGTAGCTGCCATACGGAATGTAGAGGAAAGGCGGGAAAGAGGACAAGGCTTCTTCTCTGTTTTTTCTCTTCCCTGTGGGGCGTTAGGACAGTTTTTGCCGCTTTTCGTGGCTGAAAGCCCTTTTGAAATCATATTGCGTAAAACTATCATAGAGAATGTCGCAAGTCTGCCTTTTTAATTTTATTGGTGTTAATACCGTTATAACGGATTTTTTCGTTTACAATATCATAAAAATGGTTGATGAGGTTGAAATCGAATCCGGCAGTGTAGATGCGTTTCTGGAAAAAGAAATGGGGCTGACAGAGGAAAAAAGGTGTCTGTTGAAAAATAAATATCTGGAATAAAGTTTTCCGGAAAAGCACGGAAACATGGAACAATAGTTTCAAAATTTGCTTGAAAAAATGGCATATTTGTGATAACATCTTCATAGAATATGGGTGTGACATGTCACATCTTTGGGCTGGTCGAAAGACCCGGGTCCACCATCGGCGGGGAAGACACCCGCCTTTTTTTGACCATAATGTTCGTATGAAGTAATATATTGCATGGAGGTATATGAAAGAATTAAGTATTTTTGTCGATGAATCCGGCGATTTGGGTGAATATGATTATAGAGCCCCATATTACATAATTTCCATGGTATTTCATGATCAAAATTATGATATGAATAAAGAATTAGCAATCTTGGAAGAGAGCTTGACTCATATAGGATTGTCTAAGCACTGTGTACATGCAGGTCCGGTTATTAGGTCAGAAGAAGAGTATAAGGGATATTCCATAAAGGATAGACAAGGAATATTAAAGAGAATGATGTCTTTTGTGAGACATCTGGACATTCGGTTCAAATCAATAATGATTGAAAAGAAACATATAAATGATTCTGTTGAAGCTACCGGAAAACTTAGTAAACAATTGGCGGTATTTATTCGTGAAAATATGGAATTTTTTTATTCCTATGATGTTGTAAAAGTATATTATGATAACGGACAGGTGGAGGTTACAAGAATTTTATCTTCTGTATTTAATGCTCTTTTGGAGAACGTTGAATTTCGCAAGGTAACACCTGCCGATTATAGATTATTTCAAGTTGCAGACCTGATTTGTACTTTAAAATTAGTGGAATTGAAAGCAGAAGATCATGAGTTATCAAAATCCGAGAAATATTTCTTTGGAGACGAAAGAACTTTAAAGAAGAACTATTTGAAACCTCTTCGTGACAAAGAAATGTAAGCTTTTGTAAATATTGAGTAACTTGTGTCAATGATGGTCAAAAAACCATCGACATCCGGCTCCGGACACGTTATAATATAGGTGATCTAATAAGAAAATAGTGTTATCATTACTGCAAGCTTTGCGAGAATGGTAGCCATGGTTATGAACTCGATGGAACGCAATGGTTGAACCCTCAGGGTGGCAATGCCACCCATTTGCCACCGAAAAGCGTTTTACACAGGTGAATTTCTATTTTCTTATTTTGACAGTAAATGACAGGAAAGTTAGAAAAATCAAGACTTTCCTTTACTTAGACGGACTTTCCTTGACTGGGATTTACACCACCAACCAGTGCTCCTAAGACTCTATTGTAGGTTCGATTCCTATAGGAGACGCTCATTTTTAGCGGTAATGAAGATAGTTTCATTGCCGCTTTTTTCATGCAGAATTGCAATTTCAGTGACAAATTTGTCAGCGAAACAGGGTTAATTATACTGATTTTGTCAGCGGGGATGGATGCTTGTCACTGATTCACATTTTCTGGTCTGTCACCCTGAGGGATTAACTACAGTGTAGGATGAGCTTTGGGGTGTAAAATTAGGAAAAGCAGTGAAACAAAACACGATATTCTTGTCTGTGATATCAGGCCTGTCGGAAGAGTCCGTTCAGATTAGAGAGAATGGCTCACATAGCACAATCTCTATTCTCGGAAGCAACATCGATACCTACAGTCAGAAAGAGCTGATTGACACATTACTGTATGTTCCGCAGAAAGGCTTCTTCTTTGCAGGTACAATTCGTGAGAACCTTATGTATGGACTTAGTGATAAGGTGTCTGACAAGGAACTGATCGTGGCACTTCGTTCGGTTTGTCTGTATGATTCTTTGGTAGCTACAGTGCTGGATAAGAATTTTGTGGCCGCAGACGGTATTGATAAAATGGTGCTTGATTATGCAATCGGTGAAGGCGGAACAGGTTTGTCCGGAGGAGAAGGTCAGCGTCTGTCTTTGGCTCGTGTATTTCTTCGCCGTCCGAAAGTCTTCGTATTCGATGAAAGCACTACAGGTCTTGACGGAAATACCGCTGAAAAAGTTCTTTTTAATATTGAAGAATACGCAAAAAATATTGGGGCCGGTATTATCTACATTTCTCATGATGATCGTGTAGTAAATCGTTGCAAGTATGTAATCAAGTTGGTCAATCAGTTGAAATTTGCAAATAAGTAGCATAAGGAGCATTCCTGTAATTCAGAAATAACGTCAATTGAATAAAAAGAAACCTCGAAGTAAGATAAAGGTGTTCATCTTGGCGGATGAAAAAACATCTTATTTCAAACTGGAGGTTTCAATATGAATTTAACACAGAATGACAGACTTAGGCAAGTAACAAGCGACACTCTTATTGTTGGAGTTGATGTTGGATCACAGACTCACTTCTGCAGAGCATTTGACTGGAGAGGATTTGAACTTTCAAGAAGAGTATTTAAGTTTAGCAACACCGGAATGGGATTTTTTACTTTCCTTCGATGGACAGAGGAACTCATGAATAAAACTGAAATGAAAAAGGTTATTGTCGGCTGCGAGCCTACCGGTTGCTACTGGCTTACTTTTCAGAAGTTTTTACAAGACCATGATATTCAGCTTGTAACAGTAAATCCGTTTACCGTAAACAGAAGTATGGAATTAGATGATAATAGTCCGGAAAAGAGTGATTTGAAGGATCCCAAAACAATAGCGTTGCTTGTGAAAGATGGAAGATTTTCAACTTCTTATCTTCCAAGTGGAGTATATGCGGAGATCAGAGAAGCATCTGTTTGCAGGGACCAGATCATGAAGCAGCATGTACGTCTGTCAAATCAGATACAGGGATGGATTCAGAAGTTCTTCCCGGAGTATTTTGAGTGTTATG
>OLFX01003336.1_pt1 | contig 10870 bp, 9 predicted proteins | sample 1605091 | NCBI WGS metagenome assembly OLFX01 (sample SAMEA3888906, study PRJEB22519) | human gut metagenome | biome: human gut; feature: human-associated habitat; material: faeces | place: Denmark | collected 2012
CCTGTGACCCTCTGCTTGTAAGGCAGATGCTCTCCCAGCTGAGCTAAACTTCCATTTTGGTGACCCAGCGGGGATTCGAACCCCGGACACCCTGCTTAAAAGGCAGGTGCTCTGCCGACTGAGCTACTGGGTCAGGTCAAAAAAGTTTTGCGCTGAGTATGAAATTAAGTCGTATGCCGTAATGGCAGGGACGGCTGGATTCGCTTTCCAACGGGAAAGCCACGGCGGTTCGAATAATCCACCGGATTATTCTCAAGAGCCGCCTTTCGAATCCAAGGATTCAAAATCTGCCATAATGGCAGGGACGGCTGGATTCGAACCAGCGAATGTCGGCGTCAAAGGCCGATGCCTTACCGCTTGGCGACGCCCCCGTATTCGTTTGCTCGAAACAGCGTTACCCTAAAGATAACGCGCTGCGTTCGCAGCGCGTCACAGGGTTATATGGGGTGGGTAAAGGGACTCGAACCCTCGACCCTCGGAACCACAATCCGATGCTCTAACCAACTGAGCTATACCCACCATATAAAGTTTGCAGCCGACGGAAATGGCACGCCAGGAGGGATTCGAACCCCCGGCCTACTGCTTAGAAGGCAGTTGCTCTATCCGGCTGAGCTACTGGCGCATATCAATTCCGACAAACCCATTCGAAGAAAATGGAGCGGGTGATGGGAATCGAACCCACGTGTTCAGCTTGGAAGGCTGACATTCTACCATTGAACTACACCCGCGGGTCTTTCTGACGCTCATTTAGTATATCAATAAAACCCCATAATGTCAACATCTTTTTTCAAATTTTTTTGAAAAACTTTTTTTCGGCCAAATTTGCAAAGAACATCAAAAGGGCAGACGGTCATGCTATACTGTAATCAAAGGAGGGAGAGAGCATGAAAGCAACGATCTTACTGGCCGAGGATGAGCAGGCCATGCGTGAGGTGCTGACCGACTACTTCACTGCAAAGAGCGGCGGCGATTTTACGGTCGTGGCTGCGCCGGACGGCGACACGGCGCTGCACCTGATCGAGACCCAGCGGTTCGACCTGCTGCTGCTCGATATCATGCTGCCGGGCACGGACGGCTTCGCGTTGTGCCGCGCGGCACGAGAGCAGGGAGACGCGCCCATTCTGTTCGTCACGGCGCGCGAGGACGAACAGGACAAGCTGCACGGCTACGGCCTCGGCGCGGACGATTATGTGGTCAAGCCGTTCTCGCTGGCGGTGCTGTACGCCAAGGCACTGGCGCTTCTGCGGCGGGCGCGGGGTCTCGGCGCCGGGAATACGCTGACAGCGGGTACCCTGTCACTTGACCCGGAACGGGGGATTGTCACAGCGGACGGCAGGCGCATCGACCTGCCGCCCAAGGAATTTGCTTTGCTGCGGGCGCTGATGGAGCGCAAAAACCGCGTGTTGACTCGGGACGAGCTGCTTAATCTTGCGTGGGGCTGGGATTTTGACGGCACGGACCGCGTGATCGACGGGCACATCAAAAAGCTGCGCCGGGCACTGGGACAGCACGCGGACTGCATCAAGACCGTGGTAAAGCGCGGCTACAAGCTGGAGGTGGACGGAGATGAAAACCAAACGTAGAACCTTTTGGAGCTTTTTCACACGAATCGGCGCGGGCTTCCTTGCATTCTGGCTGGCAGTGATGGCGGTGTTCACCGTCCTGCTGTCGCAGCAGCGTGCAAAGCTCATGCTGGCGGAAATGGAAAGCAAATCGGACAAGCTGATGGGAGAGGATACCGATTTTTTGCTTGATCCCTCGAGCTATGACACGACGGACGAGACGGAACTGCGCAGACGATTGAGCAAGCCGGTATTCATGGCGGACAGCGCAGACCCGCCCAATCTGCAGATCATCGAGACCGCTATCACCGACCTGAACTCCGGCAAAGTTCTGCAAAGCAACCGCTGGTGGCTTGAGTTGATCGAGGGAGACAACCTGTACCGCGTGGATATGAACGGTCAGCCGCGCGAGGTGTGCGAGGCGGTTCTTGCGGGTGCGGGCACAGGCGAGTCGAAAATAGAATCGCTGCCGAAGATGACCTTTGAGGCGTGGGCGGACAGCGTGCCCGGATACCGCGATGACGCCTATCTGAAATCCATCACGATCGAGCCGACCAAGAGCGGCACTTGGGAGCCGACCGGAGAGGTGCGCACGATTGAATGCGCATATGACGCGGAGCAGGTGAAAGGTCTGACGCTGAAAACCATGAGTTATAGTCGCTTGGTGTGCCCCGGACCGAACGGCGCCACGACCGAACAGATTGCGGAATCCCTGTCCTCGCCCGCGCGGCAGGCGCTGCGGGAATGGGCAGAATACCCGAGCCGCACAAACAGCAGCCAAACGGTCGAGAAGCTGTGGCTCGTGCGAACGTACCGGCGGACGATCAGATATTGTCCGTTTGCGGAAAGCGGCGCTGTGCTGGTGTCCTATGCGGCGGAAGGATATCCGCTCAAAGCCTTGCTGCCGGTACTGATTCCCGTATGGGCGTTCAGTCTGGTGCTGGCGCTATTCTGCGCGGCAGTGCTGTCCGGTGCGCAGCTGCGCGTCTGGCGCAAACAGGAGCGCGTAGAGCGGGTACGCCGTGAAACGACAGCCGCGCTTGCGCACGAGCTGAAAACGCCGCTCTCCGTGCTCAGCGCCACCGCCGAGCTGCTCGGTGACAACCTTGCACCGGAAAAGCAGGCACACTATCTGGGTGTCATTCAGCAGCAGGCGCAGCGGATGGACGGCAGTGTGCGGCAGATGCTCGAACTGTCGAGACTGGAGACCGGCGCAAAGGCTCTGCGGCGAACGGCGTTCTCTCTGGCAGAATTGGCGCAGGAGCGCCTGCAGGCGGCTCTGCCGACCGATTCCACCATCCACACCAAATTTGCAGCACAGGGCGAATACGAGGTCAATGCGGACAGGGCACTGCTCACGCGGGCACTGGACGCTCTGCTCGAGAACGCCGTGCAGCACACACCGGAAGACGGCTGCATCACGGTGCACCTCGCGGACGGCGTGCTCTCGGTGACGAACACCGGCGATGCCATTCCGGCGGACGCGCTGCCGCGGCTGTGGGAGGCGTATTATCAGGCCGATCCGTCGCGCAGCGCAAAAGGCGACGGACTGGGACTGTCTATCGCAAAGACCGTGTTCGATCTGCATGGCTATGCCTGCGGAGCGGAGAATACCGAAATCGGACCGAAGTTCTGGTTTCGATTTGCCGATAAATAACAAAAAACCGCTCGAAAGAGCGGTTTTTGCTTTGTTAAATAACCTTTTCGAATACCATGGTTGCCTGAATGCGGTCGCCGCCCATCAGACCCTTGCTGCCGCCGTTCGATGTAGTAATCGTGTGCAGGCGATAACCCTTTTGCGCTTGATGGTTAATCGCTTCTTCCAGTTCGGTCAGGTTGCCGGAACCGGTGCCGAGAAATTTTTCCTTCAAAGTAACCTGCAGGACAACGTAATGATAGTCTTTGCCGGATGCGGTGGAGAAAGTCGAGGAATCGCTGAAATCCATAAATAACACCTCCAGTAATTTACACGGTTATATCGTATTCGACAGAGATTGTCAATCAATGCAACCGAAGAACGGTAACCGAGAGGCAAAGAAAATGGAGAATGAAAAAATGTGGTGCATTTTCCATTCTCCATTCCGACTCGCTAAGAGCCGCCCTGCGGGCGGTTGCTCGCTGGACGCCCACTGCGGTGGGTGTCTCAATTTTCAATTATTAGATGGTATCCAGCTTAACCTTGCCGTCCTCAGCGGACAGGTGAGCGCCCATCAGCGGCTTATCACCGGTGACGATGGCGGTGGCCAGCGGATTTTCAATCTCCTTTTCGATCAGGCGGCGCAGATTGCGGGCGCCGTACTTGACCGAGTACGATTTCTCGGTGAGCAGGCCGAGCAGGCTGTCATCCCACGTCAGGCGGATATCCTTATCCGCGAGCGTGGTGCGCAGCTCACCGAGCATGATCTCAGCGATATGGCGGAAGTTATCCTCGGACAGCTGGTTGAACGCGATAATCTCGTCAATGCGGTTGAGAAACTCCGGACGCATGATTTCTTCAAGAGCCTTCATCACGCGGTCCTTGCTCATCTGAGACACGGTGCGGCCGAAGCCTGCAGGCGTGTTATTGGACTGCGAACCGGCGTTCGAGGTCATAACGATGACCGTGTTCTCGAAGCTGACAACGCGGCCCTGCGCGTCGGTCAGACGGCCGTCATCCAGAATCTGCAGCAGAGAATTGAGCACATCCGGATGCGCCTTCTCAATCTCGTCGAACAGAACGACAGAGTACGGACGACGGCGGATCTTCTCGGTCAGCTGACCGGCTTCATCGTAGCCGACGTATCCCGGAGGGGAACCGATCAGGCGGGAAACCGTGTGCTTTTCCATATATTCGGACATATCAAGACGCACAAGCGCATCCGGCGAGTCGAACAGGTCGAGAGCAAGCTGCTTGACCAGCTCGGTCTTGCCGACGCCGGTCGGGCCGACGAACAGGAAGGATGCCGGCTTGCGCTTGGGGCTGATGCCCGCGCGGTTGCGGCGGATGGACGCGCAGACCGCGTCTACGGCTTCGTCCTGACCGATAACGTGCGATTTCAGGCGGGATTCCATATCGCGCAGGCGTGCAGACTCCTGTGCCGCTACCTTGGATGCCGGAATGCCGGTCCAGATTTCGATCACCTCAGCCAGAAGCTGTTCATCAACCTGCGGTGCAGGCTTGGTCAGCAGCTCGTGCAGCTGTGCCTCCACCTGCAGAATGCGGCTGCGGCAGGTGGCGATCTTGGCGTAGGTCTCCTCCTCCTCGGCGCGGGCAGAGGACTGGGTCAGCTCGTCAAGCTGTGCCTGCAGGTGCTCAAGCTCGTTCTGCAGCTCGGGAATCTCGGACAGCTGCGGAGAATCCAGATTGAGCCGCGAGCAGGCTTCGTCGATCAGGTCGATGGCCTTATCCGGCAGGAAACGGTCGGTGATATAGCGTTCGCTCATCTCAGCGGCACGGCGGCACATCTCATCGGAAACAGTAACGCCGTGGAAGGTCTCGTAGTACGAGCGGATGCCCTTCAAAATCTCGGTGGTCTCGGCAACCGACGGCTCACCGATATAGACCGGCTGGAAACGGCGCTCGAGCGCGGCGTCCTTCTCGATATACTTGCGGTACTCCTTGAGCGTGGTCGCGCCGATCACCTGAATGTCTCCGCGGGCAAGGGCAGGCTTGAGAATGTTTGCGGCATTCATCGAGCCTTCGGAATCGCCGGTGCCGACAATGTTGTGCACCTCGTCGATGACAAGGATGATGTTGCCGATACGCTTTACTTCGTCGATCAGGCCCTTCATGCGGCTCTCAAACTGGCCGCGGAACTGCGTGCCCGCCACGAGAGCGGTCAGGTCGAGCAGATGGACCTCCTTGTTGCGCATCTTGAACGGAATGCGGCCCTCGTTGATGCGGACTGCCAGACCCTCGGCAACGGCCGTCTTACCGACACCGGGTTCGCCGATCAGGCACGGGTTGTTCTTCTGGCGGCGGTTCAAAATCTGAATGACGCGGTCGGTCTCGCGGTCGCGGCCCACGATGTGGTCAATGCGGCCTTCTGCGGCCTTTTGGGTCAGGTTCTCGCAGTAATTGTTCAGATATTTGCGCTTTTTGTCCTCCTTGCGGGAAGAACGGGTACGGGTCTCATCCTGAGAGCCGCCTGCGGGCTGCCCCGGCAGAGTGCCGGCAGCGACCGGGTCGGTCTCGTGGGGTGCGTCGTCGTCCGTGCCGTCCGAACCGGCGGGAACCAGGTCGTTCAGGTCGGACAGGGAGCCGATCTCACCGGAGAGCGCTTCGAGGTCGTCCTCGGTGATACCCATTTGCTCCATGATGTTGTCGAGCGGCTTGACACCCAGTTCGCGTGCGCACTTGAGGCACAGACCCTCCTGGGTGGTCTTATCCGGTCCCTCGATTTTGGTGATGAACACCACCGCGATGTTTTTCTTGCACCGCGAGCACATTGGCATATTCATAGGTTAAACTCCTTTAGGGAATGGAAAATTGAAAATGGAGAATTCAGGTGTTCTCCATTAAATGGCGATAGGTAAAACGTCCACAAGCTGTTTGAGCAGCAGCGTATGCTTGACGCGCTCCGGCGAGAGATAGCCGAGCGACGTATAGGTGATCGGGAACAGCCACTGCAGCACGATCAGCAGGATGCAGACGAATGCGACGCCGGTTACAAAGCCGATGAGTGCGCCGCCTGCGGAATCGAGTGCGCTGAGCGGAGTACGCCGAACAATGAGCTTGAGGCTGCGGCCGAAAATCCAGATGAGCCGTCCGAACAGCACGCTGAACAGCACTACCAGCATGGAGAACGCGATGCTCTCCGACATGCCGACAGCCGCTTCGGTAACGGTCTGCCGCAGACCGTCCAGCACGCCTTCGGCGGTCTTGAGCGCGGCCTGTTTTTCAAACAGCTGACCGACTGCCGGCACGACCACCCACTGCGCGATATACGGCGCGGTGTACTTGGCGGCGGCAACAGACGCGGCGATCATGCCGATGCGGCCGATCACGCCGTACAGCGCACCGACCAGTCCCCGACGGGCACCGAGCCAGACGTTGGCCAGCAGCACGGCAATGAGGATAAGGTCAGGCGCGTTGAGCAGCTGCGCCGCTGTGGAAATAAAATCGTTGATATCAGTTATCTGCATGTATTTCCTCGGATCGTTCGGAATGCGCGGTAAAGATACGCGCGTTGCGGTTGTAGAGCAGGAAAACCGTACCGTCATCGGTCATGAGCACACGGCGTGCGCCGACAGCGTCAACATTGTGCCACTGCGGCTCGGCAGAGGTGTTGTAGACCGTAACACCGGACGCGGACAGCACCGCCGTACCGGCGTTGGAGACAGCAAGCGCTGTCGGCTCCTCGGTCAGTGCGAACGGGCCGTGCAGGCTGCCGTTGCGGACGGTATAGAGATCGCTGCGTGCATCGTTCAGGTAGGAGCGCACAGCGACAGCCATCGTACTGCCCTGAGACGCAGTGGCGATCAGATCCTGCGAGCTGAGTTCGAGCAGCACATCGACCGTGCCTCTGCGGGTGACATGATACAGGCCGGTGTCGCACAGCGCGATCGCGGCGTTGTTCTCGGAATAAGTGAGCGTTACACCGAGCGCGTCAGTCAGCGCGGTATCCGAAATCTGCTTGCCGGAGGACACATCAAAGAACAGCACATGGGACTCGAGCGTTACGCCGTTCTGCCGGAAGGCGAGAATGCCGAGCGTATTGCAGTCCGGCGAGAGCACAGCGGATACAATATAGTATTCCGAAGCGCGGTATTTGAAAACCTCTTTTCCTGCGGTGTCGTAAACGGCAGCGGCGGTACGGTAGCCGTGCTCGTTGGTGGTGAGCACGAAACGGCCGTTTCGACCGATTGAACCGTTCAGGATGGTGGATTCCAGCTTCAGCTCCGCGACAGCGTCTGCCGAGCCGACCAGTGCGGCTTTGACGCCGCCGCGGTCGTACACGAGCACATAATTCGTGCTGCTTTCCACCGCGGGATCGGAGTAGCCGAGCGAATAGCGCAGCGTGGTCATGCTGCCCGCACGGGACAGAAACAGCGCGTCACTGTCCGCGTACGCCAGACCGGATTCAAACAGCGCACCGTCGCTGAAGGTCTCGTTTTCGTAGTTGATGGTGGTGATATCGCCGTCATGCGAGCGAATACCGGCCGCAATATAGCTGCCGAGCGTGCGCAGCGAGGTCGGCGTAAAAATACGGTAGTTGGCGATCAGGAACAGGGCTGTTCCCAGCACCAGAGCCCAGCCGCAGAGCATGCGGAGCAGAGCGGTCGTGCGGATACGCGCGTCCTTGCTGTCGAGCAGGCGCTGACGGCGCTCCCGCCTGGAGAGCGGAAAGCGGATGATATTCTGCTTTGGGTTCTGTTCGCTCATGAAATCCCGCCTCCTTATTGTAGCGTGTTTGATGGGTGAAAATGTGAATAGCTTGGGCAATTCCGCACAATTAAAGCGGCGGCTCCTTGTGCAGGCTCCGGTCGCACTGCCGCGGTGCTTTGCGGAAATTTTGTGCCCTGACTTCGTTGTGATTTCACGGTAATACACAAAGTATTACCGCAAAACCACGCCTCGTCAGAGCGCAAAATTTACACGCAAATCACTCTTGTTCAATTATGCGGTATTACCATTGAAATCTGTCAGTCCGACAGGCGGAATCTGTCCAGTTCGGGTGTATCGTCGTACCACAGGCGGTTCATAAACAGACCGCAGGCAGGCAGGGTCGGTCCGGCCTGCTCTCGGTCGCAGGCGAGCAGTACGTCGCGCACCTGCTCGGGCGCCAGCTTGCCGCCGCCGACATACGTCAGCGTGCCCGCAATCGCGCGGACCATGTTGTACAGGAAGCCGTCGCCGCAGACGCGGATGCGGATGAGGTCATCCACCGGCTCCACCTCGCACCAGAAAATAGTACGAACCGTGCTCTTGACCGGTGTGCCCTGACTTCTCACGGATGCAAAGTCCTGCTTGCCGACAAAATACTGTGCGCCTTCCTGCATTTTTGTAATATCCAACGGATAATTGTACCGATACGCGTACCGCGCGTGGAACGGGTCCCGCAGGGTGGAAGGGAACAGATAATAGGCGTATTCCTTTTTGGTGCAGTTGAAGCGCGCATCGAAGTCCTCGGGAACCTCGACTGCACCGGAAACCGCAATGTCCTCGGGCAGAAAGCTGTTGAGCGCATACGGCAGACGGTCCATCGGGATCGTGCAGTCTGCGTGGAAGTTTGCCACATACCGGCGGGCATGAACGCCGGAATCCGTGCGTCCGACACCGGAAACATGAACTTTTTGCTTCAGCAGATGAAAAATCGCGTCCTCCATGCTCTCTTGGATGGAAGGACCGTTTTTCTGAATCTGCCAGCCGTTAAAATTTGTGCCGTCATAAGATAAAACTAATGCAATATTCTTCATAGCTATAAAAAGTTAAGCGTTGGAAGTGGATGATGATAAAAGTATTCCGTAGGGCGGGCTGAGGGCAGCACGCCCTACAATATAGATTTACGTTACAGTCCAAAGTGTTTCAGTGCAATAATAACCACAAACAAGGCTGCTACCCAAAGTAGAGCACAAATATCCACCCGGGCGATCTTGAGCTGGCGCATGCGGGTACGGCCGACATCGCCGCGGTACAGTCGGCACTCCATGGCGGTAGCGAGCTCATCCGCACGGCGGAACGCCGAGATGAACAGCGGCACGAGAATCGGGATCATAGCCTTGGCACGCTGAATCAGGTTGCCGGAGTCGAAATCCGCGCCGCGCGCCTTCTGTGCCGAGATGATCTTCTCGGTTTCTTCGATGAGGGTCGGGATAAAGCGCAGTGCGATCGACATCATCATGGAAAGCTCATGCACCGGCGCGTGCAGCTTTTTGAGCGGAGAAAGCAGACGCTCGAGTCCGTCGGTCAGCTGAATCGGTGAGGTGGTGTAGGTGAGCATGGAAGTTGCGATGATGAGCAGCATCAGGCGCAGCACCATGAAGATGGCCAGCTTAATGCCTTCCATACTGATGTGCAGGAAGTGCCACTGGAAAATGTAGGTACCCGGTGTATAGAACAGATTGAGCACCGCCGTGAAAATGACGATGAATAGGATCGGCTTGAGGCCGCGCAGCACCATTTTAGGCGAAATACGCGAAATACCGATGACAACGGCAAGAAATGCGATGATCAGCGCATAGGAAACCGGGCCTTGCGCGAGGAACAGAAGCACGATGAATGCCACCGTCAGCACGATCTTTACGCGCGGGTCAAGACGGTGCACCGCGCTGTTGCCCGGAAAAAACTGACCGAGGGTAATATCCTTCAGCATTCGTGAGCAGCCTCCTTCCGCTTGCAGGCACGCAGGGCATCCATTGCCTGCGCTACGGTGTAGACCGAGGTATCAACATCGTGACCGCGCTTTTTCAGCTCAAGCATGACCTTGGTGATCATCGGGATGTCCAGTCCGGCGGCAATGATCTCGTCCGCGTGCGAGAAAACCTCGCGCGGCGTGTCGCAGAACAGCACCTTGGCGTGATTCATCACAAGCAGACGGTCGGCAACCTGTGCGATATCCTCCATCGAGTGGGACACGATGAGGATGGTCGCGCCGGACTGCTTGTGGTAGCTGCGGACCAGCTCAAAAATCTCGTCACGGCCCGCCGGATCGAGGCCCGCGGTCGGCTCGTCGAGCACGAGTACGTCCGGCCGCATGGCGATAACGCCTGCGATGGCTACGCGGCGCTTCTGACCGCCGGACAGCGCAAACGGAGATTGGTCAGCAAGCTCAGGTGCAAGGCTGACTGCCGCCATGGATTCGCGCACGCGCTCGTCAATCTCGGCCTGCGGCAGTTTCATGTTGGTCGGGCCGTAGGCGATGTCCTTCGCAATGGTTTCCTCGAACAGCTGGTATTCCGGATACTGGAATACCAGGCCGACGCGGAAGCGCGTTTCGCGGCTGCACTTGCCCTTGGCATCCCAGATGGACTTGCCGTCGAGCAGGACCTCGCCCTCGGACGGCTGCAGCAGACCGTTCAGGTGCTGAATGAGCGTAGACTTGCCCGAACCGGTGTGACCGATCACACCGAGAATTTCGCCTTTTTCGATTTTCAGGTCAACATGGTCAAGCGCAACACGCTCAAAGGGGGTGCCTGCGCCGTAAACGTGCGTCAAACCCCTCGTTTCAAGTATGGTTGACATAAGATTCTCCTCCGGATAATCAATTCAAGTATTCTTGTTCGAGAATATCTGCACATTCCTCAATCGAGAGTGCGTCGATCGGCAGCTTTTCACCGTCCTGCTGATCGAGGTCGTACAGGACTTCGATGGTCTGCGGTACGGTCAG
>OLFX01003344.1_pt1 | contig 10846 bp, 13 predicted proteins | sample 1605091 | NCBI WGS metagenome assembly OLFX01 (sample SAMEA3888906, study PRJEB22519) | human gut metagenome | biome: human gut; feature: human-associated habitat; material: faeces | place: Denmark | collected 2012
ACGACTTCGGCCAGCCCTATGAGGAGTGGTTCATTACCGACTATGACTGCTATGCGGACGGCCTCTATGACAAGCTGGGCGAGTATGAGAACCTGGACGAGCTCAACTACCTGGCCTCCAAACTGGACGAGATGAGCCAGGGCGAGTATGAGCAGTTCCAGGCGGCGATGGAGATCGGCGACCATTCGGGCAGCCTGCAGGAGATCATCAACCTGACCGAGAACCTGGACTGCTACGACGTTTACCCCGACATCCACGACCACGACGATCTGGGCCGGTATTACATCGAGGAACTGGACGCCATGCAGGTGCCGGAGCATCTGCGCAATTACATCGACTATGAGGCCTACGGGCGGGACATCGCCCTGGAGGAAAGCGGCCAGTTCACCGACCTGGGCTATGTGCGGGATACCGGGGACAGTTTCCATGAGTATTACGATGGCGAGCGCGGCAGCATCCCGGAGGAATACCGGGTGATGACCTTCCAGGACGACATCCCTGAAGAAGAAATTTCGGAATGGGCCATGGACCTTGCCTACGATATGGACGAGTTTTTCCGGCAGAACGATCCGCAGTATGCCGCCGAGCACCCGGAGGAACATGCGGCGAAGGAAGAAATCTACGAGAACCTTTCTGATTGCCGCATTGCCTCTCTGGAAGAAAAGCTGAAGGCGTTGGACCAGACCCCGGAGGACTACCTTCCCTCCGAGCTGGAGAAGTTCAAGGAGGCTGTGGGCTACGAGGCCTATTTGGATGTGGACCCCCAGGCGATCCGGGAGGCCATCGAAAACCCGGATCAGTCTCATGTGGACGAGATGCTGGCCTTTGCGGAACAGGCAAACCGGGAGTATGAGGCAGAGCTATATGGCCAGCCCAGCCCGGAGGACCGGGATAACCGTATGCTGACATCCTCCACGGAACTTTCAAAGGATATTGACGAATTTTTCCGACAGTACGATGTGGAGTACGCAGCCATGTTTCCCAACGATATTGTGCAGAAGCATGTAATTCAAGAATATTTGTATAAGGGGGACACCTCCGCTATCAAGGCAGGTCTTATCAACGAGGGACGGGAACGGGATTTAGCGGAAGAAGTCACTCCCCTAATTGACAGGCTGGATGCCTATGAGAAAGAATTTTGCATGAACCATATCACCCCAGACGACCGGGAGACCGGCGAAACGGTGCGGACCCCCAGAGGCACCTTCCATGTGACGGATATGAGCCGGGAGCAGATGGAGGCGGCCGGATATGGTTTCCACCACGAGTCCGAGGACGGAAAGTATCTCATCATGGCCAACGGCAGCCGTGCCTTTGCCATCCCCAACGGAGACGCCCCCGAACATACCGCGCCGGAGAAGCTGACCGTCCTGGTGGTGGAGCCCATGAAGGAACCCTATGTGAAGGAGATCGACCCCGGCCTTCATGCGCTGCAAGCAGAGGTGGGCGGCGATATTGCCGCCTCCTATCCCTTTGACGATCCGGTGGGGTTGGTGCTGAACGATGAAGGCAAGCTCATTGGCCTGGACCTGAACCGTTCCCTCCGGGACGAGCATGGGGAGATTTACGACATTGTGGCAGGCACCTTCCTGGTGGTGGGCCTGGGACCGGAGAGTTTTGCGTCCCTGCCCCCGAACATGATCCAGAAGTACACTGAGCAATTCAAGCGGCCGGAGTTGTTTGCCAGTATCAACGGGCAGATCGTATCCGTCCCCGTGGAACCGGAAAACCCGCTGCGCACGGCGGAAATGACCCTGGAGGACGATTATGGGATGATCGACGGAATTGTCAACAATGGCCGCCGTGGGGAAGAACTGGGGAAAGCCCAGGCCGAGGCGCGCAGGACCACCCCGGAGAAAAAGCCCTCCATCCGGGAGCGACTGGAGGACGCAAAACGGGAGTGCGCAGAACGGAAAGCCCCGGACAAGCCCGCCCCGCAGAAGAAGCCCCCGGAGCTGGGTGACTTATGAGCCGGAGCAAGAAATGGCGTCTGGAATGGGCGTTCTTCCTGGGCGAGAACGGCAGGCGCCAATACAACAAGCTCTGCAAAGGCTGTGTCCATCCCTGCAAGCAGAGTTTTCGGGCGGTGGTGTTGACCTGTCCGCACTATCTTTCCCGCCGTTCCAAAAAGTGTGGGGATTAGGGTGCAAAAGGGGGTGAGAAGCCGCTTGCAGAGGCTTTTCCCGGAGCTGTCTTTATGATTTCCCATGCAGCCCGTCCCCTTTAGTTTTATGGGTGCAAAGAAGCCATTTTGAACACTTTTTCATAACAATGCGGGAGCGCCGCCTTCGGTTTGAACCGAGGGTGACGCTCCCGCTTCTTTTTTATGCTCTTTTCCATAATGAATTATTTGCTGATTGCTTTCAGAAGATTGTCCGCTTGCTCAATATCCCCTTCCGTAATTTCAGAACCCCAGCTCAAATCAATTATTCTGATCCCCATACGCAGGAGTTCTCTTACAAATCCCATAGTGAGCCAGAGGTCCCGTCCCAAACGGTCAAGAGCAGACACCACCAGAATGTCATACGCCTGTTCCTGTGCTTTTTGCATGAGTTCATGGAGACTGGGACGGTCCATCGTTGTTCCGCTTTCAAAAACTTTGCTTTCCCCGACAGGGATAAGTTCATGTTTGGAAATGTACTCATTGATCCTAAATTCCTGTGCCCGTATTCCGCTGTCATCTCCATCATATCCTGCTTGGCGGCAATATTTCCACACCCTGTTCTTCATGCTACACACTCCTTTGCACGATACTTTTTCTTTCACGATCCAAAAGCCGATAAATGGTCAAAGGGATATACCAGGCAGCTACCAGCAGCCGCCAGGTCAGGACGAAACCGCCGATCACTCCACCAATAATAAAGTTCAGCAGAAACAGCGGAAGGGCGGTCCCCAAAGAGCCGCCCGGCACGATCCAGGCAAACATCCGTGGGATGCCAAAAGGCAGGCCGCAAAGGATGAACAGCCATACATAATCGGTGACTCCATCTTTTGTGCAGGCGGATTTGAAAATGCAGTACAGCAAAGCCGCCACCGCCACGGGCAGCACACTCTTTCTGAAAAACTCTTTGATTACTTCGGATTTTGTCATGGTCAGCACCTCCATTCCTGATCCCATTATATCAGCCGGGAAACTGTGCGCCCAGGGGTTTTGCAAAGACTGTAAAAAGCGCCCAATCCCCATTACTCCAAGTCGTTGCTCCGGTGCCGCTGCTGTTCCTGTTCCTTCGGCCTTTCCAGCAGGGCATCCACATTCTGGCGGAGGGTGTCATATCCCTTTTCTTCCCGCTGTATCTTCCGAAGTTCTGTTTGCAGGGCGGTCTTGTGGGCGGCGAGTCCGTCCAGCTCCACTTTCAGTTTCTCGGTGGAGGGAAGTTTGGTGAGCCCGGCCTTCTTGATCTCCCTGGCTGCCGCCTCGAACAAGATAATCTCACTCTCAAACCCACGCAGGAATTTTTCCTTGTCCTTCGATGCCTTGTAGCGGTCATAGACAGGTTTCAGCTTACGGTAGGTGTCGATCTGCTTTCCCAGGAGGGCAAGGTCGGCGATCCGCTGTTCCGTATCCCGCAGGCTTTCCCTGGTACGGATGGAGGCGGTGGCAACGGCGTCGCACCGTTCCACCAATTCCTCATAGCTGCCGATGCCGTGTTCGGTGAGAAAGTTCATGGTGGCGGCCGCCCGTTTCAGATTCTCAATGGTCGCCCACCGCTGGTATCCGGCGCTCTGCTGTGCCTTGATATTGTTCTGAATGTCAATGAGCAGGCTGACCTTCCCGCTGTGCTGCCGGGACTGCCTGGAGGGGCGGGGGCCTCCGGCGATCCGGGAGGCAACGGCATCTTCCGTGTAATCGGCGCCCAGGGTTTTGAGCCGGGTGAACCTTTCCTGGTCCGGCGCCCTGGCGGAGATGTACTTTCCCCGCTTGATCTCATATCCTTCCCGCTGCAACCGGGCAAGCAAATCTTCCAGGCTGGAGGAAATGGGGATCAGCCGGTCAATGGCGGCTTTCAGCTTTGCCTTGTAGCTGGTGCCGTTCTGTGCGGCTTGATGTTCAATGTAGCTCTTGCCTTTGTCCCGACCGGGGACGATGACGGACAGGCCGTGTTCTCTGCACAGCCGGTCACTGGCCCGGCGTATCTCGTGGTAGCTGCGTTTGTTGGAATGGTAGTGCTTGTGGTCGGTGAAGCTGACCGCATTGAAAATCAGGTGATTATGAACATGATCCTTGTCAATGTGGGTGGTGAGGACAAATTCATATTTGCCGCCCAGGACCTCCCGCGCCAGTTCCATGCCGATCCGGTGGGCTTCCTCTGGTGACACTTCTCCCGGTTCAAAGGCTTGTATCAGGTGGCGGCCCAGGTGCGTGCCCTTGTCGATGGCATGGCGGCGTGTCCATTCAAATTCAATGTCGGCGGTTTCAGCAGCGCAGCCGAAAGAGGACATCAGCAGCTTCCCGTCTGTCTTGTCGGGATTGCAGATATAATCAATGGCCGCTTTCAGCGTTGACTTAATAGGATGCGTCTTTGTAACTGCCATATTTGATCCAGCCTTTCCCGGATTTCCTCCATGTCGGCCTGATAGGTAGGTCCTCCGGCATTGACCCGCTTGGCGATCTGGTTGATGTTCCGGCCAATGGCGGACAGGAGCTTGTTCATTTCCTTGATGTCCCTGGTGTCCACCTGGATGATATATCCGTCAATCGCCATCTTCCGCAGGTAGGCGCCGATCCGTTTTGTCTGGAGCAGCGCCATTTTCTGCTCTATCAGTTCCTTTTCCTCGGCGGTCACATAGAACTTCACCTGGATATTCCGTTTCCTGTTTGCCATCGTGGTATCTCGCCTCTTTTCGTATCAGGGTTTGGGATGCTCCCAACAAGCATTTTTCGGGTTTAGGGGGAGGGTTCTCTAAAGCCCAAAATCGCAAGTGGGTACTCACTTGCTGTGCTTGCTATCGTTTCTCTCTCCGTACCTAAGTAATCCGAAACTCCTGCCTTTGGCAACCATGAAAGCAAAGAAAAACGCTACAAACGGCATCCGTTCATAGCGTTTTCTAATCGTTATTCAGTTGCATCAACCACATCATTTTTCTTCCTCCGCTCTGGCATCCAAGATGGCCTGTGCGGTGGCAATGACGATTTTCAGTTCAGATTCGGTCATTCCGTCAAGCAAGGGATCAAGCTGTCTGCGTGCCGTGGACTTACTCTCTGTCGCATCCCCAAAGAGAAGCTGATCTACGGAGATATGATAACGGGTCACCAGTTCAAAGAAAATCTGGAGACTCGGATGTTGCCCTTTGTTTTCAATGTTGGCAAGATAGCGGGGAGACAGATACATTTCATTCCCGACTTTGTTGCGGGACTCCTTCTGCTCGTTTCTTGCCAATTTGATTGCCTTTCCAAAAGGCTTGAAGTCATATTTTGTGACAGGTCTTTTTGCCATATTGATTCACCCTATTACATTCTACTGTTCACCTTTCTTTCTGAATATGTCTATACAGTTCCCATAGTTAGCCTATATAATTCCTAATTTGTTTACAGCAAGCGCCTTGCATTATTCGGATAGCCGTATATAATTAAGATTAAACAACACATTGGAAGGACTAAGCATTATGGAATATATCTCTTGCCCTGAGGCAGCTAAAAAGTGGGGAATTTCCGAAAGACGGGTACAGAAGCTTTGTGAGGACAACAGAATACTCGGCGTTTCTAAAATTGGATATATGTGGTTGATCCCAAAAGATGCAGAAAAGCCATATGATAGGAGAACAAAAGATGGAAAACAACGCTAAAATTTTAATTGTAGAAGATGATATATTGCTAAGCGATATGACTAAGCGATTGCTTACGCAACATGGCTATTGTGTCACTGTTGCTTATTCGGGTAGCGAGGCACTTTTATTGATTGAAAAAAGCAGTTTTGACTTGATTTTGCTTGATTTAATGCTGCCCGGCATACCAGGAGAAACCGTACTGGAAAAGATAAAAAGCTCAATAGATATTCCCATTATCGGTGTGTCCGCTAAAACGGATATAGACAGCAAAGTGAACCTCATACGAAATGGTGCAGATGATTACATCACAAAGCCATTCGACAATCAAGAGCTTCTGGTGCGGATTGAAGCAGTGCTCCGGCGCTTTCAGAAGTCTACCACCCCCAACAATAGCAAAATACTTCGCTTTAAGGATTTGTCCCTTGATACAGAAGCTATGGAGGCTAAAATCAGGAATACCCCCATTACTTTGACACGGTATGAATACCTGATTTTGCAACTTCTGATGTCCTCGCCCTCAAAGGTATTCACAAAGAACAATATTTTTGAAAGCGTGTGGAATGAAAATTTTATCGGGGACGATAATGCAATCAATGTCCACATTGGAAATCTCCGCAAGAAGTTTGCCAAGGTCAATCCAGAGGAAAAGTATATTCAGACGGTTTGGGGCCTCGGTTTCAAAATGCAGGGCTAATCCTTAGAGAAATCTTATGAAGTTTGCACACCAGTCTGCTACAATAAGACAGCATGGAAAGGGGATGATTATTTTGGAGACTGCTTTGGAAACAGCCGGGTTGACCTATGTTTTCCCGGATGGAAACGGAATTAAAAATATCGCGTTTCAGGTAAAACGCGGAGAAATCTATGCACTGTATGGCGGCCATCACGCCGGGAAATCTGTACTGTTGCAAACCATTATAGGTACACTTAGACCTCAAGCTGGTACGCTCAAATTATTTGGCAATATAGACTATCAGCAGGAGCGCCGCCGGATTGGATTTGTACCACAAAAGCCAGTGACAATCGGCTCTCTATCACCGGCTAATATGCTTCGTTATTTTTCTTCCGCTTTCGGAACCACAGAAAGCAATATTGAGGATATATTGCACTTGAACCTGAAAGAGAAAACGGCGGTGCGGCGATTGCCATTATCGACCCAACGATTAGTGAATTTGGCGGTTGCTCTTTTGGGGAATCCAGATTTTATAATTTGGGACGACCCTTTTTCCGGGATGGATAAAGGAGAATGTGAACATCTGATCTCTGTTCTGGCCTACCTACATGAAATGAACCATACCACGCTTTTGATCTCTGGACAAGATTATTCACAGCTTTCCCGGCTCGCATCCAAATATGGCGTAATGGCAGACGGAAAGCTGATTTGTGAGCTTACGGCTGGGGAACTGAACGAATGCTGCCAGCGGTGCATAAAGATAAGAACCCCGCAATTAGAACGAGCCATTACCATTTTAAGACAGCAGTTCCCCAACTTTGAAGTGTTGAGCCATGACATGATACGAATTTTTAATTGTAACGAACAATCCGGGGAAATCAATGCTCTGCTGATTCATTCCGGTATAGAGGTATCGGAAATCTGGCTTGCCGGTATGGAGCCGACCGACTATCTTTTGAAAATGACAGGAGGTGCAACGAGTGATCCAGACTATGCAAAGTGAGTTATTTCGTATCCGCAAAAGTCGCCTGTTTTTTGGCTGTCTTGCCCTGGCTGCGTTTTTTGTCTTTGCACTTGCCTTGACGTTTTATCATAATACTGCAAATAGGCCACTTCCTACTATATCGTTAGTTCCGTTCACGGAGTTTCTGTTTTCAGATTATAGTCTGATCTTTCCGCTGACGCTGTTTTTGTGCCTGTACTTTACAGAAGATTTTCATACCGGCTCATACAGCATGGTACTTTCTAAAGGCACAAACAGGGCACAACTATTCTTCGGCAAGCTACTGGCAGCATGGATTAGTGTTTTCTTTTTTCTGCTTGTATGCTTTGGGATTGCGTATTTGTCCATTCTGATGATGGGAACAGCCCGGCATGACATAGAAATAGAATATTCATTACCTGCAATGGGAATCTTTCTCCTGATTCAATGCCTTTGTTTTTGGGGTTATACCGCCATTCTCAATCTGATATGTTACCTGCTGCGGCATCGAATTATCGTTACCATTGTCGCTTTTTTTCTGCTGGGAGTTTTATATCTATATCTCACAAAGATCAGTGCGGCATTGGACATGGATTATTCACTCTACAAATATTGGATTGTAGGGCTATCCCACAGTTTGCGGATAAATACCATTGCGGAAGATCTAATGCCTATCTTGATTACATTAGCTGTATATCTTTTGCTGCCAACAGTCATTTCCTTTTCCCTGTTTCAAAAGCTGGATTTACGCAGTCTGGAAAGGCGGTGATGGCGGCGTGCTTGTTTTTTGTGCGTTATTGGCAACGCTCTCTTTGTTCCTGCTGCTAAAACTGATTTATCAACGAAAACTGATTCGTGAACTCAAAAAGCAAATTGATTTTCTGATTGAACGAGACACACAAACAGAAATCATGGTAGAACAAACGGATGGCCCAATACAGGATTTGGCTGCAAGTATCAATCATCTTCTGAAAAAGTATCGCAGCATGGGGCAAGAAATCGAAAGGAGCGACACTCTGTTTCGTGATACCATTACAAGTTTATCACATGACTTGCGAACCCCGCTGGCGACAGCAAACGGTTATATCCAGCTTTTGCAGGAGCAGAATTTAACCGGGGAGCAAAAAGAATATGTAACGATTGCGGGAGAACGAATTTCCGCTGTAAAACTACTTCTTGACCAACTGTTTGAATTTGCAAGGATTGAAGCCGACGAGCTGAAATTGACTTGCAGGAATACGGATATACACAGTGTACTCCGTGATGTTGTCGCTTCATACTATGGCGATTTTGAACAGAAAAAATGCGTCCCCCATATTGTTATCCCGAATTCACCGGCCATCATTTGGGGCGATCCAGATGCCTTGACCCGGATTTTCTCAAATGTGGTTTATAATGCGCTTGTTCACGGTGAGGGAGATTATCAAATCATTGCAGTGTTAGAGGAAGCTCAAACAGTCATAACCGTTAAAAATGCGTCGAGCAGTATTCAGCAGGAAGATATTCCCCATTTGTTTGACCGTTTTTACACCACCGACCAGTCAAGGACAAAAAAGACAACTGGGCTGGGGCTGGCAATCGCTCAAAGGCTTGTAACCCGCATGGGCGGACAAATCTCGGCTTGTTTGCAAAACGGTGACTTTGCAATTCAAATCGTATTTCCCATTATCAATCTCTAAAGGGCTGCTTCGGCAGCTCTTTTTTCATCCTTAGACATTCCTTAGACTTTTCACAAACAAATCCTAAACCTCTTTAGTAAAGTATGAGCCATAGGAGGTACAAATAATGGATAAAGTAGCTTTAGTGATTTCACTCATTGCCATTGCACTGTGCCTGCTCATAGCCATGAGCGGCATATTGAGCGACGGCCTAAAAGGACTAAAACAGAGATCAAAACCCATTAGTATTTCATTTTTGATTTATGCTGTGGCCTTTTTGCTTTTCATCTTTTTTCAATAACGGAGGTATTTCATGCTGCAAATCAAAAATGTAAATTTGAATGTTGGAAATACCGCATTGCTGTCCAACATCAACTTGACTTTAGAGCAAGGAAAAATCTATGGTGTACTGGGGCCAAACGGAGCCGGTAAAACAACACTGTTTAAGTCCATGCTGGGTCTGACTGCCTTTTCGGGAGAAATCCTCTCTGATGGACAGCCCGTTTCCAGTAGATGTTTTGGAAGTTTGATTGAATACCCGGCTTTTTACCCCCGGCTCACCGTAGAGGAAAATTTGAAGCTCCACGCACAATATTTAGGTCTGAAAAGACCAAACATCGAAGTGGCGCTCAAACAAGTGAACTTGCTGGATGCCCGAAAAAAGCTGTTCTCTCAACTTTCTTTGGGGATGCGCCAACGACTGGGAATTGCTCGCGCCTTTTTAGGCGATGTTCAATATTTACTGCTGGACGAACCTACCAACGGTCTTGATCCGATGGGGATAAAGGAAATCCGGCTGCTTCTGAAAGAACGCTTAAAATCTCCCCAACACTGTATTTTGGTATCAAGCCATAATCTGACGGAGATTGCTGCTGTCACGGATGTTCTTATTTTCATTCGTGACGGAAAAATCATCAAGATTGTAGAAAACGACTATAACGAAAAGGAACTGGAAGCCCTGTATGAGGATATTATGACTTCCGGCCAGAGGGAGGAAGCATAATGGGAGTGTTGATTAAAAATGAGTTTTACAAGTTGAAGCGGGAATGGTTTATGGTATTTCTTCTGCTGTTGTCGCTTCTTCCCATCATTACCGGCGGAGCAGGAGCAATTTTCAACAGTAGCACAACATCACTTGCTGACCTGTTCTTCTTTATGAATAACCAGTTTTCCATGTTCTTCCCAATGGTGCTCTTCATTTTGATTGGTTCGCTGTTTTATCAGGAATATAAGAACAAGACTTATATCAACTGGATTACCTACGGCTTTTCAAAAAAGAGGCTCTTTCTCTCTAAAATTGCTGTCAGTATCTTTATCGGCATAGGCTTTGCGGCTGCCCTTTTTGTCGCTTTCGGCCTGCTTGTGGCGGTACTAAATGGCGCTGGCAGGATGACAGGAGATGTTTCCCTGTTCCTCAATCTGGCAATCGGGTTTGGTATTGAAGCCTGCGTTATCGTTTTGATAACGACCTGTTTAGGGGCAATCGTTATCAACTTGAGCCGAAATATCATTGTAACAAGCGTTGTTGGGGTTATATATGGCTTTGCATCATGCTTGTTCATCGGTTCAGAGAGTGGCTTTGTCATTCCGGGCAGCTTTGCGTATCGTGTTTCTATGTTCTTTTCAGATAGATCAACATACTACGATGCCCCTGTACCCTCTACCATCGGTGGATGTATCAGCATCGTACTTTGCTTCATTGTGATGTTTTTGGTTGGATTGATTGTCTTTTCCCACAAGAAAAAAATTGAAAACTAACTGCTGCCG
>OLFX01003346.1_pt1 | contig 10833 bp, 9 predicted proteins | sample 1605091 | NCBI WGS metagenome assembly OLFX01 (sample SAMEA3888906, study PRJEB22519) | human gut metagenome | biome: human gut; feature: human-associated habitat; material: faeces | place: Denmark | collected 2012
GAAAATCTAAGTGCCAAAAAATAAGATTTTTTGACTCCGTGTTGTATAACCCGCCATTCGTGGGTACCATTCAACGCGTACGCAAACAAAAAGGGTTAACCCGCGCGGCATGACCGCGCGGCCCACAAAGGAGGAAACAAGCATGTCGTCTTTGAAGCCGCTTGCAGATCGCGTCCTGGTCAAGCCCGACGAGGCCGAGCAGAAGACCGCCTCTGGTCTGTACATCGCCAGCAACGCTCAGGAGAAGCCGCAGCGCGGCACCATCGTTGCCGTTGGCGCCGGCAAGGTCAACGACAAGGGCGAGCGCATCCCCATGGACGTCAAGGTTGGCGACGTTGTCATCTACGGTAAGTTTGGTGGCAACGAGGTCAAGGTCGACGGCGAGAAGTATCTGCTGATGCGCGCCGACGACATCTACGCCGTCGTCGAGGCCTAGTCTCGTCGGAATCTCTGATTCGTCTTTGAACGCGTCCGCCGCATAGGACTCGGAAGCGGCGACGCGAGTCACATTTCTTTTGGAGGATTACCTACCATGGCAAAGAACATTACGTTCAACACCGATGCCCGCGCTAAGCTCGCTAAGGGCGTCAACACTCTGGCCGACGCCGTTACCGTCACCATGGGCCCCAAGGGCCGCTACGTCGCTCTGCAGCGCTCGTTCGGTGCCCCGACCATCACCAACGACGGCGTTTCCGTCGCCAAGGAGATCGAGCTCGAGGACAACATCGAGAACATGGGCGCCCAGCTGGTGAAGGAGGTCGCCACCAAGACCAACGACACCGTGGGTGACGGCACCACCACCGCGACCCTGCTTGCCCAGGCAATCGTGAACGACGGCCTCAAGAACGTCGCCGCCGGCGCTAACCCGCTGGCCATCCGCCGCGGTATCGACAAGGCCGTCAACGCCGCCGTCGCCGAGATGAAGAGCCTGGCCAAGCCGGTCGAGACCAAGGAGCAGATCGCTTCCGTTGGTACCATCTCCGCTGGCGACCCCGAGGTTGGCGCCAAGATCGCCGACGCTATGGACGTTGTGGGCAAGGACGGCGTCATCACCGTCGAGGATTCCCAGACCTTCGATATCACTATCGACACCGTCGAGGGCATGCAGTTCGACAAGGGCTATGTCTCCGCGTACTTCGTTACCGACAACGACCGCATGGAGGCCGTGATGAAGGATCCCTACATCCTCATCACCGACCAGAAGATCTCCAACGTCCAGGACATCATGCCTGTTCTCGAGGCTGTCCAGCGCACCGGCAAGGGCCTGCTCATTATCGCTGAGGATGTCGAGGGTGAGGCTCTGCCTACCCTCGTCCTCAACAAGATCCGCGGCGCCCTCAACGTCTGCGCCGTCAAGGCCCCGGGCTACGGCGATCGCCGCAAGCGCATGCTCGAGGATATCGCCGTCCTCACCGGCGGTCAGGCTGCTCTCGATGAGCTGGGCGTGAAGGTTGCCGACATCACCGCCGATATGCTCGGTACCGCCAAGTCAGTCACCATTTCCAAGGACAACACCGTTATTGTGGGTGGTGCCGGTTCCAAGGAGGCTATCGACGCTCGCATCGCTCAGATCAAGGGCGAGATGGAGAACACCACCTCTGACTTCGACCGTGAGAAGCTCCAGGAGCGCCTGGCCAAGCTCTCCGGTGGCGTTGCCGTCATCAAGGTCGGCGCTGCTACCGAGTCCGAGCTCAAGGAGATCAAGCATCGCGTCGAGGACGCCCTGCAGGCCACCCGCGCTGCAGTTGAGGAGGGCATCGTCGCCGGCGGCGGCGTCGCCTTCATGGACGCTGCGCCTGCGCTCGATGCTGTCGAGATCGACGACCCCGAGGAGAAGATCGGCGTCGACATCGTCAAGAAGGCTCTGACCGCTCCGGTCGCCACCATCGCCAAGAACGCTGGTTACGAGGGCGCCGTCATTGTCGACAAGGTCTCCGAGCTGCCCGCTGGCGAGGGTCTCAACTCCGCTAACGGCGAGTGGGGCAACATGATCGAGATGGGCGTCCTGGACCCCGTCAAGGTCACCCGCACCACCCTGCAGAACGCCGCTTCTGTGGCTTCCCTGATCCTCATCACCGAGGCCACCGTTACCGCCGTTCCCAAGAACACCCAGCTTGAGGACGCTATCGCGGCTGCTACCGCTGGCGCCCAGGGCGGCGGCATGTACTAATCTGCCGGCGTACGCTGACTTTTAAGGCCCCGGAGGGTTCCCTAAAGCGCTTGCTTTGGGAGTGCCCTCCGGGGCCTTTTTGCGTTTGGACTAGGTGTCGCTGAGCGGGTGCATGGATGTTGCGCGGGCGATCCTCGTCCAAAGGCGCAAGGCCAAGTTGGTAGATGCAAGCGCGTTGAAGCAAGCGGGCTAAAGTCGGAAAATCATGAATAGGAATGTCGGAAAATCTATAACGAAACTATCGGAAAAACTATAATGAAACTATCGGAAAATATATAATGGCAAGTAACGCACCAGCTAGAGGAGGGCAAATGGCAGCTACGGGCATTGTTCCGGAAGGTTATCTACCTCGCATTGTTGACCGACAGGTTGAGCGGTATCTTGGCACTTTTGGTGCTGTTGAAATCGCGGGGACAAAATGGTGTGGGAAAACGTGGACCGCTTTGCGTCACGGCGCGAGCGTGAGCTATGTTGACGATAACGTGCCGCTTGCAAAGGCTGACCCTACGCTGATGACGCTGGGAGAGCGTCCGCATGTTATTGATGAGTGGCAGCTTGCTCCTCATATTTGGGACGCCGTACGCAGGAGCGTTGACCGCGAGCGCGGGCTGAGGGGCGGATGGATACTTACGGGTTCTTCGACGCCGATAAGTCGTGAAGCAAAGAAGGATGAAGCGCCTAGTCACAGTGGGGCCGGTCGAATCGGTCGCATACGCATGCATCCCATGACGCTCGCAGAGAGCGGGGATTCTTCATGCGCCGTATCGCTGTCAGGACTGTTTGACGGCAATTTTGAACCAGGCGTCGCGCCCAACGATACGGCTGAGCTCATTGCGATCTGCTGCAGGGGAGGGTGGCCCGAGGCGGTTGATATGAAAGCGGCGGATGCTCAGACGCTGGCTCGCGAATACTTAAGGCTTTTCTATACCGAGAGTGCTCCCAGGGCAGGGAAGGATGGCGAGGTGACGTCTCGGTTGGTTGGCTCCCTAGCGAGGAACCTTGGCCAAGCGGTTACTTATAGAACCATTGTTGGGGACATGTATGGAGAGGAGCAGGACCCTGCTTCTCTTATGTCCGACCAAACGCTGGCATCTTACCTTGCGTTTCTTAAAGCCTCTTACTTGATGGACGAAGTTCCCGGATGGGTGCCGCCCGCGAGGTCTCGCAAGCGGTTGGCAACAAAGCCCAAGCGGTACCTGGCGGATCCGTCGCTTTCTGCCGCGCAGCTTGGTATGGGACCCAGTGCCTTGCTTAAAGACTGGCAGATGTTTGGCCTGCTGTTCGAGTCGCTTTGCATGCGCGATTTGATGGTGTATGCGCGCTCGCTTGCGGATGTGGGATTTGAACCGGTGCGCTATTACCGCGATGACACCGGTCTTGAGGCCGATGCCATTGTTGAGCTCGCTGACGGCCGCTGGGCGGCGTTTGAGTTCAAGGTAAGCGAGGACAAGGTGCAGGATGCCGTCGAGAATTTGCTGCGCTTGAAAAAGAAGCTATGCGAAAACAAAGGTGCTCAAACGCGCGAGCCAGAGTTTCTCGCCGTAATCACCGGCATCTCAACATATGCGCGGCAGACCCCAGAGGGCGTTTACGTTATTCCAATTCGAGCGATGACGGCGTAGCTATGGGCGCTGCGTTCTGGTTACCGTTGAGTAGTTTGAGAAGAACTCAGGGCGCTCATGTGTTTCGGTGTACTCGAGCATGAGGCCTACGGCGTTGAAGCCGTCTAGGTCGATATTGTCCCGATCTGCCTGGGTGGCCGCTTCCACGGTGATGATGCGCCTGCTTGTGGCGATGCCCAGCCCAAGCTCTCCCTCTAGGTACTTGTAGATGCCGCTTTCGACAAGCTCTGGCGTGAGGCCGGATGCAATTGATTCTGGAATATAGCTTTCATCGGTCGATACCACTCGATCGTCCGCGCGACGGGCGCGCAGCGCCCTCACGAGCTTGGTGCCGACTGGAAAACCCGTAAGCCTTGCCAGGTCCTCGTCTGCGGTTACGCGGTCCAGCGCAAGGCAGCAGGTGCTGGCGGTAAAGCCCAGGCGTGCCGCCATCTCCGCAAATGTCTCAAGACCATCGTAGCCGCGTGACACATCGAGAGAGGGGTCTTGCCTTGCTGCGATTGCACGTAGCCGTCTGCGGCAAGCTGTGCCAGCGCGCGGCGCACCGAGCTGCGCGAGCAGGAATACGAGGCGGTGAGTTTGTTTTCAGAGGGGAGAAACGCACCGTAGGCGATATCTCCGGCTTCGATGCGCTTCTTTAGGTCTAGGTAGATTTCCTGGTAGACGGACTTGGCCATGGTTCCTCGATCGAATGGTTTTGAAGCAGTTTGATTAATACAACGTATATACCAACTTGTACGAATATGCTAGCTCCTCGAGTCGTACGGATCAGATTGCCATGAGCGGCGGCGTAAAAAACGCTCACGGTTCAATTTCTACCGTTCACGAGAACTCGTCCTATGCTCGTTGACTTGTTCGTACAAGTAACTGATTATGTAGTCACTCACTTGTACGAACAAGTATGACCGCACGGCGCCGGCGGTGTTCGAAGGGTGGGGGCGGTAGCTCCGCACAAGAGGGGAAATATGAGGGGAAAGGAATTTCCTGCCATGATGCAGAAGATTCAGAAGTTTGGAGGTGCGATGTTTACCCCGGTCATGCTGTTCGCGTTTGCGGGCGTTGTGATCGGATTCGGCACGCTCTTCACTACCGAGGTCATCTTTGGGCCTCTGGCCGCGCCGGGCACCATGTGGTACGGCGTATGGAACGTCATCCTTCAGGGTGGTTGGACCGTCTTTAATCAGCTGCCGCTGCTGTTCGCCGTCTCGCTGCCCATTGGCCTGGCGAACAAGCAGAACGCGCGTTGCTGCATGGAGGCGCTCGCTGGCTACCTTACCTTCCAGTACTTTGTGAATACCATGCTTTCGCAGTGGGGCGGCTTCTTTGGCGTCGACTTCGCCGCGGAGGTTGGTGGCGCGTCCGGCTTGGCCATGATCGCCTCCATCAAGACGCTCGACATGGGTATGATCGGCGCCCTGGCGGTTTCCGGCATCATCATCGCCATCCACAACAAGTTCTACGAAGTGGAGCTTCCGGAGTGGCTGGGCGTGTTCGCGGGCTCCACGTTTGTCTACATCATCACCTTCTTCGTGATGATTCCCGTGGCGTTTGCCGCCTGCCTTTTGTGGCCGCATGTTCAGGATGGCATCCGCGCCTTCCAGGGCTTTGTTGCCACTACCGGTACGTTGGGCGTAGGCGTGTTCGCCTTCCTCGAGCGCGCGCTCATTCCGTTTGGCTTGCACCACCTTATGTATAGCCCGTTCTACTACGACAACGCCGTTGTCGACGGTGGTATCTACACCGCTTTCGCTACCGCGCTGCCCCAGATCGCCGCTTCCACCGACTCCCTCAAGGAGCTCGCTCCCTACGCGGCCTTCACCTGCTCCAGCTGGTCCAAGATCTTTGGCTGCCCGGGCATCGCGCTTGCGTTCTACGCCACCGCCAAGCCCGAGAAGAAAAAGGAACTGTTGTCGCTGCTCATTCCCATCACCCTGACCGCCATCTTCTGCGGCGTGACAGAGCCCATCGAGTTCACCTTCCTGTTCATCGCGCCTCCGCTGTTCATCGTCCACTGCGTGCTTGCCGCCCTGCTCGCCATGGCTATCAACATGGTTGGCTGCGTGGGCGTGTTCGCCGGCGGCCTTATCGAGATCAGCTCGCTGAACTTCATTCCGCTTATGGCCAACCACTGGCAGCAGTACGCCATGACCCTGGTCGTCGGCCTTGTGTTCACCGCTATCTGGTTTGTTGTCTTCCGTTTCCTCATCGTCAAGTTCGATTTCAAGACTCCTGGTCGCGAGGACGATGCAGAGCAGGTTAAGTTCCACAGCAAGGCAGAGTACCGCGCTGCCAAGAACGGCGAGCTCGCTTCCGGCGTGACAGCCGACGTGGACGAGGCAGACCCCTACGCCGTCATGGCGGCGGCGGTTCTGGAGCTGCTGGGCGGCGCCGACAACATCGTCGACGTGACCAACTGCGTGACCCGTCTGCGCGTCAACGTGAAGGACGAGACCCTGGTTGCAGACGACCCCGATTTCAAGAGCATCGGCACCAGCGGTATCGCCAAGAACGGTAAGGGTATGCAGGTCATCATCGGCCTCAAGGTGCCCAAGGTCCGCGATCGCTTCGAGGCCCTGCTCTAAGGCTTCGTCCAAGTCAGCACTAACACATCGCTTGCATTGCTTTTGGTATCAATCGGGCGTCGCATGTGGCCGCGGCGGCGCCCTTTCAAAAATCTTGCGGCCGGATCCAGGAGGGATCAACCATGGCTAAGTCCAGCTACGCAGTAACCATCGCCGGCGGCGGTTCCACCTTCACCCCTGGCATCGCCCTCATGTTGCTCAAAGAGCACGACCGTTTCCCGGTGGACAAGGTCATCTTCTACGACAACGACGCCGAGCGCCAGGAGATCGTTGCCAAGGCTTGCGAGATCTACTTCAAGGAGAACGCTCCCGAGCTCGACTTCTCCTACACCACCGACCCCGAGGAGGCCTTCACCGGCATCGACTTCGTCCTCGCGCACATCCGCGTGGGTAAGTACGCCATGCGCGAGCTGGACGAGAAGATTCCGCTGAAGTACGGCTGCGTTGGCCAGGAGACCTGCGGCGCGGGCGGCATCGCCTACGGCATGCGCTCCATCGGCGGCGTCATCGAGATCCTGGACTACATGGAGAAGTACAGCCCCAACGCCTGGATGCTCAACTACTCCAACCCCGCGGCCATCGTCGCCGAGGCCTGCCGCGTGCTGCGTCCCAGCTCCAAGATCATCAACATCTGCGACATGCCGATCGACCTTATGGACAAGATGGCCGTCATGTGCGGACTCAATGACCACCGCGACCTGCAGTACAGCTACTACGGCCTGAACCACTACGGTTGGTTTACCAAGATCTTCGATAAGCAGGGCAACGACCTTATGCCCCAGATCAAGGAGCACATGGCCAAGAACGGCTACCTGGACGGCATCAGCCACGAGGAGGGCCAGGAGCAGCACATCGACGAGTCCTGGATCCACACCTTTGGCAAGGCGAAGGACGTCTACGCGATCGATCCGGAGACCATCCCCAACACCTACCTCAAGTATTACACCTTCCCGGACTACGTGGTCGAGACCTCTAACCCCGACTACACCCGTGCCAACGAGGTTATGGACGGCCGCGAGAAGAAGGTCTTCGGCGCTTGCCGCAAGGTGATTGAGACAGGTACCGCCGAGGGCGCCGGCTTCGAGGCCGATGCTCACGCCACCTATATCGTCGATCTGGCATGCGCGCTTGCCGAGAACACCGGAGAGCGCTTCCTGCTCATCGTCCCCAACGACGGTGCCGTTTCCAACTTCGACGAGACCGCTATGGTCGAGGTGCCCTGCATCGTGGGCTCCAACGGCTACGAGAAGATCTGCCAGGGCAAGGTTCCCCAGTGGCAGAAGGGCATGCTCGAGCAGCAGGTCTCCGTTGAGAAGCTCGTTGTCCAGGCTTGGGTCGAGGGCAGCTACCAGAAGCTGTGGCAGGCGCTGACGCTTTCCGCCACCATTCCTTCCGCCAAGGTCGCCAAGCAGATCCTGGACGATCTTATCGAGGCCAACAAGGACTACTGGCCGGTTCTCAAGTAATCAAAAATCTTACGGCCGCGGCAGACGTATGAGCCGCTGCGGCACCCACCAGCGGGGGCGCGCTGCCGTATAGAAGGGGGACGGCGGCGCGCCCCGTGTGCAATCGAGCGCGAAAGGCGGACATGGACGTGGCAAAGAAGACGAAGTCCCAACTGGCGGCTGTAGGTACCAAGATGGATCCCGCCCGCACCGCGGTTGCGGATGCCGGGGGAGTCGCAGCGGATGGGCACTTGGGCAAGGGCGGCTGCGATTGGCATCTGGCTCCCTTGGACCAGGAGAACCTGTCGCGTCGCGAGCAGCTGACCGCGCGGATCTTCACCACGGTCCAAGTTGTTCTGTGCCTGGTCCTGGTCGCTACGGTGGTTTCGCTTTCCATGGCGGGAACGGGCCTTTCTGCCGACGGCTTGCAAGAGGCGTTCTCCTCCAACCCCGTCATGACGGTGAGTTTTTTGAGCGCCTGTATGCAGCCGTTTATTGCCTATTTGGTGCGCTTGGTCCGCCGGCATTACGTGGCGGGCGATGCGGGCTACGCTGCGGCGAACCTCATCGTTCTGCTCTGCGCCGAGATGATGCTGCAGAGCATGGTGGGCATTGTGGCTATGGCGATCTTGCTGTGGCGCGTATGGCATCGCGGCTCCCAGGCAATGGGGGGCTGGCGCCGTGGCCGCGGTGTTGCCGGCGTTCTTGTCGACGTGTCCGGTGCGCTGGTGGTGCTGGTTGTTGCAGGTATCTGCCTGTTTGCGAGGGCGCAACTGGGCTAGACGCGGTAGCGGTTGGATTGGGGTTGGCGACCCCTGCTGGGTGCTGTGCGAGCCGAAATGCTTGGTATGCACCGAATAGCCGGGCTAGTGGGAGACCGTTAGCCCGGCTAATTGTGTTTGATACCTGCTGCCTGGGGAGGCGCTGCGGCGATATAGAGCGCTTAAGCTTTGTGGAACGCGACCGCCGGCGCCGTGAAGCTGGTATCGCAGCCGGTTCTTGTCCAAAAAGCAGTCAAGAGAATCCATGCCTTCACGCCATGCCGGCATCGCATTGGGCGAGAGTGCTCTACACTAGTACCTTGCTCTGCGCAGACGCCTTGCGCGGGGCGGATACGCTACTAGCATGTGCTCAGGGGAGGGAAAGCGCCATGGCGCAGAATCACGACCTGTTTGACGACCTTATCGATATCAGCAAGGGGCTTGGGGCCCTTAAAGACCCGCTAGGCGGGGTGACCGATGCGCTGATGGGAGCCGCTTCGCCCGATGCGCCGCATTGGAACCCGGCAGACTATAAGGAGCGTCCGCGAGCCAACACCATTCCGTGTATGGTGTGCAAGTACGACAAGAGCTCGTGCACCAAGTGCCTGGATGCCTGCCCGGTCGAGGCGATCGATATCGAGGACGGCGGCATCGAGATCATGGACACCTGCCGTAAATGCGGCCTGTGCGCCGCGGCGTGCCCCACGGAGGCGTTTGTGTCGCCGCGCATCCAACCCAAGAAGCTCTACGATGCCATCGCCGCCGCTGCCGCCGCGCACGAGACCGCCTACGTTACCTGCACGCGCGCTCTGCGCCGCCTGCCGCGCGAAAACGAGGTTGTGCTCGCGTGCGTGGGCGACGTTACGCCCGAGGTATGGTTCTCCGTGCTGGCGGACTACCCCAACGTGAGCGTGTACCTGCCGCTTGATATCTGCACCAACTGCCGCAACACCACCGGCGAGGAGATGCTGGGAGAGGCCATCGCCACGGCAGAGGAATGGAGCGGCGTCGGCATGGGCCTTGAGGTCGAGGCCAAGGACCTCAGGTGCGTCAAGCGCCGCGAGTACGAGCGCAAGGAGTTTATGGACAACATCATGCGCTCCACCGGTCTGGCCGTCTCCAAGCTCAACCCCGCCACGGCCGCCCTGGCATCGGTGAGCCAGCGTCTGAAGGCGCATTCGCAGCAGATCACCAACCTTGAGCGCACCCTCAACAAGGCGTGCGGCACCAACACGCAGAAGCGCCGCCGCATCCTTATGCAGAAGAACCAGCTGCTGCTCTCCACGCTGCAGGCGCATCCGGAGCTTGCCGAGAACGTGCGCGTGACGCGTCCGGAGTGCGATTTCTCCAAGTGCACCATGTGCGGGGAGTGCGTTGCTATGTGCCCCACCTTTGCGTGCGACCTCAAGGGCGCCGGCCGATTCACCCTGGAATCCACCTACTGCGTGGGCTGCGGCCTGTGCGCGGAGGTGTGTCCCGATCACGCCATCACCATGGTGGAGACCGACGCCGCCGAGCTCATCGTCCCGGACCCTGAGGAGGAAAAGCGCGCCGCCGAGGCCCAGAAGGCCAGGCAGGAGGCGCTCAAGGCGAAGGAAGAGGCGAAGAAGAAACTCTCCGCAGCCCTGGATAAGGTGGAGAAGCTGGCCGACTAGGGAGCGCGCCCAACTCCAGCTATGTTCTGGGGCACGCTTCGGAATGTCTCGGCTGTCCAAGAACGTCCAAGCTGCCGCGCCGGATTCAAACTGCATAAAAAAGCACGAGCGTGCGGTACAATAATCTGTTGACTATCAAGCGCGCCGCGACATGGGTGAGAATCTGGTCGCGGCGCGGCTGTTACGTTGCAAGGAGTATTCATGGCACTTTCTATCGGCATCGTGGGCCTGCCCAACGTTGGCAAGTCGACGCTCTTCACCGCCCTCACCAAGAAGGGCGGACTTGCCGCTAACTATCCGTTCGCCACCATCGACCCCAACGTCGGTATCGTCGACGTACCGGACGCGCGCCTGCAGAAGTTGGCGGACATCGTCCACCCGGGTCGCATCGTCCCCGCGACCGTCGAGTTCGTCGACATCGCAGGCCTGGTCAAGGGCGCTGCCGCCGAGGGTGCTGGCCTGGGCAACCAGTTCTTGGCCAACATTCGCGAGTGCGACGCCATCTGCGAGGTCGTTCGCTACTTCAAGGACCCGGACGTCATGCGCGAGGTCAACCATACCGGCGACTTCGTCGATCCGGCGAGCGATGCCGAGACCA
>OLFX01003353.1_pt1 | contig 10816 bp, 10 predicted proteins | sample 1605091 | NCBI WGS metagenome assembly OLFX01 (sample SAMEA3888906, study PRJEB22519) | human gut metagenome | biome: human gut; feature: human-associated habitat; material: faeces | place: Denmark | collected 2012
CTGGAGCAAGCCATTACTGAAAAGACTAAGGTGATTATTCCGGTTGAGCTTGCGGGGATTGTTTGCGACTATGACCGTTTGTTCCAAGTTGTGGAGAAGAAACGTGATCTCTTTACCGCTTCAAGCAAGTGGCAAAAAGCCTTTAACCGTATCGTGATTGTTTCTGATAGTGCCCATGCTTTGGGATCTACTTATAAAGGGCAACCAGCTGGTTCTATCGCTGACTTTACTTCCTTCTCATTCCACGCCGTTAAGAACTTTACAACTGCAGAAGGTGGAAGTGCCACTTGGAAAGCCAATCCAGCGATTGACGACGAAGAGATGTACAAGGAATTCCAAATCCTTTCCCTTCACGGGCAAACCAAGGATGCTCTTGCCAAGATGCAACTGGGTTCATGGGAATACGATATCGTCACACCAGCCTACAAGTGTAATATGACCGATATTATGGCTTCCCTTGGTTTGGTACAATTGGACCGCTACCCAAGTTTGCTAGAACGTCGTAAGGAGATCGTGAACCGCTATGATCGTGGTTTTGCAGGTTCTCGTATCCATCCATTGGCACACAAGACTGAAACTGTCGAATCTTCACGCCACCTCTACATCACCCATGTAGAAGGAGCGAGTTTAGAAGAACGCAATCTTATTATCCAAGAATTAGCTAAAGCAGGAATTGCAAGCAATGTCCACTACAAACCGCTTCCGCTTTTGACAGCCTATAAGAATCTTGGTTTTGATATGGCGAACTATCCTAAGGCTTATGCCTTCTTTGAAAATGAAATTACGCTCCCTCTTCACACTAAATTAAGCGATGAAGAAGTGGACTATATCATTGAGACTTTCAAAACAGTTTCTGAAAAAGTACTAGCTTCATCAAAAAAATTGTAAAAAAGTCTTGACAAAGAAAAAACAAAGTATTAAAATAAGTTCAACAAATCAGAAAAGTAACTATTTTTGATCTTCAGGGAGCCTGTGGTCATTGTGAACAGGTGGTTGGAAGTAGTGAAAGTGGGCTGATTTTAAAAATGAATTTGAAACAATGAAAATTCGGTGCGCACACCTTACAGTGCAACTTGTTGTTAGACAAGGCAGAGATGTAAAGGGATAGTCCCTTTATAATTGAGGTGGCACCGCGTTACCAACGCCCTCACGCAGAAGTAGATTCTGTGTGTGGGCTTTTTTCATATCTTGAAATCAATACTGAAAGAGGAAAATTTTATGACAACTAAAGGTTATTTTGGACAATTTGGTGGTAGTTTTGTACCGGAGCCGATTCAGGCTTTGTTGGATGAGTTGGAAGTGACATTTGAAAAGTACAAAGATGATCCAGAGTTTTTGGCAGAATTTCGTCATTATTTGAAGGACTATTCAGGTCGCGAAACACCGCTCTATTTTGCAGAAAGTTTGACAGAGCACCTAGGTGGAGCTAAGATTTATCTCAAACGTGAAGACCTTAACCACCTTGGTTCTCACAAGCTCAACAACGTTTTAGGACAAATTCTTTTGGCTAAACGCATGGGCAAAAAACGAGTAATCGCAGAAACAGGAGCTGGTCAGCACGGTGTTGCGACAGCAGCGGCTGCAGCCAAGTTTGGTATGGCCTGTGATGTCTACATGGGGGCAGAAGATGTGGAACGTCAACGGCTCAATGTTTTCCGTATGGAGATGATGGGAGCAACTGTTCACGCAGTTGAAACAGGCCCTCGTACCCTCAAGGATGCGGTTGATGCAGCCTTTGGAGCATGGATGAATGACCTTGAAGCCTTCTATGTTCTGGGATCTGCTGTAGGTCCTCACCCTTATCCTACCATTGTCCACGAGTTCCAAAAAGTCATCAGTGAAGAATCTCGTCGTCAAATCTTAGAAAAAGAAGGTCGTTTACCAGACTACGTCATTGCCTGTGTAGGTGGTGGTTCTAATGCTATTGGTGCATTTTCTCAGTATGTGTCTGATGAAGAAGTCAAATTGGTTGGGGTTGAAGCTGCTGGTCACGGACTTGACACAGACAAGCACGCAGCTACTATGACAAAAGGTAGTATCGGAATTGTCGACGGCATGAAGACTTATGCAGTCTTTAAGGAAGACGGAGAGTTGGCTCCAGTTTACTCTATCTCAGCTGGATTGGACTATCCAGGGGTTGGCCCAGAACACGCCTACTTTAAAGATTCAGGTCGCGTGGAATATGTCGCTGCGACGGATGAAGAAGCTGTTCAAGCCTTGCTCCTCCTCAGCAAGACTGAAGGGATTATCCCAGCGATTGAAAGCTCACACGCTATCGCAGAAGCAGTTAAACGTGCACCGAAACTAAGCAAAGACGACATTATCATTATCAATGTCTCTGGTCGTGGAGACAAGGACGTAGCTGCGATTGCAGACTACCTAGAAGCTAAAAAATAAAAGATGGAAAAATTACAGTCTTTTCTCTCACAGAGAGCTTGTGGTTGCTGGAAACAAGCAGAGAAAGCTGTAAGGTTGGGTCCATCTGAAACGAGAGAAGAAAACATAATTCTCAAGGGAGTGCCCTTTATCGCACAGCCTGTTACAGGAGGTATCTGAGACAGGAATGAGAGATAGGAGAAATCCTATAATTGAGGTGGCACCGCGAATTTCGTCCTCACGCAAGTTATTTTGCGTGGGGATTTTTCATACAGTCGCCACGGACTAGAAGTAGAACTGAAAGGGAAATTACAATGGAACGAATCATTCATGGAGATGTCTTATCACCAATATTGGCATATATGCGCCTAAAGGGGCAACACAAGGTTATCTTAGAGAGTATTCCGAGAGACAAGGAAACAGCTCGTTTTTCTATCTTAGCCTATAATCCAGTTTTTGAGATTAAGTTTGAAAATGGAGTCCTTTATCAAAATGGTCAAGTGATTGATCGGGATCCCTTGGATTTCCTTTATGAAGTGACTCATAAGAACCAGCACCATTCAGACCTACCTTTTGGTGGGGGAGCCATTGGATTTGTTGGCTACGATATGATTTCGCTTTATGAAGAAATTGGTCAAATCCCTGAGGATACAATTGGGACGCCAGACATGCATTTCTTCGTTTATGAGAGTTACATGGTCTTTGACCACAAGAAGGAGAAAATCCATGTCATAGAGGATACTCTCTATAGTGAGCGAAGTCAAGAAGACTTGGAAAAAGCCTTGAACCAAGTGCTTGAGGAATTACGCATTCCTGCTCCAAATGAATTTGAAGACTTGGACGTTTCTCCACTTCAGTTTAGACCACATATTGCACCTCAGAAATTTGAAGAAATGGTAGAAACAGCTCGTGACTTGATTCGTAATGGCGATATGTTCCAATGCGTGCTCAGTCAGCGCTTCTCAGCAGAAGTTACTGGAAATCCATTTGACTTTTACAGAAATCTCCGCGTGACCAATCCATCTAATTACCTTTATTTCTATGACTTTGGGGATTATCAAATCATCGGTGCCAGTCCAGAAAGTTTGGTTTCTGTCAAAAATGGCATCGTGACAACCAATCCGATTGCAGGGACACGACCAAGAGGCGCTACGGATGAAGAGGACAAGGATTTGGCGACAGACCTGCTTTCGGATGAGAAGGAAACAGCAGAGCATCGGATGTTAGTAGACTTGGGTCGTAATGATATTGGTCGCATCTCTGAAACGGCCAGTGTCCAAGTCACCAAGTATATGGAAGTGGAGCTCTTCCGTTATGTTATGCATTTGACCAGCGTGGTCAAGGGGCGTTTGCTTCCAGAACTCACTGCTATGGATGCCTTGAAAGCAACACTTCCTGCTGGAACCGTTTCTGGAGCACCAAAAATTCGCGCGATGAGACGCATCTATGAACTAGAAACAGAAAAACGTGGTGTATACGCAGGAGCAATCGGCTACTTGTCTGCGACGGGTGATATGGACTTTGCCATTGCCATCCGAACCATGATTCTCAAAAATCAAACAGCCTATGTGCAGGCTGGGGCAGGGATTGTCTACGATTCCATCGCCCAAAACGAATACCAAGAAACCATTAACAAAGCAAAATCTATGACTAGAATTGGAGAACTAAGACCATGATTTTATTGATTGACAACTATGATTCTTTTACCTATAACTTGGCCCAATACATTGGGAATTTTGCAGAAGTTCAGGTCTTGAGAAATGATGATCCCAAGCTGTATGAAGAAGCTGAAAAAGCAGATGGTCTGGTCTTTTCTCCTGGTCCTGGTTGGCCAGTTGATGCTGGAAAGATGGAAGACATGATTCGTGATTTTGCTGGCAAGAAGCCGATTTTAGGGATTTGTTTGGGTCACCAAGCCATTGCAGAAGTCTTTGGTGGTAAGTTAGGTTTGGCTCCAAAAGTCATGCATGGGAAACAGAGCAATATCAGCTTTGAAGCGCCATCTGTTTTGTATCAAGACATCGAGGATGGACGTGAAGTCATGCGTTACCACAGTATTTTGATTGAAGAAATGCCAGAAGACTTTGAAGTGACAGCTCGTTCGACTGATGATCAGGCCATTATGGGAATTCAACACAAAACCCTTCCAATTTATGGCTTCCAGTACCATCCAGAGAGTATCGGAACACCAGATGGCTTGTCTTCTATTCGAAATTTTATCGAGAAGGTTGTAAAGTGAGGAAACTAGGATGAAAGAGATTATTGAAAAACTAGCAAAATTTGAAAATTTATCAGGTGTGGAAATGACGGATGTCATTGAGCGTATCGTAACTGGGCGTGTAACGGAGGCGCAGATTGCTTCTCTCCTTTTGGCTCTTAAGATGAAGGGGGAAACACCTGAAGAACGCACAGCCATTGCCCAAGTCATGAGAGGGCATGCCCAACATATTCCAACTGAAATTCATGATGCCATGGACAACTGTGGTACAGGTGGAGACAAATCCTTCAGCTTTAACATTTCCACAACCTCAGCCTTTGTCTTGGCTGGTGGCGGTGTTCACATGGCCAAACACGGTAATCGCTCGATTTCTTCTAAATCTGGTTCTGCAGATGTCCTCGAAGCTTTGGGCATCAACCTAGACCTCAAACCAGCTGAACTAGGTAAGGTCTTTGATAAAACTGGCATCGTCTTTCTCTTTGCTAAAAATATGCACCCAGCTATGAAATACATCATGCCAGCTCGTTTGGAATTGGGAATTCCAACGATTATGAACTTGACTGGTCCACTGATTCACCCAATGGCTTTGGAAACACAGCTTCTTGGAATTAGTCGTCCAGAACTTCTAGAAAGTACAGCTCAGGTTTTGAAAAATATGGGTCGCAAACGTGCCATCGTAGTTGCGGGACCAGAAGGGTTGGATGAAGCTGGTTTGAATGGAACAACCAAGATTGCACTTCTTGAAAATGGCGAAATCACCTTATCAAGCTTTACTCCAGAAAATTTAGGGATGGAGCGCTACGCTATCGAAGATATCCGTGGAGGCAATGCTCAGGAAAATGCAGAAATTTTGCTTAGCGTTCTTAAAAATGAACCAAGTCCATTCTTGGAAACGACAGTCTTAAATGCTGGTCTTGGTTTCTATGCTAATGGTAAGGTTGATAGCATCAAGGAAGGAGTTGCCTTAGCTCGTCAAGTCATTGCTAGTGGCAAGGCCCTTGAAAAACTCAGACTGTTACAGGAGTACCAAAAATGAGTCAGGAATTTTTAGCACGAATTTTGGAGCAGAAGGCGCGTGAGGTTGAGCAGATGGAGATGGAGGAAATCCAGCCCCTGCGCCAGACCTATCGCTTGGCTGACTATCTAAAACAACACCAAGACCGTTTACAGGTAATCGCTGAAGTTAAGAAGGCTAGTCCTAGTCTGGGAGATATCAATCTCGATGTGGATATTGTGCAACAGGCCCAGACTTATGAAGCGAATGGAGCAGTGATGATTTCTGTTCTGACAGATGAAGTTTTCTTTAAAGGACATTTGGATTATCTACGGGAGATTTCCAGTCAGGTACAGATTCCGACGCTTAACAAGGACTTTATTATCGATGAAAAGCAAATCATCCGCGCTCGCAATGCAGGTGCGACAGTTATCTTGCTCATTGTGGCCGCCTTGTCAGAAGAACGCCTTAAGGAACTTTATGACTATGCGACAGAGCTTGGTCTGGAAGTTTTAGTGGAAACCCACAATCTAGCTGAACTAGAGGTAGCACACCGCCTTGGAGCTCAAATTATCGGGGTTAATAACCGCAACTTGACCACCTTTGAAGTTGACTTGCAGACCAGTGTAGATTTGGCTAAACATTTCAAAGATGATTGCTTGTACATTTCTGAATCTGCTATTTTCACAGGGCAGGATGCGGAACGAGTAGCGCCATACTTTAACGGAATTTTGGTAGGGACAGCTCTTATGCAGGCAGAAGATGTGGCCCAGAGAATCAAGGAGTTGCAGATTGACAAAGGTTAAAATTTGTGGACTATCGACCAAAGAAGCGGTGGGAACAGCTGTTTCAGCAGGAACCGACTACATCGGTTTTGTCTTTGCACCTAGTAAAAGACAGGTGACTTTGGATCAGGCTGCTGAGCTGGCAAAGCTTATTCCTACAGATGTCAAAAAGGTTGGTGTATTTGTTTCACCAAGTCGGGCTCAACTGCTAGAAGTCATTGACAAAGTTGGCTTGGACTTGGTTCAAGTTCACGGTCAGGTGGCAGATGATTTATTTGAGAATTTGCCTTGTGCCAGTATTCAGGCTGTGCGGGTGGATGGAGAGGGTCATGTGCCCAATTCTCAGGCAGACTATCTACTCTTTGATGCTCCTGTGGCAGGAAGTGGCCAGACCTTTGATTGGGGTCAACTGGATACGACGGGACTAGCTCAGCCATTTTTCATCGCAGGTGGGCTTAATGAAGACAATGTAGTAAAAGCAATTCAACACTTTACTCCCTATGCAGTCGATGTATCGAGCGGAGTGGAGACAGATGGACAAAAAGATCATGAAAAGATTAGAAGATTTATAGAGAGGGTAAAGAATGGCATATCAAGAACCAAATAAAGATGGATTTTACGGAAAATTCGGTGGACGTTTTGTCCCAGAAACATTGATGACAGCAGTTTTGGAGTTGGAGAAGGCTTATCGTGAAAGTCAGGCAGACCCAAGTTTCCAAGAGGAATTAAATCAACTTTTGCGCCAGTACGTAGGACGTGAAACTCCTCTTTACTACGCAAAAAACTTGACCCAGCATATCGGCGGAGCCAAGATTTATCTCAAACGGGAAGACCTTAACCATACAGGGGCTCACAAGATTAACAATGCCTTGGGACAAGTTCTTCTGGCTAAACGCATGGGCAAAAAGAAAATTATCGCTGAAACAGGTGCTGGTCAGCATGGTGTAGCAACTGCAACAGCTGCGGCTCTCTTTAACATGGAATGTACCATTTACATGGGTGAGGAAGATGTCAAGCGCCAAGCCCTCAATGTTTTCCGCATGGAGCTTTTAGGAGCTAAGGTAGAGGCTGTGACAGATGGTTCACGCGTGCTCAAGGATGCGGTCAATGCAGCCCTTCGTTCTTGGGTGGCAAATATCGATGATACCCACTATATTCTTGGTTCTGCCTTGGGGCCTCATCCTTTCCCAGAAATCGTTCGTGACTTCCAAAGTGTCATCGGTCGAGAAGCCAAACAACAGTACCGTGACTTGACAAGTCAAGATTTGCCAGATGCTCTAGTAGCTTGTGTTGGTGGTGGTTCTAATGCCATCGGTCTCTTCCATCCCTTTGTAGAAGATGAGTCTGTAGCTATGTATGGGGCTGAAGCAGCAGGACTTGGTGTAGATACAGAGCACCACGCAGCTACCTTGACCAAGGGTCGTCCGGGTGTCCTTCACGGTTCTCTCATGGATGTGCTCCAAGATGCCCATGGTCAAATTCTTGAAGCCTTCTCTATCTCAGCAGGTTTGGACTATCCTGGTATCGGTCCAGAACATTCTCACTACCACGATATCAAACGTGCCAGCTATGTTCCTGTGACAGACGAGGAAGCCTTGGAAGGATTCCAACTCTTGTCTCGTGTGGAAGGGATTATCCCAGCCTTGGAATCGAGTCATGCCATTGCTTTCGCAGTGAAATTGGCCAAAGAACTTGGACCAGAAAAGTCTATGATTGTCTGTCTATCAGGTCGTGGGGACAAGGATGTGGTTCAAGTCAAAGACCGCTTGGAAGCAAATGTAGCAAAGAAGGGAGAAGCTCATGCCTAAGACACTAACAGAAAAATTAAATGCTATTAAAGCAGCTGGAAAAGGAATTTTCGTTCCCTATATCATGGCTGGAGACCATGAGAAAGGTTTGGATGGACTCGGAGAAACAATACACTTTTTAGAAGACTTGGGTGTCTCTGCAATTGAAGTGGGCATTCCCTTTTCAGACCCTGTTGCAGATGGACCTGTTATCGAAGAAGCTGGCTTGCGCAGTTTAGCCCACGGGACCTCTACCCAGGCTTTGGTTGAAACATTGAAAACCATTGAAACAGAGGTTCCACTTGTCATCATGACCTACTTCAACCCCCTCTTTCAGTACGGTGTGGAGAACTTTGTCAAAGATTTGGCAGATACAGCGGTTAAGGGCTTGATTATTCCAGACCTGCCTCATGAGCATGCCAACTTTGTAGAACCATTTTTGGCAGACACAGACATCGCCTTGATTCCCCTAGTTAGTTTGACGACAGGGATTGAGCGTCAGAAAGAGTTGATTGAAGGGGCAGAAGGATTCGTCTATGCCGTTGCCATCAATGGGGTGACAGGGAAATCTGGCAATTACCGTGCAGATTTGGACAAGCACTTGGCACAATTGCATCAAGTGACCGACATCCCAGTTTTAACAGGTTTTGGTGTATCTAGTCAAGCCGATGTAGAACGCTTCAATGCGGTGTCAGATGGTGTTATCGTTGGTTCGAAAATTGTAAAAGCTCTCCATGAAGGAGAGCCAATTCAGGACTTTATCAAACAAGCAGTAGCTTACCAAAAATAATCACACAAGTAGCAAGTAAGAGGAAAGGCACAAAAGGAAGTCTTTCCTTTTTCTTTTGCAGGAGAAAGGCTAGGATGCCCGTCGCAGAAGCAAACTGAATCAAGATGAGTAATTCGGTTGCGCTAAAGACGATAGCACAAGAAGCTAAAAAGAGAAAATCCCCTGCACCCATGCGGATATCGATAAAATGAGCCACAATTCCAAGAGCAAGGAAGAAGACCATGACTAGATTCCAGCCAGAGGAAGCCATGAGGATTAGGTGGAAAGTCATCCAGACCAGTAAGGGATATTCCTGATGGTGAAAGTCGTAGATACCTAAGGTCAAACCAGCGGTGATTAGGACGACTTGCCCCAAGGAAAGCAATTCCCAAGACCAAGCCAGAAAGAGGAGTCCTAAGCCCAATTCAAAAAGGGCATACCAGACAGGATATGTAGCCTTGCAGTAGCGACAGCGAAAGCGATTGAGCACCTGCGAGAGAATAGGAATCAAATCTAAGGGACGCAAGCGAGTCTGACAGGAATCGCAGTGACTAGCAGGTTGGATAATGGATTGCTCTGGAAAACGGTCAATGACCAAACCAAGAAAAGAAGCGAGAATGCTCCCGACAAGAAAAAAATAAAAATCAATCATACTTATCTATTCGTAAAAAATGGGAGAAGTAGTATAATGGAGAAACATAAACAAGATAGTGAGGTCAAGATGACAATTCGTTTTGAAGAAAATGTGAGCATAGAAAATGCCCAGCTCGTATGCCGATGGTCTAACTCCCTTGGCAAATCCTTTCAAGAACAATGGATGGGAACAATGATTCCTTTTCCTTTGACGATTCAAGTCTTGCAAGATTTGGAAGGAATCTTTTCAATATTTGGTGGACAAGAGTTTGTGGGGCTTATCCAGAAAATTAGGCTAGAAGACAGCAATCTTCATATTGGAAGATTTTTTATCAATCCTCAGAAACAGGGGCAGGGATTAGGTAGCCAGGCTTTAAGGAAATTTGTTAGTTTGGCCTTTGAAAATGAAGACATAGATACTATTTCTCTAAATGTCTACGAGGCAAATCAAACAGCTTACAATCTTTACCAAAAAGAAGGATTTGAAATCGTTCAAATGGTTGAAGCACCTGTACGAAAATACATCATGAAAAAGGGGAGATAGAAGCAAACAGCCTTGAAATCAATGTTGACTGCGATGATGAACCTGAATCAGCCCCTCAAAAGGGACTGTATATGAATGAACGTTACCAGTGTTTAAAAACTAAAGAATATCAGGCACTTTTATCTTCCAAGGGTAGACAAATTTCCGCTAAACGTAAGATTGATATGAAATCTGTCTTTGGGCAGATAAAGGTTTGTTTGGGTTATAAGAGATGTTATCTGAGAGGTAAGCGCCAAGTGAGAATTGACATGGGATTTGTACTCATGGTCAACAACCTGCTGAAATATAATAAGAGAAAGAGGCAAAATTAAAAAGCTAGAGTTCCGCAATTGGAAATCTCTAGCTTTTTGTTTTCTGAGAATCATCTTGACTCAAACTCTTTTGACTAATGTTACTAAAAAGATAAAGTAACTTTTAGCCTTATTTATTGTCGCCACTCAACATGTTTTTAACACCTTCGATAGCGCCTTCTACAGCGTCTTTGGCATCTTCAGCAACTTCTTTTACTTTAGAAACAACTTTTTCAGCTGTTCCTTCTTTTTCCATTTTTTCATCACCGATGGCTTTACCAACACCTTCTTTAATAGAACCTTTAGCTTGATTTAATTTTTCTTCTACTGACATGATAATTTCTCCTGTTATATTTATTTTATCTTAGTTTACACGAGTTTTTTCGTGAGATACTGCACCAGTTGCTGCACCTTTAACAG
>OLFX01003379.1_pt1 | contig 10705 bp, 9 predicted proteins | sample 1605091 | NCBI WGS metagenome assembly OLFX01 (sample SAMEA3888906, study PRJEB22519) | human gut metagenome | biome: human gut; feature: human-associated habitat; material: faeces | place: Denmark | collected 2012
AAGGGAAATGAAACATGCGTTTTGTGCAATTTTTATTTTTCAAACACGCTCTAGTGCTAAAAATGTAATTTTGTTCGATGAAAAAAAGGGAGGAAATGAAATAGATTTTTTTGACTACAGTAATATTAAGGGTCGTTCTGGAAGGATGATGGAACATTATGTGGGAAGAATATTTAATTTTTGTCACGTTCCGGTGCAGAAGTCTATTGTAATAGATATCCCATTTTATGAACAAGATCCAGAAATATTGACAAATGAAATACTTATTAACATAAAAAAGAATGATGTAAAGCAAGAGGTCAGAAATCGTTATGATCAGATTAATGCGCTTCCCGCTGATTTATTAAGTATTATTAAACAAAATGGCGTTTCTGTAAATGGACAAATCAGGATTTATAACAAATTAATTAGTGACTTGAAATCAAAAAGTGTATTACAAAATATTCAGTGGAGCCAATTACCTACATGGGATCAAATGTACTATGTTTTAGAACTGGCAGAAAATAATCTATTTAACTTTGATAGCAAAAGGGGCGTGTTTTCAGTAAAGCAGCTTGCAAGATATTTGAATATGTACAGAACGAAAAAGAATATTATTGATATTGTTAATGATATTTATAATAGTAAAATTGCGACTGTAAAGACTTTGACAGATGAGAGAAAAGCAAGATATTATGATGAAGCTGTAGAAACAGCATTTCATATCTACAGACATTGGTTTCAATTTACTGTGCCGAAGGCGTTTAGAGTTGTAGATAGTATCCAACGTCTGATATGTGAAAAGAGAAACATTAAACCAGGGTCTTATAGCTTTTTCGTACAACAATTGGAAAATGATTTTATACGTGAGAATTTATCGATTCTGGTCGAATTTGGGATACCAAGTAACGCTGTAAGAAGATTGGAGAATGTAATTCCGTCTAATCTGTCAGAGGATGAAGTCATTGACTTTATTAAGAAAAATCGCAGCAATATAAAAAAATATTTGTTGCCATATGAAAGTGAGCGGTTAGAACAGTGTATATAGAAATAAGTAGAAGAATGCTTATTGTTCCTTAAAATAATGTTTTAGATGAAAGAAGAGAATGTATGGGGAAGAAAATTGGAAGAAATGATCCATGTCCATGTGGAAGTGGAAAAAAATATAAATTGTGTTGCATCAATAAGATGTCGGAGGAAGAAATACAAGCATTGTATTTAGAGCAATTTGAATTGACCAAAGGACTGAATGAGGCGAATAAGTGTCACAAAATATTAGATATAGGAAAAAGGATAATCGAACATCAACAAAATAGTATATGTGCCACAGGAACATATGTAAATATGGCACTCGCTAAAAGGGTATTATATTTATTAAATCATAATCAGTTAGATTTAGAGGAAGCAAAAGATTTTTGTTCACGTGCTCTTGAGTTGAAACATAATAATCAAGTGGCATTGAGAATGCTGTATGGTATTTGTTTAGATTTAAAACAATACGGAAATGCGAACAAAGCATTAGCGCAATATGAAGATACTAATATATTTAGTCCTATGAGTGTACAGATTGTAGAAGAATATCAAAATGCAATAGAATGGGCTAACAGAGAAGAGTATAGAGAAGATAATAAAAAAGGATTAGATGAAATAACCAATACATTATTTGAGAAATTTGGTATGAATGCAGGTTTATGTGCAGTTGCTATTTCATATTATTTAGGGGTTGGCAATGATGCACTTAAAGCGTATGAACTTGGCAAAAGAAGTGTTGAGGAATATCCAAATTCGGTGACTTATAATAGTTTAGGCTGGGTATGTTTAACACCAGAAATTAATAGGAAGGATATTGCAGTTGGATTTTTTGAGAAAGCAATAGAATTAGCAGAAGATGAAGAATTGAAAAAAGATATTACTGGAAATTATTTTATTGCTTTGCTGGAGAACGAACAATTTAAAGAGGCTGAAAAAGTTATGTGTGATTTGATTGAGGAATATCCATGTAATCAAAATTTTTCAAATTATGCAGAACTGTTGAAACGGCAAGGGAAATTAGAAGATGCATTGGAATGGGGAAAAAAAGCGCTTTTTATTGTAGAGGATGATACAACGTTATTAGTTGTTGCTGATATTTATAAGAAAATGAAGCAATACGAGAATGCAGTTTTTATGTATCAAAAATGCCTTGAACATATTAGTGTGGATGAGAATGTTTATCAGTTTCAAGATATAAATGGAAAGCAATTGTATTCAATAGCATCTAACAATAGTCTTGGCGTGATAATGTTTGAAGCTTTAAAAGGAATTATTTCAGCATATAGTTTTTTGAGAGAGTATGAGCAAGCAAAAGCATATTTATTAATTGCGAAAGAAAGAATGCCTCAAAAAAGTGAGTGGGAAATATGGGAACAAACCTTACCAGAGATAGAAAGTGCAAATCAGCGTTATATAGAAATTAAGGAACAACTTAGTCAAAACAGTAAAAAAGCTGTAGAGCAGAAACGTTCTGTTCGCCAGTGGGCGCTTCAATTGATACAGCTTCAGAATAATTCTGGACAATTAAATCTGGATGAAAACGATGATTGGGATAAATATTTAGAAAAAATGGACGAGGTTCTCAATCAAATGGTCCAGGCGGTAAATAAAGATAGTATCATATATCAAAATAGCCGGAATTGGGTTAATTCAACATATACACATCTTGATGCAGATGCAAAGGAATTTTTAATTACAGCAGAAACTCTTTATGAAATACATAAAATGAGCATTATCGATTTTGCACCTATAATAGTGGAATATTGTAAGGTTGTTGAAAAGCAATTAAGGGTACTGTTGGGAAGTCAAATACCTAGCAGTATGCACATGTTAGGACAGATAATCGGTGTGATTTCGACAAATAATATACATCCTTATACCTTATATTTGTCAGATTTACGAGCTGTAAATCAATTGCGTAGAAATAGTGCACATACAGGATTATTAGTAAGAAATGATGCAGACACGATAAGAAATATTCTTTATGTAAATAATTTACTTAATAATCTTGTTTGATTTATATGCCATAATCGGGGCGCAAGCTATCCTATCCCCCTAAGTGGGGGATGAACCTTTTCGCAAAAGGTGACGGTTTCGCTATTTAGTATAAGAAGTAACTTTCACCGCATGTTGAAACCGCCGTGCTTCTCACGCGGAAACCCTGATTCTATGCGGGGTTGCGGGATTATTTGATGGAAATGTAGTTGTGTTTTTACGAAAAATAAAATGGATAAGTTACCGTGGAAGTGGGGATGGGGTAACGCTGTGTGAGTTTAATATGTGGTTTATTGTTCGCTTCAGCCGGGGCAATCGTTGGGGCTATATCAGCAGGTAATAAAAAACAAGTAAAAGAAAGGCAATACAGACAGTAAGCTGTCAAAAGGTCTGTATGCAAGATTAGGTGAAGATGTCAATTATTTAAGGATCAAAGTTTTTATCAAAGTTGTGAGCCTTTGCAAAGGCCTTTAACTGTTTTATGATACGGTTTGCGTATTTCGGATTATTTTCTGTTACCCATGCCTCAATTCCAGAAGTATCAAAGATACTCATGGAAGCAAGGTTAGAATCAATACGTTGGCAGATCGGTTCAGTGATATCAACTAAGTGATCGAACATCGATTGTAAGTCCATAAGAAACACTATAACGGAGATAAGATCTGGCAATAATTTTAAGTTTTCATAAATTATTGATCGAGCTATGATGGGAGCGTGAATTTTGAAAAATATATTGGTTATTGATGATGATTTACATATAGGAAATGTATTGGAAGAAACTCTTACTAACGAAGGTTATGGTGTTATTCGTGCATACTCGGGAACGGAAGCTGTACTTTTGCTTTCTCAGGTAAAGCCCGATCTTGTACTTCTTGATTTAATGCTGCCGGGGTTGAGCGGAGAAGAAGTTTTGCCGCATATTAAAGGGATTCCTGTTATTATTATGAGTGCAAAAGTTGATGTAGACAACAAAGTTGCTCTTTTGCTCGGCGGAGCGGTTGATTATATGACAAAACCTTTTTATACAAGGGAATTATTAGCTCGGATAGCGGTACATCTTCGTACTTTTGATAGCTTTGCTAAGTCGGAAATTTTGACTTTTGAAGAAATAAAACTCAATATTGATACGCACATAGCACAAATAAAGGATGTAGAAATTAAATTGACGAGAACAGAGTATGCGATTTTGAAACTTTTAATGCAGAATCAGACACAAGTTGTTTCCAAATCGCATCTGCTTGATCATATCAGTGAAGATACACCGGATTGTACGGAAAGTTCACTAAAGACACATATAAGCAACCTTCGCAAAAAACTTCGTGCTGTAAATGGAAAAGAGTACATTGAAGCAGTTTGGGGAATCGGCTTTAAAATGAAAGAAGAATAAATCTCCACTGTTTCTGAACTATTTTCTTAACCGTTTTCTGAACTGTTTTGCGATAGAATGACAGCATCAAGTACAGGAGGTAAGACTTATGGAATATGTTCTTAAGACAAACGCTTTATGTAAAAATTATAAGAATTTTAAAGCGTTAAATGGACTTACTATGAATGTTCCGAAAGGAGCAATCTATGGCTTTGTCGGTAAAAACGGCGCAGGAAAGACAACTTTAATTCGGCTGATTTGCGGGCTGCAAAAGCCTGAGTCCGGGAATTATGTTTTATACGGATTAAAAAATTCGGAAAAGGGAATTTTAAAAGCCCGCAGGAGGATGGGGGCTGTAGTTGAAACACCGTCTATTTATTTGGAGTTAACAGCGGTTGACAACTTGAAAGAGCAGTACCGGATTCTCGGAATTCCTTCTTACGACAGTATTCCCGATCTGTTAAAATTAGTAGGGCTTGAAAATACAGGAAAGAAAAAGGCTAAAAACTTTTCTCTTGGTATGAAACAAAGGTTGGGAATCGCTGTTGCTTTAGCGGGCGATCCTGATTTTTTAGTGTTGGATGAACCTGTGAATGGTCTTGATCCACAAGGTATTATCGAGATGCGTGAGTTGATTTTAAAACTGAACCGGGAGTATCAAATAACTGTATTGATTTCAAGCCATATTCTTGATGAGCTGTCCCGTCTTGCGACACATTATGGTTTTATTGATAACGGAAGAATGGTTAAGGAAATCAGTGCGGAAGAATTAGAAGAGTCTTGTCGTAAATGTGTGCGAATCGAAGTGACGAATGTAAAAGCGCTTGTCCGTGTTTTGGACGAAATGAAAACGGACTACAACATTATCTCTGACAATGTAGCTGACATATTTGCAAAAATTAATATTTCCAAACTCACTTTGGCCTTGTCAAAAGAGAATTGTGAAGTTATTTCTATGCAGGAACGAGATGAAAGTTTGGAAAGTTATTATGTCGGTTTAGTAGGAGGTAAAGACAATGAGTAAGTTGTTATCAGCAAATTTTATCCGTTTAAAAAAAGATAAATTCTTTTGGAGCGGTCTGGTTTTCATGTTGGCAGCAGGAATATTTTTTCCGGTGATGAGATATATGGATATGAGGCAGACTCAGACAATCAATCGTATTGACAACGGCTTTTTTGGGTGTGCTCTTTTTATCGGCATTGTAATGGCTGTGTTTTGCAGCTTGTTCATTGGTACAGAATATAGTGAAGGAACGATCCGAAATAAGATAATTATCGGTCAAAAAAGAGGCACTGTTTATTTGTCAAATTTTATTACATGCTCTTTGGTAAGCGTTGTTATGTGTATGGCATTTTTTATTCCGTATCTTTGCATCGGGATACCTCTTCTCGGCTTTTTTGAAATGGACATAAAAATAGTTTTGTTGTTTGCAGTAACCGTACTGATGACTGCGATTGTATTTTCATCAATTTTTACTTTGATTTCCATGTTAAATAATAATAAAGCGGTTACGGCTGTAATTTGCATTTTGACAGCGTTTTTGTTTCTGATTATCGGAGCGCAATTACATAAGATGTTGAGTGAACCCGAAACAAACATGGCTTTGGTCATGACAGACAATGGACAGGAATATCAGGAACTGCCCAATCCTAAGTTCCTTGATGGAGGCGGACGAAAAACCGTTCAATTCTTTTATGATTTTCTTCCGGGAGGTCAAGTAGTACAGTGTACTTCTTTGGAAACTGAAAATCTATCGTTGCTGCCTGTTTATTCATTGGTCATTGTCGTTTTGACAACAAGTGCGGGAATGTTCTTTTTCAAAAAGAAAGAATTAAAGTAGGAGCATTATATATGGAATTTTGGTTATTAGTTGTGATCGGTATTTTGCTGATTATTATTTTTTCTCTGGTTATTAAACTATTTTTCGTACACAAAACTGTACGAGAAATAGAAGCGCAATTTACTGAGCGGTTAATGACTGAAACTAATACGCTCATTGATATTTCACATCGAAATAAAATCATGTGCGGTTTTGCAAAGCGATTAAATACAGAGCTTCGTAAATTACGCAAAGAGCGGCATCGTTTTCAGCAGGGGGATTTAGAATTAAAAAACGCCGTTACTAATATTTCACATGATTTGCGGACTCCTCTTACGGCAATCAGCGGTTATCTGGATTTGCTTGATAATGCGGAAAAAAGTGAAGAAGCAGAGCGTTATATTAAAGTTATCAGAAATCGTACCGAAGTATTAAGGCAGCTTACAGAAGAACTTTTCTGTTATTCTGTTGTAACATCCCCCGAATACGATAACGATGTAGAATTTGTTTCGGTAAACAGTGTTTTGGAAGAAAGTATATTAGGTTTTTATGCAGTTTTGCAGGAACGAAACATAACGCCGAATATTTCTATGCCGGAGAATAAGGTGTTCCGTAAAGTTAACAGGGCAGCTCTTTCCCGTATTTTCTCAAATCTTCTCAATAACGCAATTAAGTATAGCGACGGTGATTTGAATATCACTTTGAACGATACAGGGGAGATTACCTTTTCAAATACTGCTTCAGATTTAAGTGAAGTGGATGTTAAAAAGCTGTTTGATCGGTTTTATACAGTTGAAAATGCAAGAAAGTCAACGGGTCTTGGTTTGTCTATTTCAAGAATACTGATCGAACAGATGAAAGGAACAATATCTGCCCAATATAAGAATGGAAAACTAAGCATTTGTATTTGGCTGCCGGACGTTTCAGGTGATTAAAAGATGCGAAATCAGAGTATGAAAAATTGATACGGTTTGGTGAAAAGGCAGAAGTAAGGAAAAATTTAAGTTGAAAAAATTTTAGAAGTATTGAAAAAACATTCTGTTTCCAATATAATACATCATTATCATTAAAAATAATTAAGAAGGGACAGGCTGGTGTGCCCGCATATAGTGACGCGCGCATATTGATGCAAAAGATTAGTTTGTACGTTTTTATGTCCCAATTTACGGGGTGAGAGGAGGGTAGAAGAATATAAACTTGTTTATATAAGTGATTTGATGAATTATATAGCAACATGCAGAAAGGATAATATGACATGAAATTAAAACAACACAGAAAACATAGGAAGTTTGTTTCTTCTGCCGTTTCGCTGCTTTTGATTTTTACGATGATTTTGTCTTTTTCCGTATATGTATTTGCTGAAACGCCTGATTTTACAGGCACGATTCCGACAGAGGCTGAAAAAACTCATTACAGGAAAACAGAGAATACATACCTTCTGAAAAAGAAGAAATGACATTGAGCGAAAAAGGACTTCCTATTATTTTTGAAGGCGGAATTCATTACATAGAAGATCCGGCGTATCCAGGTGAAAAAATCACGTTGTTTTGTATGAATAATGAACGCCATTGGCCGCATCATACGGAAGATATGGGAGATGTGCAGGTGCCGGAATATACAGAAGGCTATTTGACTCCGGGCAAGTTTGATTCTGAGGCTGATTATAAGGAATGTATGCGCAGATTGTCAAAACTGCTCTACGCGGGATATCCGTATAACGGGGAACGGCTTTATAAAATTGTGGATAATTCAGAGCTGCATACTCCTACAGAAAGTCAGTTTAATGAAATGCTGATTCCGACACCGGTGCTTCAGACAGCGTTTCCGTATTTAGGTCACCATTCTTTTACTTATAAAGATTGGGAAACAAATGATACGGAACATTTGGATGAGTTGAGAAGATTTATGAATGCAGTTGCAAAACTTTATCCGGATGGACAGACATCGAATGGAGTAACATACTCAGATATTACAGCGATGCCGTTTTATAAAGCAGTTTTTTGTATGTTATATGAAGCGGAAGGAACAACGCCATTACAAAATTTTGCAATCATGTATTCTGATTCGTATTTCGTTACAGAAGAACAGGCGTATAATGCTACGCAAGATGCGGTCTGGAGATTATTACATCAATACAATATTGAAGATAATAATATGAATGATTTGGAACATGATGCATTGGCGCAGGTTTTGTATGTTTATTCAGAAAGAGGAGGTTTATTGAATTATGAACCATCTCTTAAAGATGTGCATTTAACAGGAGATTTAAAATTTACATATAATCCGAAAGACGGTTATTGGCACAGCGGTGCTTTGAAAATAATCGAGCCGGTAGAATACAATGGGCTATACCGCTTAGAGTTGCCGAAAGGTATGAGTGCATTATGTGATAATATAACATATGTATATGGAAATGAAGAGTACGAATTAGTTTCAGATCATCAGCCGACAATCGAAGATACGTTTACAATTAAAGCAGAATTTGTCTGGATGAAAGATTTTAAGCAATATGCTCCTATGGGTGATGTAGAAGTACATGGGAAAAAGTTTCAAAATATGGTTGGAGCGGTTATTCGCAATACGACAGTATCAGCAGAAGTTCCTGTAGGTGTTGATGAAGTGGGCAGTTTGTCTATTACCAAAAAAGTAGTCGGCGAGAAAAATTGTCAGGAAGAGTTTCAATTTGAAATTCGTTTTCCGTACCATACAAAGATAAATGGATTATACGGAGATTTAGAATTTCATGACGGCATTGCACAATTTTCATTGAAAGACGGACAGACAGTAACGGCGCATAATCTTCCTGCAGGCGCTCAATACGAAGTGACAGAGGCGCAGACAAACCGATATAAAGTTGATTCTGTTGACAGTACCGGAGAAATTATAAAAGACGATATAAAGAACGTCTTATTTACGAATACGAAATATCCTGATTTGTCTTTGAGCAAAATTGTTATAGGGAAAAACGGAGATAAAACAAAACCATTTACATTTACGATACAATTAAAAGATGAAACAGGTAAACCGATAAACGGAACGTATCACTATAGTGGAAGCGTTAAACCGGAGTTTGAGAAAGAAGCAGAAAAACCTGCTGACGGGACACTTACATTTGTTGATGGCAGAGCAGAAATATCACTTTTGCACGGACAACAAATAACACTTCAAAATCTTCCGCTGAATGCAGCATATGTTGTGACAGAAAATGAAGCGAACAAAGATCGATACATAACAACTTATAATGGAAAGAAAGATCATGCAGAAGGCGTGTTAAGTAAAGATACTGCGGTTGATGTGATTAATAATAGGCAGTCGGATCAAGCGCCTTCGCAAGGAAAAGATGAAGAAAATCCAGATAAAGAAGTATCGGATAACGGAACTGCTGTAAAGACCGGAGATTATACAAATATGTGGCAGTATGCATTTACGGCAATAGCAGCGTTTATTGTGACCGCATCGGTATTCGGATTGAAAGAGTGGAAGAGAAAAAGATAATACGGATAAAAATAAACAGAAACAAAATGAAATAAATATAGTGAGCAGAAAAGAAGCTTATATGAAATGAGCGTATGATTATGCCGTGAAAGAGAGTACCGCAAAATAACGAGAAGCAGTTCACAGATTCAATTCAGTTATTTTGCGGGGCTCTTTATTTTTTGACAGGAAATTACTGGAAGTGCCAAAAGGTACATTCTGGGATTACAAGCGGTCACCGAGGTCCAAGGTCTTGGGCAAGTCCGATTTTGGCTTATCGCCGTTACAAAAAAGGCGCTGTTTTATAGACGAGTATCCGTCTGTTTTGCAGCGCTCTTTGTATTTATAATTATAAGGTTAAAATCCCAGTACTTTTTGTGTTAGCTTGCGTTCGTCAGCATCGGCATTTCGATAATGTGTGATCAAATCAATTTCTTCTCTTGTCAAATAAATAGTGTCTGCACTGTCAACAACCATTCCTGTGAAATACGGACCGGAAGTTTCATTGATAAGACCATCTTTTGAACAAGTCTGCGTAAGCAAATTTTCGAGAGAAATATGATAAATATTTGCAATGCGGATAATGATATCCAAATCGGGAATCCGTTTTCCTGTTTCATAATTAGAGTACGCCTGTCTTGAAATATTCAATTTTTTACTAAATTGAGTTTGTGTAAAATGATGATCTTTTCTAAGCCGTTGAAGATTGGCTGCCAGCTGAATATTAGACACGAAGACACCTCCATTTATAAGAAATCTGAAATTTGTTTAAATATCTTTTTCATTATACCAATTTTTCCTGTAAATGGATTTATATGCAACTTAACAAAGAATATATCATAAAAGCAACAAAATGTTGCTAACATTTATAAAGATTTCTTTGAACAAATTGACTTGACTTTTAAATATTACAGGTGTAATATTTATGAATGAAAAATATTCGTTAACAAAAATTTTTCGATTAAAATCTTACAAGTGTAATAAAAAGTCTAACTATTAAAAGTCAAGGTTAAAATGAAGATTTTTTGAGTAAATTGCA
>OLFX01003381.1_pt1 | contig 10697 bp, 2 predicted proteins | sample 1605091 | NCBI WGS metagenome assembly OLFX01 (sample SAMEA3888906, study PRJEB22519) | human gut metagenome | biome: human gut; feature: human-associated habitat; material: faeces | place: Denmark | collected 2012
CGTGAAACCTGTAGATGAAAAAGCAGCTCCTGCGATGGACGAACTTCACACAGTGGACCTTCGCAAAGCGATTAATGCTCCGACAATTCAATAATGTTAGATGATTCAATTATAAGAATTAAGTGTTGTTGTATTGTATTTCTTATAATTGTATGACCGATAAAAAATATCGGGGTGTTGTTTGTATTAACAATACCCCGATATTTTTATGCATATAATTTTGCAATCAATGTGATTCGCTGACCTTGAATCACCTTATATGTAATTTTTTTTACGATGGCCGTAAAATTGTGATGCAGAAATTGTAACTGATCGTTAGGTTGAACGTCCGCATCATATGTGAATACGCCTTCTTCCCCATTAAAGCGACCTTTGATTGTGAAAGTTTGATTATCTCGTGTAACTACGATATCTTCTTCTGTAACCGTATTTGGTTTATCTATATTTTGTTGTAAGATATTGAGTTCTGACATAGATTTCTTCCTCCTTTCTGCTTTCAGTATAACAATAAAAATTAAAAAACACATGGAGTAATCGTATAAATTGTTTTTATACACATATGCTCTATTTCTATAAAGCCTATAAAGCCCGCCAATACGCCTTTAGAGTGCCTTAGAATAAAAAAGGAATGACAGCGATTTGAATTTCACCTGTCATTCCCTTTACTATATAATAAAATGCTACCTTTATTGATTGTGCAATAGTTAATTTGCTTAAGTAGGTATGTAGTAATTGTGTACGTACATTGAGTCAAAATGGCAGAAACACTGTACGATATCTGTTTATGAAAAGATATCATTCTATTATATGATCTATCATAAATCAGAATGATGAAGAGAAAATAAATTGATTATATATGGTGTAATATTGGTACATAATTATGGAGCATATTAGTATTATTTATGAAAGTTGGTGAATAATAGTAAAAAAATACAGCATTTATGCAGAATATTCAGTATATTTAATTTTATCGAAATTATTAATAACTTAAACACAAAAGTTTTATGAAAATAAAATGAAAAAAAGTTTACTTTTCCCGTAATATGTGGTATTTTAGATATACACATTCAAGAATGTCGATGAATTCTCAATACATCATCGATACATCATTGTTATTTCATTAAATATGTAGATAGTTAGTTAGTAAGTTTTATAAGTTTTATAGGAGAAAGATTAATGAATCGAGTATTTAAAGTGATTTGGAATCGCACAAAGGGCTGCTATATTGTGGTGGCAGAAACAGCAAAGAACATGACGAAACGTTCTTCTTTGTCGGTTGTATTTTCTAAAATGGTAGGTGCTACAGCAGTTGCCGTTATGCTGACAGGCGTTATGATGCCTACCGATGCCTTAGGGGCACCTATTACAAGAGGTAACGGTGCACAAGCTGAAAATGACGGTGGTATTGCTATCGGTGATAATACGGCATCTAAGGGTGACTATAGTATTTCAATCGGTACTAATGCATCTGTAGGTAGAGGTGATACTGATGAAGGTAAAACACAGAGCGGTATTGCTATCGGACAAGGTGCAACTGTAACTGTTGATGTTGCCAAAGGGGCAGATGTTCCAGCAGATCAAAGAACAGGTGGTATCGCCATCGGTCAAGGTGCAACGACCAAGGTTGTTAATGCAATTGCTGTTGGTTCCGGTACTAGTGCTGATGGTGCACAAGCTGTAACTATCGGTCATAACTCTCGTTCGATTACCAATAACAGTGTAGCATTAGGTAATGAAACACGCGTGGCATCTCTTAATGGTTTTGCTCTTGGTAATAATGCGCGTGCCGGCTATGATGAAACCAATAAATTGATAGGTCTTCCTAATGACCAAGCCTTCGGTTCCAATGCACGTGCTTATGGTGGTTCTTCCATGGCGTTCGGTAATGATGCGAAATCCAGTGGTGGTGGTGCGGTTTCTATAGGTAACGGTTCTCAATCTAGAGGTGATTGGGCGGTAGCTATCGGTAATGGCTCTAAAGCTTTGAAACAGGGCTCTTCTGCATTGGGGACGAATGCTACAACTAATAGCTCTCACTCTACTGCACTCGGTTGGGGTAGTACTACAAATGGCTACGCTGATATCGCGGCTGGTGATGGTTCTGTTGCATCTGGTGGTAATTCCCTAGCAATAGGTGTGCAATCTTCTACATCTACTGGTGCGGTAGGTGCTGTAGCATTAGGTTTAAGCAGTAAAGCTGAGCAAACAAACTCTATGGCATTAGGTGTATCTGCTAATGCTGCACATGAACGTTCCGTTGCACTAGGTGCTAACTCCAAGACTGATGCTACAGTAAGCACACCAAATCAATTGGTAAATGGTTTATGGTATAAAAACTATGCCGGCGGTTCTGCTGATTCCACAATCAGTGTAGGTAGTGATACGGTAAAACGTACCATTACAAATGTAGCTGCCGGTCGTGTGAATGCACAATCTACAGATGCAATCAACGGTAGCCAATTATATGGTGTTGCTAATACTTTAGGTAATTTGGCAAGTACTACAAAAGGCATTTTAGGTGGCAATGCAGCGCTTGACCCTGATACGGGTAACTTGTCGATGAGCAATATCGGTAACACAGGTAAAGGCACGATTCACGATGCTATTAAATTCAATAAAGACACAATAGATAAAGGCCTTAACTTTGATGCTAATACAGGTGGCACGAAAAATAATCTATTAGGTTCTAAAGTTACCATCAAAGGTGACGGCAACAATATTAATGCCGCAATTACACAAGCTAATGGTGATACAACTATTAATATGACTTTGGGTAACACCGTTACAATAGGTGCAGCGAACCCTGTAACGATTAATGGTACTACAGGCCATGTAACAGGCCTTCAAAATAAAGACTGGAATGTAGATAATCCTGTAGCTGTATCCGGCCGTGCTGCGACAGAAGATCAGTTGAAAAAGGTAAACGATAAAGTTAATACCAATAAAGCTGCCATCGATAAAAATGCTGGAGATATCAATACTAACAAGCAAAATATCACAAAAAATGCTGGCGACATTGCGAATAACAAAACTGATATCGCTAAAAATAAGCAAGATATTTCCACTATTAACACAAAGATTAATAAAGGCTTGAACTTTGCTGGCGACACAGGCACTGTAAGTAATCGACAATTAGGTGATACTGTAACTGTTAAAGGCGGTGCTACAGGCACATTGTCTGACGGTAATATCGGTGTTGTATCCGATGGTAATGGCACATTGAATGTGAAATTAGCTAAAACATTGACAGGCTTAGATAGCGTTACAGCTAGTAATACTAAGATTGATAATGGTGGCTTGACCGTAGGTGGTAAGAACTATGTATCTACAACAGGTCTCAATGCGAATAATCAAAAGATTACTAATGTTGCTAATGGTAGCGACCCTAATGATGCAGTAAACTATAGTCAATTACAAGCTGCTATCGGCGGTACAGCTAAAGCATCCACTGTAAAAGCAAAGGATGCGAATGTAACTGTAACAGAAAGTACAAACGCAGCAGGCGGTAAGGAATATACTGTTGGTTTAGGTAATAAAATTACTGTAGGTACAGCACATCCTGTAACTGTAGACGGTGATGCTGGTCATGTAACAGGCCTTACAAATATAGATTGGGATGTAGACAATCCTGTGGCTGAATCTGGTCGCGGTGCTACAGAAGATCAGTTAAAAGCGGTAAATACTAAAGTTAACACTAATAAGACTGCTATTGATAAAGGTTTGAACTTTGATGGTGACTCCGGTGCAGTTATCAATAAAAAATTAGGTGAAAAATTATCCGTTAAAGGCGGTGCAACAGGCACATTATCCGATGGTAATATCGGTGTTGAATCTGATGGTACAGGCACATTGAATGTGAAATTGGCGAAAACGTTAAGCGGTTTAGATAGCGTTACAGCTGGTGGTACTACTATCAACAAGAGCGGCTTGACTGTAGGCGGTAAAACATATGTATCTCCAACAGGTCTCAATGCAAATGACCAAAAGGTAACGAATGTTGCTAACGGGGATGTGTCTGCTAATTCCAAAGATGCAGTCAACGGCGGTCAATTACACGATGCTAAAAATGAACTTATCAATAAAGGTCTTCGTTTCGATGCAGATAATAACAGCGAAAAAACGAACAAACTTGGTTCTAAAGTAACAGTAAATGGTGATGGTAATATCACTACTGAAATTACGCAAACCGGCGATGACACTAAGATCGGCGTTAAATTGAACAAAAATCTTAATGTTCAAACGTTGACGGCTACAGATACCGTGAAAGCTGGCGGCGTAACAATGGGTAAACACGCTGATTCTAACAACTATGTAACTGGTCTTGATAATAAAGATTGGGATGTAAATACATCTAATCCTGTAAGCGGTCGCGCAGCTACAGAAGATCAATTGAAAAAAATCAGTGATGTTGTTAAGAGCCAAGGTGCTGCTGCTACAGATTACCGTTTGGTGAAAAATACAGCTGCTGCAGACGGTGCTTATACAGTTGATTCTAACGGTGATGTTGACTTAACTGTAGAGGATAAAAACCATGCAGGTAGTAAAGAAACTGTTAAAATTAAGGATGTTGCCTCTAAATCTAGCCTTGATAAATTGACAGATCGTGCTGTTAAGTATGACTTGGATCCAGCTGGTACTGTTGATAAAACTAAAGTAAGTTACGAAGGTCCTACTTATGCTAATAAAACTGGTGGTACTCACGTAACAAACGTGGCGTATGCTACAGGCAATAATGGCAGCGAAGCGGTTAATGTGGATTACTTGAAAGATAGAATCAAAGATAGCGAAGACGCATTAACTAATAAAGGCTTGAAATTTGATGCTAACAGTGGCGGCGTAAAAACTAATAAACTTGGCTCTACGGTTACTGTTAAGGGCGAAGGTAATGATGCTGATGCTAACTACAGCGGTGAAAACATTAAAACTTTCATCACACAAGATCAAGATGGCAACACAACTATCGATGTGAAGATGAACAAAAACCTCAAAGCTAATAGTGTGGCAATTGCTGGTAAAAATGGTCAAGATGGCGTTACAATTAAAGGTGGCGACGCTAAAAACGGTGTAGATGGCACAAGCATTAATCGTTTAGTGACCGAAGATAAAGACGGCAATACACATACGCTCGCAACCCTTGATGATGGTATGATGTACGGTGGCGATACAGGCAATGTAATTAAAAAGAAACTTAACAATCAAGTGAATGTTAAGGGCGGTATCTCCGATGAAAGTAAATTAGCTACTGAAGACAACATTGGTGTTGTTTCTGACGGTTCCGATACATTGAAATTGCGCTTGGCGAAAGAATTGAAAGGCTTGACGTCTGCTACTTTCACAAACGGCGGCAATAATACTGTTATCAATGGTGATGGTATGACCATCAATCGTGCTGGTGGCGATGCAGTAAGTCTTACAAAAGACGGCTTAAATAATGGCGGTAATAAGATTACGAATGTTGCTGACGGCACGGACCCTAACGATGCAGTTAATAAATCTCAATTGGATAAAGCTACAGCAGCTGCATCCACAACGGTATCGGCAGGTAATAATATTACTGTAACACCTAGCACCAATGCGAATGGTTCCAAGAACTATGAAGTAAGTCTCAAAGACCAAGTGACATTGGGCTCTGATGCTACAAAACAAATCGCGATGGACGGTACTACAGGTACTATCAAAGCTGGCGATAAAGTTACAATCGACGGCAACAAAGGTACGATTAAAGCTGGCAATGTAACAATTGACGGTGAAAACGGTACAATCAAGGCTGGCGATAAGGTAACTATCGACGGTAAAGATGGTAAGATTGCGGCAGGCAAGGTATCTGTTGATGGCAAAGACGGTTATGTGACAGGTTTGGAAAACAAAGATTGGGATCCTAACAACATCACAAGCGGTCGTGCTGCTACAGAAGATCAATTGCAAAAATCTCACAAATCCTTGGATAATAAGATTACTAACCTAGGTGATGAAATCACGAAAAAAGGTATGAATTTCGCCGGTAATACAGGTGAATTCCACCGTGATTTAGGCCAAAAGGTTACTATCAAAGGTGAAGGTACAGAGTCTGACGATAAATACTCCGGCGAAAATATTAAAACCGTAGCCGACCAAAATGGTAATGTTACTATCAAGATGGCGAAAAACCTTAAGACTGACAGCTTAACTACTGATAAAGTAAAAGTTGGCAAAAACGGTAAGGACGGCGTATCCATTACTGGCCCTAACGGTGCTGACGGTACAGACGGCAAGGTAGGTATCACAGGCAAAGATGGTAAAGATGCTGTATCTATGTCCGGCAAAGACGGTGTTGGTCATATCGGTTTAACTGGTAAAGACGGCCGTAATGCGGATATTTCTGTTGAAAAAGGTGACCCTGATCTTGATGGCAACGAAATCACTCGTATTAAATACCAAGATGAAAACGGTAAAACCCACCAAGTGGCAACTAAAGATGATGGTATGAAATACGGTGGCGATAGCGGTTCCGTAATCAAGAAAAAGCTTAACGAACAAGTTAATGTAGTAGGTGGCATTACTGATGCTAGCAAGTTGACTACAGAAGACAATTTAGGTGTTGTATCCGATGGTACTGGCAACCTTAAGGTTCGTATGGCGAAGGATTTGAAAGGTCTTGAAACGGTAACAACTAAGGATGCTGCAGGTAACACTACAGTTATGAACGGTGGCGGTGTAACAATTACACCTGCTAGCGGTAATGCTGTAAGTCTTACTAAAGATGGTCTCAATAACGGCGGTAATACAATTACCAATGTAGGCCCTGGTGTAAACGGCACGGATGCAGTTAACGTAAATCAATTGAAAGGTGCTACAGATGGGTTAGCTAATGCTATTAACTCCGTAGCGGGCGAAACACAACGTGTAGGCGCTCATGCGGCGGCTATGTCTGCATTGAAACCTATTCAATATGATCCATTGGAACCAACTCAAGTAATGGCCGGTATCGGTAATTACAGAGGTGAAACTGCGGCGGCTCTTGGCGTTGCACATTACACAGCAGAAGATACAATGTTCCATGTAGGCGTATCTGTTGGTAGCCACCATAACATGGTAAATGCTGGTGTAACTCGTAAATTCGGTACTTCCGATGCGAAGAAAGCAGTTCCTGAACGTTACAAAGGAGGCCCTATCAGCTCCATGTACGTAATGCAAGATGAAATGACTGCTTTGAAAGCTAAGTACGAAAAAGTACAACGCGACAATGAAGAAATGAGAGCACAAATTGCATTATTGATGCAACAAGCGGGCTTGAAATAATATGAAATAACATATTGATACGGCAGTGCTTATAAAAGGCGCCAAAAGCGAAATGCTTTTGGTGCCTTTTTGCATGCAAGAAATAGATGCAATGGTTGTTATGAGCATATATATGTCATGATTAACTTGTAAGATAATCGAAATAGGTGAGTAACAATTGGATCATAATAGTTTACTAAGGTGAAATACATTTTTTTCATGAAGTTAATTTTATGCGAAAAAATTAGTACATTTAGCATATTCATAAGGTATATAGCGGAGTTTTTGTATATTCATAAATATTTATGATTTGGAAGTGAGTGTAGAGTGAAAAATTTTTTACTTTTACCATAGAATATGATATGTTTAATATGATATGCATCAGTAAATAGCCATATATTAACTGTATTTTTACTTTTTAAAATAGTTATAAAATATTTTATTATATTCATATAATCTGATAGTTTTATGCAAGGAGTAAGACGAGATGAACCGAATTTTTAAAGTAATCTGGAGTCGTACAAAGGGATGTTATGTCGTTGTAGCTGAAACAGCGAAGAATATGTCGAAACGTTCGACAATGACATCGGTATTTGCCAAGATGTCAGGGTCTGTAATTGCTACAGCTTTATTTATGTCCATGATGTCTCCAATGATTGTGCATGGGAGTACTATTGTGCAAGGGGCCGGCGCTCAAGCTAAAAATGGTACTGTAGCGATAGGTGACAATAGTACAGCAATGGCGGATAACAGTGTGGCATTGGGTACAGGTGCTACTGTTACAAGAGCAAATAGGGCTGGTGTTGGTAATGTACAAGGTGTTGCCATCGGAAGAAATGCAAACGTTGAAGTAAATAATGGTGTTGCTATCGGTAATTTGACAAAAGTAGCTTCTTTAAATGGCTTTGCCCTTGGTAATACATCCTGGGCTGGATACGATGAGGCCGGTAACTATGTGGGTGCCGATAATGATCAGGCATTTGGTACCAATGCCAGAGCTTGGGGTGGATCCTCCATGGCATTTGGTAATAATGCTAAAGCTGCTGCCGGTGGTGCCGTTGCAATGGGTAACGGATCGCAGGCAAGAGGTAAATGGGCCGTTGCAATCGGTAATAATGCACAAGCTAAGGGCGAAGGGTCCAGAGCTCTTGGTGTAAACTCCTATGCAGTAGGACTCAACTCCATTGCAATGGGCTGGGAAAGTAATGCCCGTGAGGATTCTTCTATAGCTATTGGTACAGATTCTGACTCAGTTCAGAAAAATAGTATTGCCATCGGTAATCGTGCAGTCAGCAATGCAGAGGATAGTGTTACTCTTGGTAGAAATACGACGGTAAACAAAAATCATAATCGCTCAGTTGCATTAGGTACTAATTCTGCGACTGCGGATACTCATAGTACACCGAATCAGCTTGTAAATGGTTTGTGGTATAAGAATTTAGCGGGAGGAACGGCAGATTCTACTGTAAGTATCGGTAATGATACGGTAAAACGCACGATTACAAATGTGGCAGCAGGGCGTATGAATCCTTCGTCTACAGATGCTATTAATGGTAGTCAGCTATATGCCGTAGCAAATAGCTTGGGTAATTTAGCCACTACTACTAAAAATATCCTTGGCGGTAATGCAGCGCTCGATCCTGATACCGGTAAATTAACGATGAGCGATATCGGTTTTACAGGTAAAAGCACGATCCATGATGCTATTAGATATAATAAAGACAATATCGATAAAGGATTGTTCTTTTATGGTGATAACTTTGTTCAGAACCAAGTAAAATTAGGTGACACAGTAAGAATAAAAGGTGGCGCTAGCGGTGCTTTGGCTGACAACAATATTGGGGTTCAAGCAGACGGAAATGGCACACTAAATGTGAAATTGGCTAAAAAAATAACTGGTTTGGATAGCGTAACAGCAGGAACTGCTACGATTGATAATAAAGGGGTGTCTGTAGGCGGTAAACTCTATGTGTCAACAGGTGGTCTTAATGCCAATAATCAACAGCTTAGAGGTGTTGCAGACGGTAGCGGTAGTCAGGATGCAGTTAACTACGGTCAGTTGCAACGGGCAATTAACGGTACAGCTAAAGAAGCCATAGTAAAAGCAAATGATGATGGTAATATTACGATAAAAGAAAACTCAACTGCGAAAGGTGGTAAGGAGTATACTGTTGGCTTAAACTATAAGATTACTGTAGGGAAAGGGGCGGCCTCGCATCCTGTAACCATAGATAGTGGTACAGGAACGGTCACAGGTCTTACCAATACATCATGGAATGTAAATAATCCAGCACCTGTTACAGGACGTGCTGCTACGGAAGATCAGTTAAAGCGGGTTAATGATAAGGTTAATAGTAATAAATCATCGATTGATACTAATGCACATAATATTAGCAACAATAGCCAGAGCATCAATAAGAATAAACAAGATATTACTACTATTAACACCGCCCTTGATAAAGGTATTAGCTTCGCCGGTGACAATGGGCCTGTAAGCAATAGAAAATTAGGTGAAACAGTAAAAATAAAAGGTGATTACGTAGGTTCTGTATCTGATTATAATATCAATGTTCAATCAGACGGTAATGGCACATTAAATGTGAAATTGGCAAAATCTCTGAAAGGACTGGACAGTGTAACAGCCAGTGGTACGGTTATTAATGCTGGTGGTTTGACTGTTGGTGGTAGAAACTATGTAACACCAACAGGTATTAATGCTAATAATCAAAAAATTACTGGTGTTGCAGCCGGTACATCGTATAGTGATGCAGTCAATTACGGTCAACTACAAGATGCTATCAACGGCACTGCTAAGGCATCTACTGTGAAAGCAAAAGATAAAAATGTAACCGTAACAGAAGGTACCAATGCAAATGGTGGCAAGGAATATACTGTTGGCTTAGGCGAGAAAATTTCCGTAGGCGGACGGTTTCCTATAACACTGGACGGCACTATAGGCAATGTAACAGGACTTACTAATAACAGCTGGGACGTTAATAATCCTCAAGCCGTAACCGGTCGCGCTGCAACGGAAAGTCAGTTGCAGACTGTTAATACGCAAGTTAATACAAATAAAGCTAATATTGCTAAAAATGCTGGTGATATCAACCAAAATAAACAAAACATTGCACAGAATACACAAGATATTGCGACCAATAAAAATGCTATCTCTACAATTAATACAACTATTGCTAAAGGCCTTAACTTTGACGGAGATAGTGGCGCTGTAATTAATAAACAGTTGGGCAATAAACTCAGCATTAAAGGTGGCGCTGCGGCTGCAAACTTGACGGACAATAATATCGGTGTCGTATCTGATGGCAGTGTATTAAATGTGAAACTAGCTAAAACCTTAACTGGTTTGACTAGCGTGACTGCAAGTGGTACGACTATCAATGGCGGTGGCTTGACTGTAGGTGGCAAGAACTATGTATCTCCAA
>OLFX01003389.1_pt1 | contig 10673 bp, 9 predicted proteins | sample 1605091 | NCBI WGS metagenome assembly OLFX01 (sample SAMEA3888906, study PRJEB22519) | human gut metagenome | biome: human gut; feature: human-associated habitat; material: faeces | place: Denmark | collected 2012
TACTGTCATCAGTAAAACCATGATCTGCAACATAGGTGTCACACTCACCTGTGGTTGCGTTTGCATAGTGATTGATTCCATCAATCCACCACCAAATGTTCCCCCAAAAGTTTTCTTCACCACGGTATGACACAATCTGAATACCGTTAGCATTGACAACTGAACCTGATGCATTACCAAGGGTGATTGTTGCACCTGTATTTTCCGTCATGGATGTTTTACCGTCATCAGTCTTTGAAACTGCACCGTTACCAATGACAGACTGCATATTGAAGGTTGCATATTCAATCAACATAAGCATCTGTGAAGCGGATGCCGTCTGAACAACACCCTGTTCCCAACCAGTACCACGTTTTTCGGCAAGTTTTCTGATATTGGCACGGGTTGCGTTCTGTGTAAGTCCTGAAAGCGGTTTTGCATTGGCAATACTGCATAACATATCAGCAGCAAAGTCAGCAACCTGTGAATCATCAAGAATGTATGCTGATGCAGATGCATCCCAAAGTGAACCTTCAAAGGCTGCAAGATATGCAACATCATTTTCCTGACCATTTACAATGAACGCCGGATGAAGTTTGAATCCCGCCTTTGGTGTATCTGATACATAGTATCTGATTTTTCTTGTGATTGCTCCCTTGGTTCTCTTTTCAGTTTTAAGCGGTACAACCTTGTAATAAAACTTTGGCTGTTCAACCATTACCTGAACGATTGTCCCGGCACTGAATTTCAGGTTTTCATCAGATGATTCAGTACCTACCGGGTTACGGTCAACCGCCTGTGTCAGTTTTCCAGTAGTAGAAAATCCGGCTTCACCGTAGTATGCAGCAACACGCCCGTCATTGGTGAGGTTGCAACGCTTTCTGCCACCAAAGGCATTGATTCCGTCAAACCCTGAACCCGCTGAACGGTTTACTGCCCCGGCAAGTCTTGTGAACTTCTTGTTTTCAAAGTCCACTTCAACGCCGTAAATGTCACCGTCCGTATAGCCAACAAAGGCTTTCAGATCAGCAATTTCTTTTTCAAGTGCCTGAATGTCACCAACCGTTGCATACGCACCCGGACTGACCGCAAGTGATACGCTGTCAGCGTTGCCTACTGTGGTATATAACTGTAAGTATGCAGCCGATACTGTAACACCGTTATATGGTGGCATATAACAGTTATTTGACTTTTCAATGCAGACTGCATACAGGATTTCACCCTTGTCAGGGTCAACGGCATATAAGCCAAGTGTACGCATATAGTAACCTTCTTTCAGGTCTACGTTGGAATATGCTGCATCAATTTTGATTGCAACCTCATTTGTGCGGGTAACCTTGGAAACAAGGGTTGTCTGCTTGATGTTGCTAAGTGCGGTCAATGCCTGTAACTGACTTTCAGTGTACTGGGTACTGGAAGAACATACTTTTGTAAAATCAATGTTTCCTGACCCGGCAATCATCTTTGCCATAAGTGCCTGACCATTGTTTGTGATGTAAAGTTTTGAATACTCTGCCATCTTATCATTCCTTTCTATGTTGTTTTTATCTCAATGAAGTCTACCTGAACAACGCCGGATGCTGCCTTTGCATCCATATCTGCCCGGATTGTTTCATTAAAATCTGTTGAAATGGTTACCATTGCGGTATCTGTTGCCCTACCACCAAAGTTCACTGTACCCTGAACACTCACTGTTTCCTGACTGTCATTTGTGATGTTCAGCATTTCAGTCTGAACGATTCCACCACCAAAGACTGATGAACCGTTCACATCAAACACTTCCCGGAAATCGTTTGTGATGATAAATTCATTGATGAAGCAGATGCCACCACCAAAAAGAACAGCACCTTTGATGTTGCAAGGGATGCTGTTCTTAGATACAACCACAAGATTTTCAGGAATCATTGTGTTTATAATGTTTTCCAGTTCTTCCACCTGACCATATAATTCAAGGTCAGTGTCAATATACAGTGTGTACCCGGTCTTGAAATCACCAGTCACTTCAAAATCACTGTCACCGCAAAGGACAAGCAACTTTTGAAGCAACACTTTCCAAGTGTACGGGATTGTGTTGAACCACTTGCTTTGAACCCTTGAACGCCTTGATTCAAGGGTATCATCAGCAGTTGGGTATATTTTCAGCATCTTTTCAAATCTGCTGATTCCATATTCATCAGCGGTTGAAATGAAGCGGTTACGCAAACACCTGTCAGTTGCCGACCACATCAGGCTAAATTCAGGATTTTCCGCTTCAAGTGCTGCAACGGGTTCTTTGTAACTCTGCATGAATGGCGGTAAGTATGAAACAAGGTCAACTTCTCTTATCATGCAGAAACACCCCCTAACTTTGGTATGCAAAATTCTGTCAAGGTCATGTTGCTTGCCGTGCCGTTCAGCTTTGTCCCGGTCACATCCACCACGCCATCAACACCAAGGATGCGGTTTTCAATCTGCGATACCCTGACAATGGTTTGTGATGTTTCTGACCAGTTCTTTCTTAATTCCAAGAAGTACGCATCAACCGCTTCTGCAATGGCTGCCTTGGTATTTGACCAGTTGTGACCTTCTTCAAAGGTTACCGTGGTCTTGACCTCAATACTGACAGGTGATGCACTTGCTACACTGACCACATGACCGATTGGTGCAAGTCCGTAACCTTCCCCGGCAGTTTCTTCCGGGTCAAGTGTCTGCTGAACATATTGAACAAGTGTCGAACTTGCTTCACCATAATCATCAGAATCAGTGATGACTACATGAACAGTACCACCAACCGTCAGTTTCTTGTCCTTGGCTGCATTATATACGGCATCAAGCCACGGTTTGACTGCTGCCGGAACTGTTGAAATGATTGATTCATACCAGTTCTTGACCACTGTACTGACGATCATGTCAGCGGGTCTAATGTCACCATTCCAAACACGCTTGACCTTACATGACCCAACACCTTCAATACTTTTGACCTTTGCCATATAATCAGCGTGGTTGCCACCAAAGGACTGTTCATTGAAGCTGTCAAAGTAACGCTGTCTGAAAACTTCTGTATCTTCTTCATCTTCACCGGGAATCAATACGCTTGTCAGGCTTGCCGTCTGCAATCCGTCAATATATTCCATTGGTATCATATCCCCAAGGTACTGATTGCCAATAACACCTTCTGTTTCACACTGAACCTTGTATGTTCCCGGTGTGATCTGTTCAGTCACAACATAGTTGATTTCACCAATGTTGAAACGCTTTCCAGTAACATCAATGTTTGTTGGTGTGAACTCACCCTGTAAGATTGCCTTGGTTGCGGGTTCAGGTGAAAGTCCCCTGTCCTTTGCAAGCAAGATCAGAAATTCCCTTGCAGCAGTATCACCGTATGAATTTTTTATCAGATATTCCAACTCAATGTATAAAATCTGAAATTCAATGGCGGTTGAACTATGCAGATCATAAACAGGGGATGACGGTCTTTTGTCAATTTTGTCAGATACCCGGTTCATCATCCTTTCAAGGATAATGTCATAAGTCTGATCTTCATACATTCTAAATCTTCACCCCCTTCTCTGCTTTAATATCACCGTAAATAGTTTTTACGGTAAAATAGGCATGAACCACACCTTTGACCGTCAGGTCAAATTCAAAGTCGGTCACGCCCGTGATTCTTTCATCAATGGCTAACGCTTCACTGATTCTGCGTTCTAATTCAGGGCAAACCCAAGTAACAGGTTCACCGTACAGGTCAAGTGTTTCAATGCCGTAATACCACGGATATATGATGTACTGATACCGTTCTGTTTGCAGTGTTCTGAAAATCATCTGCTTCATGGCATCCTGTTCGTCCACAAGACCCCTGACTGAATCACCGTCTAAATCCATTTTATAAGTTAGGCTTGGCTGTGTTTCAATTTCAAAATCTTGGTCAAGAAAACCAACTGTTGAAGGAATCATTTGCCTATCCTATCCACAACAATGAAGCGTTGACCTTCTTGCTGTCTTATCAGGATAACTTCATCACCAACCGCCAAGCCATTGTGAATGATGATCTTCTTTTTTCCTGTAATTTTGTGAGTATGTGCAAGGTTCTTTGACCCTGTGTTCAAGTCAATGTTGCTACCGCTGCCATTGTCACCTTTTACAGTGTGGTTGTGGGTGGAAAGACTGCTTTCAGAAGTCCAGTCAACTGTTACCATTGTGCTGAAATCTGTCACATTTCTTGAAAGAATCAACTGTTTTTCACCCAGTATCATCTTCTGTTCAACATTGATTTTCAGCGGTGAAGCACTCACAACTTCACCAAAATATACATTCACGGGTTTCCCCGCTTCAACCGCTTCAACGGCTGCCCTTTTCAGGGTATTAACAAGTTCATTTGCATCAGGCAACAAATTCACCCCCTCTAAGTGTCAAATCCATCCAATGTTCACCTTCCTTGTAGGTATGCTTGCATTTCTCAACAAGCATCCAGTTTTTCAGTTTTACATCACCAAGGTCAAGGTTGATGACAACCATTGAACCCGCCCGCACTCTGTTGTCACCTAAAGCATTAGTGATTTTTAGGTTACGGGTCTTTTTGTTATACAGTTTCAAAAGGGCATCTGCTTTTGCCTGACCGTTTTCACCTTTCTGCAAGGTGTCAAAATACTGTAAGATACCCCACTTGTTAATGTTGGAAGAATCCTGTGTGATGTAAACATCACGTTTTCCTGTGTCCTTGTTATCATAGGTCAGTTTAATTTTGTTATATGTGTTTTCATCAATAGATGAAGTATAGTCAAAGTTTTGCCCGGTTTCTTCATCAATCATCAGGTACGCCCCCGGAACACCCACATACATAGATGACAGGCTTTTCAGGGTAAGTTTCCCAAAGTCATCATATAACACATACATTTCCCCGGTATTGGTCAGTGTCAGGTCAAGGGCATTTGCTATCATTTCAAACAGTGAAGTATTTTCTTCAACCCTTGATTCAATGACATACCCGGTATCATCCAGTGTGCCAAGGTTCAGGGCATAATCATCTGCAATCATTTTCACAAATTGGTTTGCCGTCTTTCCTTCATAGACCTTGGTATCTTTATTTTTTAAGTACCTCAACTGATCGTAGGCGGTGACAGTAATGATTTTGTCCTTGGTTCTCTGCTGCTTGAACACAAAACCAAAGAATACATTGTCACCGTCCACCTTCATCCTGACTGGACTACCTTCTGAAAAATCAAGAATGTTGTCATACAGGACTTTGAAAACCAGTTTGCCGGGGGTGTTTTTTCTTTCTGTTGACCATTCAATACCTTCCTGAACAACAGGCTGATATACTTTTGTTCCTGATTCATTCCCAACCAGTAGTTCAACATACATTGAACAACACCCCTTTCTTATGCTGCCGGAATGGTCAAAACCTGTCCCGGATAGATTAAGTTAGGGTTGCCACCAATGACACCCCTGTTTGCGTTGTAGATCACGGTGTATTTTGCACCGCTGCCATAAAACCGTTTAGCTATTTTCCATAAACAATCACCACGCACAACCGTATAGGTCTGTGCTGCTGCCGGGGCGGGTGAATTGTTGGTTTCCCGCTTAGGCTCTGCACTTGCCTTTGGCTTGGATGCAGCAATTTTGATGTTGACTGTTTTTGTTCCATAGTCCCGGTACTGTTTCAGATTGAACTTGACCTTGAAGTCAAACCCGTTCTTGGCATCCTCTGAAATTTTGTAATCTTCCAAAGATACCTTCATGTTCGTATTCAGCAGTTTTTTCCCCACCGGGGTCTTTCTGCACACAATGAACTGGAATGTCTTTTTGCCTGTTTTCAACCCTTCAAAAATATCAAAGAAATATCCCGCTTCTTTGAAACCATTCTTATACACCGCATAAGGATGTTTTACTTGCGGGATTTCTGCTTCAAATTCAATGTCGGTCAACCCGGCTTTTTTCAGGATATTGATTTCACCTTCATTTATCAGGTTGACCGTTTTGTTATTACCATTGATTTTGATGCTGATTTTTTCAGGGGTGACAGGAAAAAGGCATTTGTCAAAATACATATCATATCCGCTTCTTGCCATTTATTCATGCACCCCTTCCGTCATATTGTCTACCGCTTCATTGACTGAATCTGTCAGTTTGGTCATAAAACCATCAATGTCATCACCGCTGTTCACGGTGTTCTGCATACCTGACATATCAACATTGATTTCAGCGGTTGTGAATCTGTTAATTGCTTCTTGTTCTGCAATATCACGCAAATACTTCAAATCTTCTTCTGATACTTCCAAAGAATCCTTGATTTTGCCTGTGTTATCGTCAATGTTTCCAATGCTGTCACCCACGCCTGAATTTGCTATTGCATCATTGAACCCTGATGTGTAATCACCCACATTAGGAATATCTGTCTGACCAAATACATCCGACAGACTAAAGTTTGAAACCTTATCAGCAATACCGTCACCCCATGCTGCACCCGCATTGAACGCATCTGATGCCCAACCGTCCTGAAATGCATCAAAGGTTGTAAAACCTTCATTGAACGCATCACTGATTGACTGGTAATCTTCTTTGTTTCCGGCTGCTTCACTTGCTTTGGCTGCATAGTCATCTGCTGCTGAACTGATACCTGAATAATCAAATTCAACAAACGGTAACTTATTCAGTGCTGCACAAATACCTTCAATGACTGAAAGTGCCGTGCTTAACAGGTTGTAAAACCATGACTGTACGTTGCAGATAGCATTGTGAAATGCCGTCATCATATTGGATGCAAGTGCTGCAATGGCGTTTCCAATACCCAAGGCAATGTTTGCCACGGTTAGACCCAAGTTCTTGAAGAACTGAATCACCACGTTCACACCACCAGTAATCACACCGAACCCTGAATTTGCAATACCTGTCATCTTTGCAATCGCATTACATACGGCAAAAATTATTGCTATAAGTGCTATAATCAGCACAATAATCCATGTGATCGGACACGCTGCAAGTGCTGCGTTCAATCCATACTGCTGTACCGTCCAAAGAAATGTTTGTCCGGCTGCAAGTGCATCTGCTGCTGCCTTTGTCGCATCAATGGCTGCTGAAATTGCAGTAATTGCGTTGACAATTCCCATGATTGCCAAATATGCCCCTAATGCAGCAATTACACCATAGATAATTGGTGCAATGATTGACCAGTTATCACCGATAAATGCCCCAACGGATGCAGCTACTTCAAACACATTCAGAAGGATATTCGCAAGGGTTGCCATTGCTTCAATAGCACCCTGAATGAAAGTCTGAAATGCTTCACTATTGGCTAAATCGTTCAGTCTTTGAAGAACAGGCTGAAATGCAATCAGTGCGGTGTTCTGCATTGACTGCCACATCTGCCCCCAAGTCATAGGCATTTCATTGAATTTGCTGTTAATGTCATCAGCAGCAGAAAAGATTGCTGCCTTAACTACATCAGCGGAAAGTTCCCCATCCGCTGCCATTTCCCTGATCTTACCGATTGGAACATCAAGATAGTCTGCAATGTTCTGAATCAGGTTAGGTGCTTGTTCAAAGATACTGTTCAATTCATCACCACGAAGGACACCTGAACCAAGTGCCTGTGATAACTGCAATTCTGCGTTTGCTGCTTCTTGGGTGCTTGCCCCGGCAATCGTCATCTGCTTTTGAATCAGATCAGCAAAAGCAACAACTTCTTCTGAACTGCTGAACGCATCCTTTGCGTTGTTACCGAAACGGGCAACAACATCAGCCATCTGACTGAATGAACCTCTTGCATCTTGTGCTGCTGCATATACCATGTTGACAAGTTCAGCGGTTGTCTGAACCCCGTCATTCATCATGTTCAAACGGGATGTTGTCTGAACAAGTTCGTCTGAAATGTTCAGTGCTTTCCCAACTGTCTGAATACTGACATAGGCTGCAACCGCCCGCTTGATGGTATTGGTCAGTTCATTTGCCTGTTGTGTTCCGGCTGAAATTTCCTGATTGAAACGCCCCTGTTCATCCACATTGTCACGGATGTACCTTTCTGTGTTGCCAACAGTCTGTGACAAACGTAAATAGGCATCATTGGCAGCAGAAACATCCATATTCTGCATTGCCTGATTCAGTGAATTTTGTTCCTGAATAGCCTGATTCAACTGCATACGCAACTGTTCCAGTTCTGCATTTGCATTGTCTGCCCCAACATTTACCGGGTTGTTCTCAATCTGCTGAATCCGCTGTTGAATTGCAGATAACCGCTGTTGCATGGTGTTCATATCCTGAACTGCTGCATCCGGCAGTATATCCATTCCCTGTGCGGTCTGTGAAATCCTTGCCTGTGTGGTGTTCAGTGTGTTCAACATATCGTTTGCACTCTGAACTTCTTGCTGAAATCGTTCAACACCTGTTCCTGTGAACACATCCACCCCGTCAGTGTTCCATGTGACCGGGATTTCTACGGGTTCAGGGTCAGGCGGTGCGTTTGGCTGAATTTCAGGTCTGATTGGTTCAGGATTTTCAACCAAAGGGTCAGGAAGTACCGGGTTTACATCCACGTTTATAACCTGACCGTTTCCCCCATCCACAACAGGCGGTGCAATATCAGGTGCGGTCTGTCGGCTTGCTGCTTGATTCATTGCTTCAATGGCAGCAGTTGCCTGATTGATTTCATCCCTTGCCCCTTCAAGGCTGCTTGTATCAATGTCAGTGTTCATTGACTGCTGCATATCATACATTGCAGACACGGCAAGGTTCACTGAACTGATGATGTTGTTCAACACTCCGCTGAATTGGTCATTAAGTTCAATACCTGTCTGAATAGATGACACCTGTTTCACCGTCCTTTCTTAGTGTTTTTTCTTTGCCCTTGCTTCTGCCTTTTTCTTTTCCTTCTTGTCATGCTCTGCTTTCAACTCGATTGAAGCAATCACAAAGGCTTTTTCCTGTTCATCCATATCCAAGAACACTGATGGAAGAATGTGAAGTTTTAGAAGGGCATAGTAAGCATAATTTGCTTCACCATCCCCTTCTTCAATTAGTTTTTTGCTTCATCCACCTTATCATCAAGGTTCTTGGTAAATCCCTGAAACTTCTGCATCCACACTGTGAAGTCCTGATATTCTCCGGCATTGTCAACCATTGCATAAAGAAGTTCTTCCGGGGTCATAACACCGTATGAATCCTGTAATTCCTTATCGTAAAGGTCAGGGTATACAGTGGATGCCACAATCATCTTTGCAAGGTATTCAGCAGTTTTTACTTTCGGTCTGTAAAGGTTCGGCTTACCCTTAACCGGGACTTCAATGGTACAGGAATCACGCAACGCTTCATTTTCCTTGGAAGTAATCTGTTTGAACTCCCATTCCAGCGGTTTACCGTTTTCATCCTGTAATGTGGTTGTAGGTGCATATTTTTCATTTGGCTTTGCGATTTTGTTCGCTTTCATAAATCGACTGAATTTTGACATTTTGTTGTTCTCCCTTCTGTTTATCAAAGAATAGAAAAAAACCCCTTATATGACCTTATATAAAAGCCACACAAGGGGTTCTGTTACTTAGTTAGTAAGAAAACCCGTGAGGTTTGCAAAAGATTCAGGCATTGAGAAGTCCTCAAATGTTCCTTCAATCTCTTCATCAAGGTATTCCCCGTCAGCATCAAATTTTGCTAACACACCGCCGTCAGTGTTGCAGTCATAGAAAATGATCGTCTGTCTGCCCGCATCACTGGTTGGGTCATCATTGGTGATCTGCATTTCAAAATACACATCCTCACCAGTGTTCTTATAGTCAAGCAATGCCTGACGAAGAACTGACTGGTTATAGTGTGCCGTGCCGGAAAAAGTACCTTCCATACCACATGACTTATGACCCGCCATGATTGCACCAAGGCGGGGAACAGTAGTCTTGGTTTTCTCAACCTTTGCTTCCATATCAATCATCTGCATGAAGTTGTATCTTCTACTTCCGATTGTGATAAAACATTCAGCAAGTTTTGCTGCAATAGTGTCCCTTGCTTTCATTGTTACATTCGGCATTTTATTTCACCCCTTTCTTACGCAACCGTAACTGTTTCATAGAGTTTACCCATAGCGTTCACAACGGTGATTGCTGATGTAATCACAACCGCCTTTTTGGAATCACCCTGTGCAACCGTAACATCAGAATCAGTGAACCCTTCAATAGCACCAAGTTCCTGTAACTGTGTACGGATTTTCACCAAGTCAGACCAAAGGGAAGTTCTGCCTGATGCATTGTTTGGAACAACACCAAGATACTTAGTGTTGAAAAGAACTGCATCATCATTTCCTAACTGGTCAATAACTCTGATCGTCTGATTGTCCTTGAATACATCCCCGCAAGTGTCCGAAGTGGTCACCATAGAGTTAATATCTTCAAGCACACGGACAACGCCGTTGACCTTATGAAAAGTGAACTCCCCCGCCTTGATTGCTGCTTTCAACTCATTCTGTGTGTAATTGGTATCAACGGTGAAACCGCCGTCATATTTCTTGTTCTGACAAGACTTATTGACCGCACAACCGCTTTCTACACCAGTTACCCAGTACACAAGTGCTGCTTCTGACCATCCTGTATCTGTTACCTTGTTCTTCACACTGATAACGCCCATATAATCAGCAGACAGGTTGTAAACAACCAACTGGAACTTGATACCAAGTTCATCACGCAAACGCTTGTTGAAAGCCACATATAACTTCTTGGTAACATCATCAGTAACCACAACGC